>WASV01177392.1_pt1 | contig 12502 bp, 11 predicted proteins | sample 5698531 | NCBI WGS metagenome assembly WASV01 (sample SAMN11175559, study PRJNA528189) | sponge metagenome | isolation source: marine sponge | host: Myxilla | place: Antarctica: Western Antarctic Peninsula, King George Island | collected 2013-01 | reverse complement strand
GTCTTCACTGCGTTCAGAATGACAACACAAGGCCATTTTGTCATTCTGAGGAACAAGTCTATTTTGTCATCCTGATGAGCCTTTAGCGAAGAAGGATCCCGCTCTTTTTCATAGCGGTTGCCTCTTTCTCGGTCATGCTCGGAATGGTATTTATTATCACAAATTAACCCACCGGCCTGGAACCTGAACATCGCAGGAGGGACAATGCTACCCTTTTAAATTTACCGATAGAACCTGGAATCCTCTCCGCTCAACCAGAAGATGCTGGCGATTAGAACAATGGGTGTTCTCGGTGTTTTTTTTCACCTGCCCTTGCACACTGCCAGAATAAACAAACTGGAGTCCAACCTCCTTACCATGCCGTGCACGGCTTGAATCGTTTCCAGAACCGTTGAAGCCTCATCCCTCAGACCTTGCGAGGTGAACCAGTTCTGGCAATAAGCGCAACGAAAATCGCAATCCGGCATTCCGAAGTTCATCGCCCGACTGCCAGGAAGCGCGTGAAAAAAAGGTTTCTTTTCGATGATGTCTTTTTGCAGGCCTGCTGAATAACGAAAAGGCACCCATCAAGGTGCCTTCGAAATTGAACCGCACTTTGCAAATTCCCCTCTCCCCCTGTCTCAGCTTGCATAAATGACCTCAGGCAGTGCAAAGCAGGTCTTCCTCATCGAGCTTTGTGATCAGATCGCTCTAGCGGGTTTTGGGATCGGGATTATGCGGGATTGTTTTGGAAGGCACAGGTGGGCAAACTTCGGGTTATTCGGTACTAATTCCTTCAAACTTTTTATCCAGTGCACCGACAAGAGTATGCCAAGCCAGACTGGCGCATTTGGTGCGTGAGGGAAACTCGCGGATTCCCATAAACAGGGTCAGCTTGCCCAGATGGTGTTCTTCCTTTTCAGGGTCCATCTCTCCCAGGATCATTTTATGAAACTCATCCTTGATTTTCCGGGCTTCCTCCACCGACTTGCCTTTCAGAAAGGTAGTCATCATGGAAGTACTGGCTTTTGAAATCGCACACCCTGAACCTTGAAAACTGACTTCATCAATCTTTCCCGCTTCCTTATCAACACTCAGGTAGACAGTGATATCGTCTCCACAAAGCGGATTCACACCATGGCAGGAATGACTTGCGTTTTCTATCGTATGGAAATTTCTTGGTTTGCGATTATGGTCAAGAATGACCTGCTGGTAAAGTTCGTTATCGTAAGACATGAGGTTTTTATAAAACTAAAAGAAAGTTCAATTATATATCACGAAAAAACCCGGATACATTTTTGTACGCTCTCAGCCAGTGCATCCAACTCTTCCGGTTTATTATAAAAAGCCATCGAAGCCCGGGTTGTGGCCGGTACCCCATAGCGAATCATGGTTGGCTGAGCGCAATGATGCCCACCTCGGCAAGAGATCCCGTCCTGGTCCAGAAAGTGAACCATATCATGAGGATGTGCGGAGTCGCTAAAAAAGGAAATGATACTTGCCTTGCTGCGAGCGTTTCCAATAATTCGCACTCCCTCAATCTCTTTAAATAGCCGGGTGCCATATTCGAGGAGAGAGTTTTCATATTCGGCAATCTTATCCAGTCCGATTTCATTCAAATAGTCAATGGCCGCACCCAGCCCTATCACCTGTGTTATGGGAGGCGTTCCCGCCTCAAAGCGGGCGGGCGGTTTGGCGTAGGTGGTTTTTTCCAACGTCACCTGCATGATCATGTCGCCACCGGTCACATAAGGCGGCATTTCCTCCCACAAATCCATCTTGGCATAAACTCCGCCAATGCCACTAGGACCATACATCTTGTGACCAGAAAAAGTATAAAAATCGCAATCAATATCTTGCACATTAAATTTTAAATGTGGTGTGCTTTGCGCTCCGTCTATCAACACCCTGGCTCCCGCAGCATGTGCCTTCTGGGTAATTTCCTTTATTGGATTGATCGTTCCTAGCGCGTTAGAAATATGGTTGACAGCAACCATGCGGGTTTTGGGCGAAAGAAGTTTTTCGTATTCTTCCATCATCAGTTCGCCGTCATCATTAACGGGAATGACCTTGAGCTTGGCCCCGCGCTCTTCGCAAAGCACCTGCCAGGGAACCGTGTTAGCGTGATGTTCAATGTTTGAAATAATAATTTCATCGCCTTCACTGACAAACCGCTTACCAAAACTATGAGCCACCAGATTGATAGCCTGGGTGGTTCCACTGGTAAAAACTATTTCGCCTTTCTTTTCAGCACCCATAAAATCGGCCACTTTCTGGCGCGCATCTTCATATAACTGGGTGGCATGTTCGCTCAATTTATAAGTCCCTCGCCGAACGGTGCCATATTCTTCTGCGTCAAATTTACGGACTCGTTCTATCACGGAATTCGGTTTATGGGTCGTTGCGGCGTTATCCAGATAGATCAGGGGCTTTCCCCGAACGGTCTGGGAGAGGATGGGGAAATCCTTACGGATTTTTTCTACATCCAGAATATTTCCTGTAACACTCGCACTGGATTCAGACATCCGTTGCCTCCAGCTTCTTAAGAAGTGTGCCATTCAATTCTTCCACCACTTCGGGGAACTCAATGGTATCGATAATACTTTTTGCAAAACTTCGGGTGAGAAGCTCTTTCGCCGCCTTGGCAGACAATCCGCGCGTTTGCAGGTAAAACCATTGATCCTCATCAATTTGACCGATGGTCACACCGTGCGTACATTTAACATCATCGGCAAAAATCATCAGATTGGGTTTATTATTCGCATGGCAATCATCGGAAAGCATGAGATTGTTGACCAACTGGTCGGAGTTGGTCAATTGAGCACCCTCATTGACGATCACGGTCCCATCGAAACTGGAACGTGCATGCCCGTTAACGACATTTTTAAAATGCTGATGGCTGACACATTGGGGCGCTTCGTGATGGATGCGGATAAAATTATGAACCTGCTCATTACCATCTAGCACGCTGACTCCGTTCAACCTCAACTCAGAACCTTCTTGCTTGAGCCAGGCCTCATAATGATGCCGGGCCAACTGGGTTCCGGAAGAAGCATTTGAGGAATGGAATCTGGCATTTCTACTTAAATGAACACGGGTTTTTGAAAAGTGCCAGGAATCAAAAACATCTGCCTGAACCTGTGTGAGTGAAACCCCTGCACCTTCCGCCAACAACCAATCCTGAACTGAGTTAATGAAATAACCTCCTTCAGTACCAACAAATTTTTCGATCACTCTGACTTCCGCTAATTTCCCCAACTGCCAAACCAGCCGAGGGGCATGCATGACCGGTCCGGTGCTTCTGCCGGTAGAAACAAAAAGGACTTGAACCGTGCCAGAGATTTGTGTGTTGTCGTCTACCTTGAAAACCAGTCCTTCACCGCAAAACGCCGTACTGAGAGAGGCAAATACATCGTTTTCATTCTCTGCCATTTTCGATAAATAGCTTTTTAGTTCAGGGTCAGCTTCTGACAAAGGCACCAGGTTGGCGCTCACTCCTTCAAACCGTGACAAGCTGCGATCGAAAACCCCATCAACAAACACCAGGCACTGGCGTTCACAGTCTGGATAAATATGGCTGGCAACAAAATCTTCAGAGACGCCGGCACCACTATCGGGAAGACTAAAGGAACTTGTCACCAGTCCCTTTGTGTTCACAAATGTGTACATTTCATGCTTTGAATGGGGGAACCCGAGCAACTCAAACCGGTTCAACGCGGCTTCCTGAAGTTCCACAAGGGCAGGACGTCCTTGTTCTAAAAGTTTTTTATGTAAATCCAGAAACGCCGACTCGGCACTGGATTCGACGAGTGTATCCGACATACTTCTCCTCAATTCTCAGCTGTCACCCAGTCATACCCCTGGGATTCGAGTTCAAGCGCCAGCGCTTTATCTCCTGACTTAACGATTAATCCATTATGAATAACATGAACAAAGTCGGGTTTAATATAATCCAGCAAACGCTGGTAATGCGTGATGAGAATGAGTGCGTTATTCTCGTTGCGCAAGGTGTTTACACCTTCCGCGACGGTTCTCAGGGCATCAATATCAAGCCCTGAGTCAGTTTCATCGAGGATGGCAAGTTCAGGTTCAAGAATCGCCATCTGCAAAATTTCGTTTTTCTTTTTCTCTCCTCCGGAAAAGCCATCATTGAGGCTTCTTTCCTTGTACTTGTTTTCCATTTTAAGCATTTTCATTTTATCAGAAAGGAGTTCATCAAAATCCAGAGGGTCCATTTCCTCCTCATCAGCGTGGACTCTTCGAGCATTAAAAGCCATGCGCAAAAACTCAGCGTTGTTCACTCCCGGCACCTCCACCGGATACTGGAAACCCATAAAAATTCCAGCCAGGGAACGTTCCTCCGCATCCATGCCAGAAAGGTTTTTCCCCTGGAACACAATCTCCCCCCCCGTGACATCATAAGAAGGGTGCCCGGAAAGAATTTTAGCCAAGGTGCTTTTCCCGGATCCATTGGGACCCATCACTGCGTGGATTTCCCCTTTTTTAATCGAAAGGGAAATGCCTTTCAGGATTTCATTCCCTTCAACACTCGCATGTAAATCCTTGATTTCAAGCATTAATTATTCACCTCTCCTCAATAAATAAAAAAAGCCCTGCAAGTTCCCTAAAACCGATGCTACGCCGGCAAGAACCAACACAGGGGCTATTCAAATATTACTCAATACCGATTGTTTCTCACCACTCCGGTCTGATGCCGAAAAGGTTTAACCGACACTGTCTTCAAGCTTAGCCGAAAAGGTTTAACCGACACTGTCTTCAAGCTTAAGGGTCAGCAGTTTTTGTGCTTCAACGGCAAACTCCATCGGCAGCTGTTTGAAAACTTCTTTACAGAACCCGCTAATGACCGCTTCAATCGCATTTTCACGGGAAATCCCCCTCGATTCAAAATAGAAGAGTTGCTCTTCGCTGATTTTTGAGGTGGAGGCCTCATGCTCAACCTGAACCGAACTGTTGGCGGTTTCTATATAAGGGAATGTGTGCGCACTGGATTTATCACCAACCAGCATACTGTCGCACTGACTGTAATTTCTCGCATTGGTAGCGTTCTTTCCGACCTTCACCTGGCCCCGATAGGTATTGCTGGCATGATCGGCAGAAATTCCCTTGGAAATAATACTTGACCGGGTGTTTTTACCGATATGAATCATCTTTGTTCCAGTGTCGGCTTGCATATGGCCGTTGGTCAACGCTACGGAGTAGAACTCTCCGCTGGTGTTGTCGCCCTGAAGAATACAACTCGGGTATTTCCAAGTGATGGCTGATCCAGTCTCCACCTGCGTCCATGAAATTTTGGAATTGTCGCCCTGGCATTTACCTCGCTTGGTGACAAAATTGTAGACGCCACCCTTACCCGTTTCCTTATCCCCGGCATACCAGTTTTGCACTGTGCTGTATTTGATCTCCGCATTTTCAAGAGTAACCAGTTCAACCACGGCTGCGTGTAACTGATTGGTGTCGAATTGCGGGGCGGTACATCCTTCCAGGTAGGAAACATAACTGTTTTCCGCGCAGATGATCAGCGTCCTCTCAAACTGTCCTGTCTCTTCGGTATTGATACGGAAATAGGTCGAGATTTCCATGGGGCTGATAGTGTCCGGCGGAATATAGACAAACGAACCATCCGTAAACACGGCACTGTTCAGCGCGGAGTAAAAATTATCGCCTACGGGAACCACGGTGCCAAGATATTCCTCTATCAGTTCCGGATATTCCTGCAAGGCTTCAGACATGGGGCAGAAAATGATACCCACTTCCATGAGCTTTTTCTTATGGGTAGTAGCCACGCTGACGCTATCGAACACAGCATCGACCGCAACATTAGCCAGCTTTTTTTGTTCATCCAGTGGAATACCAAGTTTCTCGAAAGTGCGCATGACTTCCGGATCGACCTCATCCAGGCTCTCCAATACCTTCTTTTGCTTCGGCGCTGAATAATAGGAAATATCCTGGAAGTCGATGGATGGATATTGCACGTTCGGCCATTTGGGCGCTTTCATGGTTTTCCATTTCGCAAACGCCTTGAGCCGAAAATCGAGCATAAACTGAGGCTCTTTCTTCTTCTTGGAGATGCGGCGGACGACATCCTCATCTAGTCCTTTGGCAAAGGTCTCCGACTCAACATCGGTTGTGAACCCATACTTATAGGTATTATCCTCCAGAATATCTGAAACAGAGCTTTGTTCGTCACTCATTATTGATCTCCAGGTAACTCATTACATCTGTGGAACAACATTTAATTCGTTGTAAATATGTTTGCGCAGGGTGGATTCCATAAACGACAGGGTGGCTCCTAAAGAAGACCCACAACTACCGCACGCCCCCTGGTATTGAACTAAAACTTTCTCACCGTCCGCCACATCCAGAACCTGGACGTTTCCCCCGTCATTCATGAGAGCCGGGCGGATGTGCTCATCCAAAACGATCTCTATCTGTTCCTTCTGCTCGTCCTTTGTCAATCCTAGCCAAGCCTGGGACGCCAGGTTCAGTTCAGCACTGGATTGAAAATCTTCTTTATTGATGGATGCACTAGCAATAGCCACCGCTTTCGCCGAGGGATATTGCTCCATGATAATTTTCAACAAATCTTCAATATTATCGAAAGCTTTCATTTTGGATTCAGGAACCGAAGGCACATCCGATTCATCACGAAGCCGGGCTTCCACATCAGTTTTCAGCAGTGAACCCGCTTCTTCCACAGTCAGCCCTTCCACCATGGTGCAAAGAGTTTCACCGATCACCAGAGAAGTTTTGCCCCCATAAGCGAAAAACCGGGCACTGTGAATGCAATCTTCCTTAACATCCACCAACCAATACAATTTTGTATCTTTAAATTTGGCTTCGAGAAGTGCCATGCCCTTCTCCCCGGCATCCTCCTGATAATAAGCACCTCGGTGCTTGATCTCAGAGGCGATTTCCTCGAATTTTGCGGAAAACTTTTCTTCAGCGACAGACACAATTAAATCCTTAAATTTTAAAGTCTTACCTGATTAAAAACCTTGGGTGGTCCCCCAACTGCTCAAATTGAATCAATACACTAATTACACATCCAATAATTATACATCCATAGTACCACCATTTAAGATTTGCAACACTTTTAAGATGCCTTTAGGCCAGCAAAGTTCTTTAAATTCGACATTCTGCGCCACTGAATGAGCAGAACATAAAGGGCAAATAACGAGTCAGATGGACTTGATGGGCTTTTCAGTTGGATCCAGCGTCACAGGTGGCTAGCAAAGAGGTTAGCTCGGCTTGATGGGCTCTTTGCCCATTTGCCTGCTCTACCTAGGGCTTTCAAACTAATCCTATACATCTTCGGGCTAAAAAAGCTATAATTCAAGTACACTTGAACTCGAGCCTAGGCTTATTTATTGATTCATGTATTGAAAAGCGGACCAGACAGGCACCCATAGCCGCAAGGACTTCTAAATGACCACCAAAGCCGATTCCCCAAAACTTATCGATGGGATGGGACGAACCATCGTCAACCTCAGGATTTCAGTTACTGATCGCTGTAATTTTCGATGCACCTATTGCATGCCGGCAGATAACGTAGAGTTCATGGACCGAAGCAACCTGCTGACGTTTGAGGAAATCCACCGCGTGGTAACGGTCGTTTCAAAATTGGGAATCAACCGTATTCGCCTGACCGGCGGCGAACCAATGATGAGAAAAGACCTGCCGACTTTAATCAAAATGATCGATAAGGTGGAAGGCATTAACGATATCGCCATGACCACCAACGCCTATTTTCTCAAAGACCAGGCCCAAAATCTGTTGAATGCAGGACTGAAAAGGCTGAACGTCAGCCTGGATTCGCTCGACCCTGATAAGTTCCGCGATGTCAATCGCAGGGATTGCCTGCAAGCGGTTCTAGATGGTCTGGACGCGGCTCGCAAGGCCGGATTCAAGTCGATCAAGATAAACGCCGTGGCAGTGCGTAATTTTTCCGAAACCGAGATCATGGGCCTGGTCGAGTATGGCCGCTCCGATGGTTTCGAGATCCGCTTCATCGAGTTCATGCCTCTGGATTCAGACAAAATGTGGGAACGCGATAAAGTCCTGTTCGGGCATGAGATTGTTGATCTCATCAAGGAAAAATACGAACTGGTACCGATCGACAACTCTCTGGAAATTGGTCCGGCCAGTGAATACAGTTTCGCTGACGGCAAGGGGAAAATCGGCGTCATCACAGCAGTCAGCAATCCGTTCTGCGATCATTGCAACCGCATCCGTATGACAGCGGACGGTAAACTCCGGACCTGCCTGTTTTCGACTGACGAAACCGATCTAAAAGACCTGATCCGATCCAACGCGACCGATTCCGATATCGCCGACGCCATCAACCAGGCGGTTCTGGCCAAAGAGCCTGGTCACAAAATTAATCTGGAAGATTTCGAACGCCCCACCCGCGCCATGCACGCCATCGGCGGGTAGCATACCGCTACAGGCAAAGTTTTGTCATGCTCTGCAGAAGAGAAACCTTTCCGCAAGTCGAAAAAAAACAGAAAAACGAGATTACCCCTTCGGGATCAAGCAGTTTTTCTATCTTGTCCCTGAGTATTGTTAAATCCATCGGTTTCAGAATATAGTCATCCACACTGGTCTTCAAGGCTTCGGTGATCTGCTCTCGGTGACCTGCTCTTTGTGGCTTTCCGCCAATACCACTAAAAGCTGTAAAAAAATCCGGGCTGGGCTATTTTTTCCGCTCTACGATGCCGGGCTTGTTACGCAGCAAAACCCACTCGTTCAGTTTCCTGACTTCATCAGGATTTAAAGTGCTAAGGAGGGATTTCGGGTCGGAATGGTCTTCGTCGTTGACCACGAAACAATAGTTTCTTTCAATATAGGCCGCAACATGAGCCTTGAACTGCGGGAATTGGGAAAACATTTCACAAAAAATTTCGGCATGGTATTCTGGCTTGGGATTTTTGGGGTCAAACCGGTAGAGTTTGATATCCAGCTTCTTTTTAAAATCAGCTTTGATCAGAAGGCCCATGATAAAATACCCCTCAAAAAGGAAATTTTATTTTACAGGAAATCCGGTAAACACCAAAATCAAAGAACCCTATATTGGAAGCACAACACTGCCTCATGCATGAGGAGTCGTATAACAAATTAGTTTACAAATGGTTAGCTTATTAATCTAGCCCGGCTCACGCAGAACTTGTCATGCACCAAAACAGCTTAATGTTAAAGCAGTAGTGAATTTACCGTTCTCTTGCTCCTAGTGATTGTTGAGTACAATTGTTGAGTACATTTGGAGACCCCATCCATGAACCCGAAAACCAACCGCATTCAAAACCTGCTGGAATTTATTGATCAATCTCCCACGCCCTTCCATGCCGTGAAGGCGATGACCGACACTCTTTCAGACAAAGGTTTTATTGAACTTAAAGAAACCGACGCCTGGAAGCTGACCCCCAATGGCAGATATTTTCTCACCCGAAACGATTCATCCCTGATCGCATTTGCTGTGGGATCAAAACCCGGATTTAAAATTATCGGTGCCCACACAGACAGCCCCAATCTCAGGCTGAAGCCTCAGGCGGGTTATGCCAAAAATGGTTATCTGCAACTAGGAGTGGAGGTCTATGGAGGAGTGCTTCTTTCTACCTGGACGGACCGGGATTTATCGCTGGCCGGACGTGTAATATTAAACGGTAAGAAGAAGCCTTTATATAAATTGATCCGGTTTAAACAGCCTTTATTGCGCATCCCGCAATTGGCCATTCATTTAAACCCAGGCGTCAATAAAAAAGGACTGATTCTCAACGAGCAAAACCATTTGCCTCCCATTTTTTCTTTGCAAAAAAAATCCGCCCCCGATGAAGTTCTTAAAAAAATGGTCGCCCGCGAACTAAAATGCCGACCAGCCGATATCATAGGGATGGAGCTGTCATTGTATGACACGCAACCGGGCACCGTGGCCGGTGTTGATGGAGAATTTATTTTTTCCGGCCGGCTGGACAATCTCGCCAGTTGCCATTCTGCCCTGCATGCCTTAGCAGAATCTACGAAGAAGGATTCGGCAACAAGAGTGATCGCGTTTTACGATCACGAAGAAGTCGGAAGCGAAACTGCTCAAGGAGCGGGTTCCCCTTTCCTCAAAGATGTATTGGAGCGAATCACCCTGACTGAAGAAAATTCCCGGGAAAATTTTTTAATATCTCTGGCAAAATCGTTCTTCATATCTGCCGATATGGCCCATGCCGTCCACCCAAATTATTCGGACAAACATGATAGCCACCATATGCCAATCATCAATGGTGGGCCAGTGATCAAAAGCAACTCAGCACAACGCTATGCCACGGACGGAATATCAAGCGCCTGGTTTGAATCGTTATGCAGGAAAGCCGGAGTGCCGGTGCAAAAATTTGTGGTGCGGTCTGACTTGGGATGCGGGAGTACTATCGGCCCAATCACTGCCGCCAATCTAGGAATCCGCACCATCGATGTGGGAAACCCGATGCTGTCCATGCATTCCATCCGCGAAATGGCGGGAACGAAAGATCATGAACTCCTGATTCGCACATTTAAAGAATTTTTCAGCCACTAGGCGTGGGGTCATCTTGCAATAAGTTCTTTCAAGCTGACAAAGAGCTGCCTCGGCTCAATCAAGCCATTGCCATCTGCCCTTGCCCAACTGCCCCTGCGGCTAGCAGCTAGTGGGCGGACTGAACCTCACGGATGGTTTCCATCACTTTCGGCTTTACGGTAGCCCAGCGGACATCAATATCTTTGGTGATCATGATTTCGTCTGCCATCATCCAGCCGCTGTTCACCCCCGGTATGGCCAGCAGAGCCTGCGACATAGGATGAAGCTTTGCCGCACCCACTTCAGAAAAAGCCAGGCTTTTGCCATGCGGCAACAAAGCCTTCTCCACCTTGAAGGTGATGGTGTGTTCACTGCGTGTGGGTATGACAGTAATACCCTGGCTCATAACAACCTCTATAAAAAAAACCGGTTAAACTTACTGAATCAAGGAAGCCCCTATTTTATTCCGGGCCTCATCAAGAATTTTCTGTGTCGCCTCTGCGGCCTGAGGCTGGTTTTGCTCTTTAAACAATTCTACAGCACGCGACAGATTCAGAATCACTACTCTCTTGAAAGGAGGGCCCTTTCTATAGTTGTAATAGGCCCAACCCAGGTTTCCATGAGCCTGGGCATCACCTCTTTTACGGTGAACAACAATATTAAGTTGCCCAATCGCATCGGCCCACCGTTCCTGAAGATTATAAACATTACCCAGGGTAATCCGGGCGCCCATATTGACCGGTTCCAGTTCCACGGACTTTTCAAGCGACGCTGTGGCCTTGTTCAACTGCCCGAGGTTCTTGTAAGCAATTCCGATATTGTAATGCGCCACCGGAGACAAGGCATTACCAGCAATGGATTTTTCATAGGCCTCCACCGCCTCTTCAAACTGCCCCGCTGAGCTGAGCCGGTTGCCCTCCTGAAACCATTGTTCAGGACTAAGCCCCCAGGCTGTGGAAACTTGCAGCAAAAACAGAGCTAGAAAAAGACCCGCTCTCATTAGCGACCTGCCTCGAACTGATTAAAGGAATAAAATTTTACCCCGTTCAAAATAAAATAGCAACCACCCACCCAGCGTGACGATGGACTCAGTGAGCACATGATATTTTTCATTAACCTCGTGCCCCGGAGGGTTTTATGCGAGCAAAGAATTATCTCGGCCTTATAAGCCATTGCCAGTTGTATCTGCGGAGAGCAGCCAGTATCGATCAGAATGTTTTTCTATCGATAGGGAGCATCCCAAAACGCGTGAAAGGATTGCGGATTTCATCATTTCGTCCTTCTTGCCTTCTGCGGCGACTTGACCGTCTTTCAGGAAAAGTACATGGGTGACACAAGGCATGATTTCTTCAATCCGGTGCGTCACATAGATCATTGAGGTGCGCTTTCTCGATAGCTTTTCCAGCGTTATCAGGAAACGTTCGCGTGTGGGGATGTCCAACCCGGCGCAGGGTTCATCCAGGACCAACAGTTTCGTGCGATGGACCATGGCCCGGGCCAACAAAACCCTTCTGGCTTCCCCATAAGACATATGCCTGAACGGGGTGTGGCTCAGAGTTTCGATTCCGAGATGAGCCATGGCCTTGAGAGCAGACTCTTTTTGACGGGGAGTGACCGACTCGTGCAGTCCAATCGACGAGAAAAACCCTGAGGCCACCACCTCCCAGCCTGATGCCGGGCGATCATAATTGTTTTGGTATTCAGCCGACACGTATCCTAGTTTTTCACGAACCTCCATGAGCGGGGTGTGTTCACGCTTTCCGAACCAGTGCACGTGACCGCCATAAACAGGGATGATTTCACCGAAAACCAGTTTCATGAGAGTGGTCTTACCAGAGCCATTATTTCCCACTACAGCCCAGTTTTCCCCTTCGTTCACGGTCCAACTCAAATCCTTGAGAACCGGGTTGCCACCCACATAGACATCTGCGTTTCTGATCTGGACCAGAAAACTCTTCATCCAGGAAC
>WASV01165450.1_pt1 | contig 12529 bp, 14 predicted proteins | sample 5698531 | NCBI WGS metagenome assembly WASV01 (sample SAMN11175559, study PRJNA528189) | sponge metagenome | isolation source: marine sponge | host: Myxilla | place: Antarctica: Western Antarctic Peninsula, King George Island | collected 2013-01 | reverse complement strand
GAAAAAATGCGTGCTTGCCGGCAGTGGAAAGCGCAGCGTATCGCGCAAAAATCTCCCCGGCCAACGCCAAACCAGTTGCTTCGCCACGCCCAGACAACAACGCCGCGCACAAATCGCCAAGGGTTTGCTTGGAGGGACGAGCGGAAACCAACGAATGCCCGACTTCGGCGATATGCGAAAATAGGTCGTTAAGTAATCGGGGACTTTTCATTTTTGCCGTGTATTGTTATGTGGATTGTTATGTGGATTATAAAGAACGACTACGCGATGACAACAACATGGAGATATTACCAGGTTGTTGTGTTAAAATGATTTATAGACACGACTCTCCCCAAAGTTCTCCGATGCCCTCCAGTTTTTTTGAAAATCCAATGGTCGAAGCCACAGATGTGCACTTTTCCTATGGGCAAAAAAACATATATGACGGAGTTAACATCGTCATTCCGCGGGGTAAAGTCACCGCTATTATGGGCCCGAGTGGCTGTGGTAAGTCCACACTGCTGAGTTTGATTGGTGGGCGGCTAACACCCAGTCGCGGTCGATTATCTTTCGACGGGCAGCCGATCCCACCACGCGGTAGCCGGTTATTTGAAATGCGTCGAAAAATGGGCATGCTGTTTCAAAGCAGCGCGCTATTGACCGACTTGTCGGTATTCGAAAATGTCGCTTTTCCGTTGCGCGAACAAACCGATTTACCAGAAAAACTGATGCGTATTCTGGTGTTGTTGAAACTGGAGATGGTCGGGCTCAGAGGTGCGCGCAATATGATGCCAGCAGAATTGTCCGGTGGTATGAAACGGCGCGTGGCGTTGGCTCGTGCAATTGCACTCGATCCCGATATGGTCATGTATGATGAGCCGTTTGTCGGGCTCGACCCAATTTCTATGGGGGTGATTGTAAAACTGATTCGAGAGTTAAATGATGCACTTGGGATGACTTCGATTGTCGTCGCCCACGATGTCATCCAAGGTTGTAGTATCGCCGATTACATCTATTTACTCAGTGATGGTAAAATTATCGCTCGAGGGGCACCGGATGAAATCATGGCGAGTGATTTGCCCGAAGTGCGACAATTTATGAGTGGTTTGCCCGATGGCCCAGTAGCCTATCATTATCCGGCACCTGACTATCGCACCGACCTCCGGGCGGACGAGACAAATTCATGACATTGCTAGCCAGTTTGGGGCGTTGGGTGATTGTGTTTGTTGCTCGACTGGGCGCATCGTTTTTGTTTTTATTACGGGCATTGGTCGGGTCAGTACGCGTAGTGCCACGTTTTTCATTGGTGATCGAGCAGTTGTATTCGATCGGTGTTTTGACAATACTGATCATCGTCGTGTCGGGTTTATTTGTGGGTATGGTTTTGGGCTTGCAAGGTTATTACCAACTGGTCAACTTCAGTGCCGAATCTAGCCTCGGATTGGTGGTCGCGTTATTTTTAGTGCGCGAATTAGGGCCGGTATTGTCGGCGTTGTTGTTTGCCGGTCGTGCTGGCTCCGCACTGACTGCGGAAATTGGATCGATGAAAGCCACCGAACAATTATCTGCGATGGAAATGATGGCGGTCGACCCAATGGAACGAATTATCGGTCCGCGTTTTATAGCCGGTTTGATTTCGCTACCAATTCTAGCGGCTATGTTCAGTGCGGTTGGTGTCATGGGCGGATATTTAATCGGATACGGGCAGTTTGGCATCGATGCTGGGGTATACTGGTCGTCGATGCAAAACGGTGTCGATTTGGTGGACGATGTGCTCAACGGTGTAATCAAGAGTGTGATATTTGGTTTTGTGATCACTTGGGTAGCATTGTTTGAAGGATATGACGCAAAGCCAACTTCTGAAGGTGTCAGTCGCGCTACTACGCGTACTGTGGTAATCTCATCGTTAGCGGTGCTTGGAGGCGATTATATTTTGACAGCATTAATGTTCGGGAGCTGATAAGTGAAATCAAAAAATATCGAAATTTGGGTTGGGATTTTTATGATTCTCGGGTTGGTAGCGCTGACGGTATTGGCGGTGCAAGTGAGTAATGCCGGTAGCGGTAGCGGGGAAAGTTTTCGTGTCTACGCTAAGTTTAGCAATGTCGGCGGCTTGAATGAAAAAGCACCGGTGATGATCGGTGGAGTCCGTATCGGAAGGGTCGGGTCGATCTCTATCGACAAGGAAAACTATCGTGCGGTGGTAGCGCTCGATATCAGCACGCACTACGATAACCTGCCCATCGATACCAGTGCCACCATCTTGACTGCCGGTTTACTCGGCGCGCAGTTCATCGGCTTGCAACCCGGTGCCGATGACCTCTATTTGGAACATGGCGATAGTTTAGAAATTACCCAATCGGCGGTTCAACTCGAATCGCTAATCAGCAAGTTTATCTTCGGCTCCGGTGAGTCCAAAGAAGGGGAATAAAAATAAAGCACCGTTGATATCTATGCAATACAATGCACGCCCACAGGCTAAAAAATTATGATTAAACTCATACAACAACCTCGCATCTTCCTTTTGGCTTGTGCGTTTCTGCTGTTGCCAATGTCAGCATATGCGCAGGAAGAACCACATCTGATTATTGAAAAAGCGGTGCACACCTTATTACAAGAATTCTCCGCCAACCGCGAGCAATTCGCTGCTGATAAAACCCAATTATTCGAACTGGTCGATCAACTTGGGGGACCATTATTTGATTTTCAACGGATTTCCAAGTTGGTGTTAGCGAGTAATTGGAAGCAAGCGAGCGAACAACAACGTAATGAGTTTATTGAAGAGTTCAAAAAACTACTAATTCGCACCTATGCCATTGCACTTTTCAACTACACGGGCAAAGAGACCATCCGCATCATTGGCTCGGAAGTGAGAGAACGCAAAAACCGAAAACTGGGTAAAGTGAAATCCGAAGTGATATTGAGTGGAGGTCAGGCGGTTGCAGTCGATTATGCGATGATCCTCGATAAGGACGGGCATTGGAAGATTTACAATCTGATCATCAGCGATTTCAACATGATCACTAATTATCGTGATACTTATGGGGCTTCGGTTGCTAGACTTGGGTTAGATGGTGTGATCGAGTCGATGAAAGAAAGTAACATCGCAAAGTGATCATGAAAGTGATCATGAAAGTGATCATGAAAGTGATTATAAAAGCAAAAATTATAAAAGCAAAATGATAGAAGCGAACCCTCGCGCTGATAATAGTATGGTATTGAACGGTGAGCTAACCGTACAAACTGCTCGCCGCTGGTTTGATCAAACGCCGTCATTTGCAACCCCTATGCACATTGACCTTACAGCAGTAAACGAGGTGGACAGTGCTGGACTCGCGTTGTTGGTGCATTGGTCAAATCTGGCGGCATCGGCTTCGAGTAAATTGACATTCATTGGTGTCCCGACACAGTTGCGTGTCATTGCTAAAATCATTGACCTCGAAGAAATTTTTGATGAGTAAGAATAACTAAAAATATGGTAATACTATGACTGCTCCAAAAGACATACAAAACTGGATTGAAGAGGGCTTGCCAGGTGCGGAGGTCCATGTGGATGGCGATGGACATCACTTCGAAGCGAACATTGTGTACACTGGCTTTGCCGATCGTTCGATGGTCGTACGCCACCAAATGGTATACGCAGCACTCGGTGATAAGATGAAGGTAGAAATACACGCGCTTTCTATGAAAACGTTAACTCCCGAAGAACAAAGCGCACTGGTTTCCAAGTAATCGAATTCCACCAATAGCAATAATTCCACCAATAGCAATTATTTATCGTAACCTAATGAGGTATGCAAAATGTCGGTTCAGGAACAATTGAAAAAAGTGATCGAGAGCAATGAAGTTGTTTTATTCATGAAAGGCACACCGGAGTTTCCACAGTGTGGGTTTTCCGGGCGCACATCGCAAATTTTGAAAGCGTGTGAAACACCGTTTTCCTCAATAGATGTGCTTGCTGATGATGCGGTACGGCAGGGTATCAAGGAGTACTCAAGTTGGCCAACCGTGCCGCAGTTATATGTGCGTGGCGAATTTATTGGCGGGTGCGATATTATGAATGAGATGTATGAAAATGGCGAGTTGCTAAAAGTTCTGAAGCCCGCCGGTTAAGCATTCATCACAGATCATCCATCACAGAGCATCCATCACAGATCATCCATCATGGCTAGGCATTCATCACGGATAAGCTTGCCGATATTGACGTGCGACCCAACGATGAAAGTGATGGGTTGCCTCGTCCATTGCCTCGGAGAAAACTCCGCCACAAAAACCGGTTGAATTACGCCCAATTTGCATCTCCTCAATCGCACCAATGTCTTCGGAAAAAACTTGTTGCCATGCATTCAGATTAGATTCTCGTGCCGGCAAGTATTTGTCGGCGGATGCGCCTTCACCAATATAAAAGAACTTTGCTTGTTCGTGGGTTCGATCGACGGCAAGCGGATGGATAATCATCGCGTAAAAGTGATTCGCCTGAACCCCGAGTAACAAATTCGGATAGAACACTGGATATTCCGCGATTTTATGTTTTTCCTCGGCCCATTCTGGGAAGCATGGAAGGTCAGTAATGCCAACAAATGTTGGATCGAAAGTATTTGTGCATTGACCAGTAAAATTATCCGAAATAGTCATGCAGTAATGTTGTTCAAGGGGCGAATAGCGATTTAAGGACGGGTGTACCCACGGTAGGTGATACGCCTCGCAATAGTTTTCAACCGCTAGTTTCCAGTTGCACTGGGCATCAAAAGAAAGCCCGCCATCGGTTTTTGAGCAGTTGAGCATCGCCGCACCTTCGGGACCGATATATTGGTTATGACGTTCAGTCAGCGGTGCCACATACTGTTCGAATTCCGCGGCTTCTCCGTTCAAATTCATAAACAAAATTCCCATCCAACAATGCGAATTTATCTGCTTGAGTCCGTGTTTTTCGCGTGCAAAATGAGCGGCTTGATGTTTCCCTACGCCGCCGATATGGGGGGTTGCTTTGAGTGCACCGCCAAGGTTATATGACCACGCATGATAAGGGCAAATGATCAGCCCGTTGGTTTTGCTTGGTTCTCGAACCAATCGCCTCCCACGGTGGCTACAGACATTGTGGAAAACCGTGATCTCGCTATTTTTGTCACAGACGATTAACAGCGGTAGCCCCATAAAATCGACTGGGGTCACCGTTTCGGGGTCGCGATGATCATCACAAAACGCAAGTGCAGTCCAATTCGCACTGAAGACATGGTCGCGTTCAAAGCGGTACAGTTGCGAGTCGGTGTACGTTGAGTTTGGCATGCCGTGGGCATGGTTAATTGGGCGCTCAACTGCATCGAGGCTGGTGGGCGGGAGCAATTGAGTTATTGGCGTGTTTGAGAATTGGCTCATTGGTGAGAATAATAATGGTGTGTTTATCAGAGTACTATGCAACCTTAAATATAGGCAATTTTGCGCCATCAAGCAAGGGGAAATATTGACACCGTTGTCAATTGCTATTATATTAGGGAATACACTTTCCTAGGACAGCACCTTGAAAACACAAAATAGCTCAAAGAAACTACATTCTTCGTCTTTTTCGCGGCGCACTTTTTTGGCCGCAATGGGGACTTCTGCAGTTGCCGCTGGATTTCATTTCCCAGTACACGCTGCTGAAGAAAAGAAGCTCAACTTCTATAACTGGGATACTTATATTGGTGAGACCACCCTAGCGGATTTTCAAGCCGCTACTGGTGTGGGAGTCACAATGGATTTATTTGGTGACAATGCGGAGCTGTTTGCTAAGATACGCGAAGGTAATCCTGGCTATGATGTCATTGTGCCGACGAACGACTATGTCGAACGCATGTGGCGTGCTGGATTATTACAGCGGATAGACCATAGTGCTATTCCCAACTTCCGCAAAAACATTGGCAAATCTTTTCAAGATGCCGATTTTGATCCTGCTCGAAAGTATTCCATGCCCTACATGTGGGGCACTATGGGTATCGGGTACCGAAAATCCAAAGTCTCCCGCCCCGATTCGTGGTCAGCGGTATGGGGAGATCAATCGAATAAATACGCCGGAAAAATTGGCTGGATCAGCGAGCCTAGCTCCATGCTAGGAATGGTCATGCGCTACCTCGGCTATTCGTTCAATTCCACTAATCCTGTCGAAATTCGAGCCGCTGCTGACCAGTTGATTGCTTTCAAAAAGAATGTAAAAGGTGTTTTTGAGGACAACGGGCAAGACTTGCTTGCTTCCGGAGAATGCGATTTGGTGGTCGAGTGGAACGGTGATATTGCCCAACTCATCAATGAAGACCCGGATATCGGTTATGTAATCCCTGCAGAGGGTGGCTTTTCTTGGCAAGATTGCCTATGCATTCCCGTCGGGGCACAACACCCTGAGAATGCGCACGCGTTCATCAATTTCTTGTTGGATGCGGAAATCGGGCGCGATCTAGCGGAGTATATCGAATATGCGACCGCTAACGAAGCGGCGCGTAAATTGATGGATGACTCTTATAACAAAAATCCGGCAATTTTTCCGCCGAAAGATGTGCAAGCACAATTAGAGGAGTCGCTCTATTTAGGGGAAGAACGTGCGCAACTCATCGATGAAGAGTGGACGCGGGTATTGGCATCCTGAATATCGCCACCTTGAATAGAGGGCTATCAGTGCCATCAGTGTTAGTGTGAAGCAGGTGCAGAGCCGTTGTATCTGGCAAAGGCTTGGGTAAAAGTCCTCGCCCGTATGATGATCGTTATGAGAATGATCAGTGCGCTAAGCACCGTCGGCATTATCATCGCATGAGTATCCGTGTTGCTTGGAGTTTTGTTGTTTCAGATAGTCGGCAGGCTGAAAGGTTTATGCTGGAGAAGATGTCGAGTTACTGCTCGCATCGTTCAGGAAAAAGCAAGTCGGTTTTGCTCGCAGTGTCGTGGTAATGCTTTTCTATTTGGTGACAGCGGGTATTTGATGACAGCGGGGTTGTAGCGACGCTCGGGCTATACGATGGTATCGCGTTACTAGACCTGTATACCCGTTATGGCTAGTATGGAAATGTATCCAAACGATGTGCTGATCAATGATCGTATTGCAATTTATTACGCTACTTAGTTGCCTGCTTTTTACCGGTGCCGCAATTTACATTTCGGTTGCGGAACATCCCGCACGCCTTGAATGCGACACAGCAATTGCCGTTACGGTCTTCGTTCCGAGTTATAAACGGGCTTCCGTCATGCAAGCGGCACTCGCGTTGGTAGCGACGATTGGAGCGGTCATCGTTTGGGCGATAGGAGGGGTACACCTTTGGCTGATCGGTGCGTTGTTTATTTTCTTTGTTGTGCCATTTACTTTGTTGGTAATTATGCCGACGAACGGTAAACTACAGAGCCCCTATTTAGATAAATCGGCCGCTTCAACTCGGCAACTACTCGAGCGTTGGGGGAGATTGCACCTTGTTAGGAGCGGGGCAAGTTTTATCGCTTCTTGTATTTTTCTATCACTCGTTATTTCAGGTTAAATCGGCCGATACTCCACTGGAAAAATGAAGGTAGACGCAGCTTGAAAAGCGAACATTGGCGGACAAATAAAGGCGTGTTTGCGGCGTTAGCTTTACCCGGATTACTATGGTTGATGGTGTTTTTTGTAATTCCGCTGGGGTTTATTTTTGGTCTCAGCTTTTCTGAAAAAAGCGGCATCATCGACCATGCGCTGACTTGGACCGGCGGCAACTACGCACGCGCTTTTGAGCCAATCTATCTCGGTATCTTTGCTAAATCGTTGCTCATTGCCATTGCCGCCACTATCGCTTGTTTATTGATCGGTTATCCGGTTGCATTGGCGGTTGCGTTTGCGCCGCAAAAGATTAAGATGCCGTTATTGTTGGCAATTACCTTGCCGTTTTGGATCAACATTCTCATTCGTACGTATTCGTTGGTTGCAGTATTTCGGACGCGAGGATTTCTGAACTTCGCTTTGGAATGGCTATGGAATATCGGCGATTCAATCTTGCGCATATTGGGTTTTAACGGTAGTAATGCCTTTCAGCCGTTAGAATTGCTTTATACCAATACCGCCGTTGCACTCGGGGTCGCTTATGTATTCTTGCCGTTTATGATTTTGCCGCTGTATGCCTCGATGGAACGTTTTGACCGCTCTTATTTGGAAGCAAGTCTGGATTTAGGCGCAGGGCATTGGCGCACTTTTTTCAAAGTGTTATTGCCATTGACGATGCCCGGTATCATAAGTGGCGTGATGATCGTTTTTGTGCCTGCATTAGGTGCATTTTTCATCGCAGATATGTTGGGGGGAGGCGATAGTCAATTGATTGGTAATGTCATCGAGCGCCAATTCCTCGGTGCCAACAACTGGCCGTTCGGCGCAGCGTTATCTTTCTTACTCATGTATCTGACCTTCGCCACGATCGTATTGCACCAGTTATTTAGTCGCAAGGAGAGCATATAAATGTCGCGTTGCGAACCGCTTGACTACGCTGGCCGATGGTGGATGCGAAGCTTTCTCGTGATGTTTTTCATCATGCTCTATGCGCCCATTTGTGCACTAGTAGCGTTCAGTTTCAACGATTCCAAACGCAACATTGTTTGGCATGGTTTCACCACAAAATACTACCTGAAGGCGATGGCAAACGATTCGTTGATTTCTGCTTTTGCAAATTCGCTGACGATCGCTGTGGTCAACATGGTTGCTGGTGTTGTACTCGGTGTTACCACCGCAATTTTACTGTGGCGGTTTCGTTTTCCGCTACGTTTCGCCACCGCTGGATTACTATATCTTCCTATCGTCATTCCTGAAATCTGTATGGGGGTTGCGATGTTGGTATTTTTTAATCAATGGTGGCCCCGTGATCTGGCATGGCCCTTCAGTCTCGGCAATATCATGATTGCGCATATCACATTCACTTTCCCGTTTGTCGCTATCATCGTTCGTGCTCGCCTTGCCTCGGTCAACCGAGAAATGGAAGAAGCAGCGATGGATCTCGGAGCAAGTGAATGGCAAGCCATGCGTGATATTTTGTTGCCGGAAATCCGCCCATCAATTATCGCTGGCGCCCTCATTGCTTTTACCCTATCGCTCGACGACTTCGTGATCACCTATTTCACTTCGGGTCCAAACAGTATTACGCTACCTGTCAAGATCAACTCGATGGTTCGTTTTTCAGTTACGCCCGAAGTCAACGCCGCTTCCACCGTGCTTATCATCATTACGGTTGCCGCCGCGATATTAGCACTGCGATTCCAAAATACTAAACACAGATAACCCACTTCCTGAAAGAAGATGAAAGCATTAATTGAAATACGTAATATCAGTAAAACTTTTGGCAGTGAAGTCGCAATCGATAATGTTTCGCTTGATATCTACGACAAAGAATTCTTAGTATTGCTTGGTCCCTCCGGATGTGGAAAAACCACATTACTTCGCATGATTGGTGGGTTTGAAAAATCGAACGGTGGCAAAATTGAAATCGAAGGGCGCGACATGAGTGGATTGCCACCGAACAAACGGCCGCTCAACATGGTCTTCCAGTCATATGCCGTTTTCCCACACATGAACGTGCGTGATAACGTCGCTTATGGCTTACACATCGACCGAGTCGAGAAACGCGCTCTCAATCAGCGTGTGGATGAGGCGCTGGCGTTGGTGCAGTTAGATCGCCTTTCTGACCGTTATTCGCATCAGTTATCCGGCGGTCAACGTCAACGTGTGGCATTGGCGCGCGCACTGGTAAAACGACCGCGCGTTTTGTTATTGGACGAACCGCTATCCGCTCTTGACGCCAAGTTACGCGAAACCATGCAAAATGAATTGGTGAAATTACAACACGCCGTTGGCATCACCTTCGTTGTCGTTACCCACGATCAAGACGAAGCACTTTCTATGGCGGAGCGCATAGCGGTCATGGAGCACGGGCGTATCCGCCAGCTCGATACTCCACGCAATCTTTACGAAGCCCCGAAAAACCGCTTTGTCGCCGATTTTGTTGGGCGCATGAATATTTTATCTGCGCGCCCTATGGGTGATCAGTGCTATGCGGTAGAAGGAGTTGGTGAAATCGTTGTCGATGCAGCCAATGAAACTGATAGCACGCATCTATCCTCTGCTTTCATTGCAATCCGCCCGGAAAAATTATTCATTGCTGACAGCAAGCCCGATGGGGACGGTATCTATTCAGCAACCGCCACTATCGAAAATGTCGCGTATTACGGCGGGCAAACTGTATTGACGGTAAAGACGATCCCGGTGGAATCCATCACCAGCATAATGCTCACTGTTGCCATTCCCAACAACCGTCGAAACGCTATAACACCGACCGCTGGCAAGCTAGTAATAGTTTGCTGGCGTGCGGAAGATGTAATTGTCTTGGGAGAATAAAGCAATCTGCACGTGGCCAATTTGCACGCGCGCCTTACCAATTCATCAATGGGTTACCCCAACAAAACATAAACCGCTCCACCTCCCCCATCGCGCGGTACCGTTGTGCAAAATGCTCGCACCACTGCTTGTTGCTTCAACCAATCCGCGGTGAAATGCTTCAATACGCCACCGGGCACATCGCTACGCAACCCCTTACCGTGGATAATCAGCACGCATGTATTCCCGCTATCTATAGGATGATACAAAAAATGCGCGATTGAGTGCGCCGCCTGATCTTGTGTCTGCCCGTGTAAGTCAAGGGTATCGTCAATCGGGTAGCCCCCTCGTTTCAAGCGTTGAAATGTTCTTTTTGATATGCCATGGCGAGCAAACTCTAGAAAATCAGCGTGAGTTTTATCAAGTGTTATCGAGGCAGCCGATTCTAAATTTCTCGATGATTTGTTGTGAGTCTTGCCCGTCAGTTTGGATATCGAATCATACCGAACATGCCGTGCCTCAGGGTATTGGACCACGTCCGCCATCGCTTTGCGAAATAAGGCGGAATCATCTGACGTTTTATTATTGACATCACCCATTTTTCAAATACCGATCCGCGTCCAACGCCGCCATACAGCCGGTGCCTGCTGAAGTAATCGCTTGACGATAGACTCGATCGATCACATCGCCACAAGCAAATACGCCATCGATACTAGTGCAAGTTGCCTTCCCATCGAGCCCACCGTGTGTCCATAGATAACCGCCGTCCATGTCCAGCTGTCCAACAAACAAATCGGTATTTGGCACATGCCCGATCGCAATAAATACGCCAGATAACGAAATCTCGCGTACGCGCCCATTTTGAATGTCTTGAATTCGAATGCCGTTTACCCCACTTTCGTTACCAAGAATTTCTTCCAACACATGATTCCATTCGATGGCGATATTACCGCCTTTTTCGATCATTTTTTCTGCCAAGCGATCTTGCAAAATCGCTTCGGCACGCAATTCATCGCGGCGATGTACTATGGTCACGCGGCTCGCGATATTTGCCAAATAAAGAGCCTCCTCGACCGCCGTATTGCCACCGCCAATCACTGAAACATCCTGCCCGCGAAAAAAGAACCCATCGCAAGTTGCACACGCCGAAACACCTTTCCCTAAAAAAACTTGCTCCGAAGGCAAGCCAAGGTAGCGCGCGCTAGCACCACTCGCAATAATCAATGCATCGCAAGTATATTCCCCCGAACCACCCTGCAAACGAAACGGCTTTGTAGTCAACTGGGCGGTATGAATATGGTCGAAAATAACCTGTGTTGAAAAACGTTCAGCGTGCTTCAACATTCGCGCCATTAGTTCAGGTCCTTGCACGCCATCAGCGTCACCGGGCCAGTTATCGACATCGGTGGTGGTGGTCAATTGCCCGCCTTGTTGGATACCGGTAATGAGTGCAGGCTGCAGGTTGGCACGTGCAGCATACACTGCAGCAGAATAACCCGCGGGCCCGGATCCGAGGATCAATAATTGGAAATGTTGTTTATTTGACATCGAGTGGTTCAGTTTTTGAAACTGCGATAATAGTTCATTAAAATTTCTGCGACTTCTGGACGTGAAAATTCCGGCGGTAGGGCAATGCCATTGTTTAACATCTCTCGCACTTTGGTGCCGGACAATAAGATAAAATCATCTGCCTTGTGATCGGGTGCCTCGCGCATCATCACCACTTTATTGAGTTTTTTTGAATACGCGGTATGGTCGGCACGAAAAATCTCGATTTCAAGCGCGCCTTGCGGAACTTGTTCGTCAAAAATTGTTTGCGCGTCAAAAGCGCCGTAATAATCTCCGATACCAGCATGGTCTCGCCCGATAATGAAATGAGTCGCCCCCATGTTTTGTCGAAACAGCGCATGCAATACCGCTTCTTTGGGTCCTGCATAAAGCATATCAAACCCATATCCACTGATCAGTGTGTGGTTCGGTGGAAAATACAGATCAACCATCTTACGAATCGCCGCAGTGCGCACCTCTGCCGGAATATCGCCGGGCTTGAGCCTTCCAAGTAACATGTGAATCACGCAGCCATCTGCCCCCACACGCTCCATTGCGATACGGCACAATTCTTCATGGGCTAAATGCATTGGATTGCGAGTCTGAAATGCCACCGTTTTACCCCATCCATTGGAATCGATCTGTGCGCGAATTTGCCCT
>WASV01105799.1_pt1 | contig 12543 bp, 11 predicted proteins | sample 5698531 | NCBI WGS metagenome assembly WASV01 (sample SAMN11175559, study PRJNA528189) | sponge metagenome | isolation source: marine sponge | host: Myxilla | place: Antarctica: Western Antarctic Peninsula, King George Island | collected 2013-01 | reverse complement strand
AATTTATATTCCAAAATTTGTTGTTGTTTGTCATTGGGTAGATTATGAAAAGCCAACCCCGCTACCGAAAAATCACCTACCACATACTGACAAATTGAAATGGTACGTTGTTGCCCGTCAATAATTTCATACCCGCCATTTTCACGCACCGCCCAATACATTACATTCAGCGGATAATTTTTAGTAACCGTATCTATTACTGCGTCGCGTTGTTCGGGTTTATAAATAAATTCTCGTTGATAAGGCGGGCGAATATCCAGTTTGCCACCATACCCAACCACGCCATCATCGCCATTATCTGCATACCCAGCAGTCAATTCTCTAACTGTGATTTCTTTTAATTGAATTTTCATGGTTGGTCATCCTTGAGTTCTTTACGTGTTTCTGTTGGTAATAAGAGACCTATTAAATTGAGATTTTTGGAATCTTTAAAGCCAAGTTCTTTCCGCAATTCTTTTAAAAAAGTATTTATGTTGGTCATCACAGCCCCAGCATCCCCCTCATTTGTTTTATTATCATTGTCATACTTTATAAACTTTTCAATCAATTCTTCGCTCCCCCAATTCATTAGACATTTCTTGAAAAGAAACATTTCAGCAGTTATTTTAGTAACAATCCTGGCATCTCTTTTTTCAATTTTTTTGAGATCTTTAACAACATCAACAATAATATTGTAGAAATGTTCACATACTTTTTGTCTTTCTTTTAAGACATGAAATTCATATTCTCTTTCTTTTATTTGTTTGTTATTTATGTTTACAGTCATTATCGAAGTAAACGTTGCAATTATTATTGCTATTATTCCTATAATAGAAATTTTCGAATCTATATCATCAACGTAGAACATTCCCCATATTGCCAATGAAACCAATATTAAAATTAGAACAACTATCAATATAGCAATAATGGAATTTTCTTTGGGTTTTGTTTTCATAGCCTTTTGTTTTTGATAATAATACGGGCATATGTAGCACGAAGTTTATTTCCTTCTTTCAATACCATCCCAACAAATTTCTTGTGTTGATCATCTAAATACACTTGATTTCCTTGAATAAAAGCATCATCAATTTCTCGTTTATCATTAGCCAAACCGATTATCTCAAACTGTTCTGGATTATATTTATCCATAAAAGTAATTGGAACGCCCATCGCCCCTTTATAATCCATAGGAATATTTTTTGTTTTATCCACATTAATTGCATCGTAGTTGTCATATTTTGGATATTCTTCTGGTGTGTATTTTCTGAATAAGATTAAATCTTCGTGGCGTTCTTTGTAATCTAAATTTGTGAACCAACGAACCCCTTTAACTCGTATAAATTTATTTCCATTTCCATCAACCCTAGAACCAGCGGCGTTTAGCGGGTAATCATTAGGAACTCCAAACTCTCTATCTCCACTATGAATGCTATGCCCAAACCAAATTTTATTGCTTTTAATAAGTTTAAAAATTTCTTTGTAGGTGACTGCATTTTGATGCCCAAGTATTACAAACTTTTTATCGTGCGCAACAAGTTGGGCAACATATTCACGGAACAGCGAAAACGGTGGATTGGTTACCACGATATCGGCTTGCATCAATAATGAAATAGTTTCAGCATTGCGAAAATCGCCATCGCCTGTTAAATGATGTATACCAATATCTTCTACATTCGGCACATTTTCGCCCTCTCTATAACCGTCATATTGCAAAGAAATTGCCTTTTCCGAATCGTGTTGGCTGAATAAATCACGCTGTTGGCTCTTATAGCAGGTGGTTATCAATTTTTTGAGTTTCAACTGTTCAAAATTATAGGAAAAATAATGAAAGAATTGACTCACGGTAGGGTCATCGCAATTGCAATAAACCACCTTGTTTGCAAAATGTTTTTTGTAATTTTTTAACTCTTTTTCAATATCCACCAATTGCGTATAAAACTCATCCTTTTTCGCATTTCTCGCTTGATGAAGATTTTTGTTTTGCGATGGCATTTTGAGTTTCTATTAGTTATTGAATAAAAAATTGATTATACAAAAAAACCACCCATAACACATGGGCGGTTTGGGTTGCGGAGCCGGCGATTTAACTTTTTTCTCTTTGGTAGCGGAGGTAATCTTGTCCACCGGGTTGGCTTTCCCTCGTTCCCACGCTAATCCTCGCTCCCACGCTCCCGCGTGGGAACGAGAAATAATCAACCACACTGGATACCGCATCGAGTGCGGTATGTGGGGGTGTGCGGGTTGGGGTTAATATTCACCTATCGGACTTGATCCGATATCCAGTGCCGTTAAACGCATTCCAGCGTCTGTTGCAATGAGATATATGCATGTCAGCCGGATACAAAACTAAGTTCCCTATAAAAACTTGCGACTTCGTTTGAAATCGTCCTGAATATCGCCAAAATTGAGCTATGCAAGTTGCACATAATTCTCACGAAGTGCAAAATTTCTTCTTTGCAGTTTAGGCACTTTTTTCTTTTCATAGTTGGGCTATCAAAACCACAATTAGGGCATGTTTCTGCCGTAGAATGATCTTTTATCTAAAAAGATGTCGCCGTTGCAAGGTTTGTCGGGGGAGGGGGGAGGGTAGTCAGATTTCGCATGAGATCTTCCTATAGGACGTACTATAGGACGTACGCACTTTCTTTTTTTTTATGCTATTATCAGATTGCTTTGCATTTCGTAGAGTATATTTTTGCTCACAAAAATTAGGAGAAAGACCATGAATATATCTATAAAAAACATGTCTATAAACATGTCTATAAAAAAAATAGTTGCGCTCGTCATAGTAACGTTGTTTGCGTTGCCGATTACTAGTGCGGCTAAAGAAGTCACGATTGGCTATCAAGGTATATGCAATCCTTGGAAGTGGAAAATTGATTCGGGCGCATTCGAAAAAGCCACCGGTTACGATATTGAATGGCGTAAGTTCGATTCCGGCGGTGCGGTTATGAACGCAATGGCTTCTGGTGATGTGCACGTTGCCGTTGCTGGCTCAAGTCCGATTGCTGCCGGTGTCAGCCGTGGTGTCGATGTGCAGTTATTTTGGATTCTGGAAGATATTGCCGCCGCCGAAGCATTGGTAGTGCGTGATGGTTCCGGTATTGTTGCGCCGCAAGATCTAAAAGGAAAAACCATTGGCGTGCCGTTTGTTTCAACGACACATTTCCATACATTGTTTGCGCTTGAACAGTTTGGCATCGACGCGAAAGATGTCGACATTCGCAACATGCAACCCAACGCGATTGCTTCGGCGTGGGAAAGCGGTGCAATTGACGGCGCGTTTGTGTGGGATCCAGCACTGGGAAGAATTAAGCAGTCGGGTAAAGTTCTGATCACCTCTGGGCAATTATCATCATGGGGAAAAGCGACCTTCGATGGCATGGTGGTGAATACCAAATGGGGGAGAGCAAACAAAACATTCATGACAAAACTCGTCAAAATCATCGACGATGCGAATGAAGATTATCGTTCTGACCCGAAATCTTGGACGCCTTCTTCTGCGAAAGTCAAAGCAGCAGAAAAACTATCCGGTTGTAATCCTGAAGATGTACCGGGGATCATCGCATTGTTTGGTTTGCCGACTATGGAAGAGCAAGCTTCGAGTGCTTGGCTTGGGGGCGGTAAAAATGGTGGTGGTGCAAAAGCACTATATTTCACTTCCGACTTCCTAAAGAGTGAGAAGAAAATCGACGAATTACAGCCAAACTACGGCAAATTTGTCACCAATGAGTATGTCAAAGCCGCAATGAAACTCTAAACGTTGTTTGATGATCAACAGGGTGAGGATGATGATTTTTCATTGCTTACCCTGTTGAATTTTCTCGCTTATAGGGCATATTGATAGTGGCAAAATTACTGTTAAAAGATGTATCAATGGTTTTCTCCGGGGGAGAAACTGGTGCAGTTCACGCACTCGAAGATATCAATTTGGAAATAACCGACGGCGAATTCGTCGTTGCACTGGGTGCTTCCGGATGCGGTAAAACTACTTTACTTAATTTAATGGCAGGTTTTTTGTCGCCTACTTCAGGAACCGCCTTTATTGGGCGTGACTCAGAGGTGCAGAAAATTGATAAACCGGGAAACGATCGTGTGGTTGTGCATAGCGAGGGGCATGAAAAAGTGTTCAAAAATGACTTGCGAATGCTACAAGAAATCAATGGGCCGGGCAAGGATCGCGGCGTAGTATTTCAGCGACACGCGCTATTGCCTTGGCTCAATGTTATCGACAACGCCAGTTTCGGGTTGAAACTTTCTGGGGTTAATAAAAAAGAGCGATACGAACGCGCTACTAAGTTTTTATCGTTAGTCGGCCTTTCCGGGTTTTACCAACACAAAATCTATCAATTGTCTGGCGGTATGCAACAGCGCGTCGGGATCGCACGCGCGCTGACTTGTGACCCGGCGATGTTGTTGATGGATGAGCCGCTCGGTGCGTTAGATGCACTGACCCGCGAAAAAACACAAGAACTCATTTTGGACGTTTGGTCGGAAACGAAAAAGATGATCTTTTTTATCACTCATAGTGTCGAAGAAGCATTGTTTCTGGCAACCCGATTGATTGTCATGTCTCCGCGCCCTGGGCGTATTACGCATTCGTTTGATTTGGATTTCTGCCATCGTTTTTTGGCAGAAGGCATCGACAAGCGTGATGCGCGAAAGATAAAATCAATGCCCGACTTTATCGAGGTTCGTGAAAAAGTGTTGAATATCATCCATAGCGATGAAGAAGAAAGCGCGCAAGAAAGTGGCCAGAGAATCATGTAGGCATTGACAATGATTAGTAAACTATTCAAGCGAAAAAACTCCGGCGCAGACGGAAAAGTGTATGGTGCCCCCGGTAGTGGCAGTGGCATTGTTGCCAGTATTTGCAGTGTTACGTTGGTGTTTGCAACATGGATGATTTTCACGCAGCCTATTTTTACCGCCTATGAAGTCACCGAAATATTGGATGATTTCAACTCTCCAGTATTGGATGCGGAAGGGCAAACACTTTTGCAAAAAGCCATCATTTTGGATGATGCTGGCAACGTTGTTAAAGCACCGCTTATCAAGCCGCTGTTTTTGCCATCACCCCAAGTAATGGTTAAACGGTTTATTCGACTGCTGGACGAAGAGTTCAGTGGCGGCACGATATATGTGCATATATGGGAAAGTGTTAAACGCGTCTACGGCGCATTTATTCTGGGCGTGTTGCTGGCGGTTCCGCTCGGGATATTGATGGCGATCAACCGTCACGTTCGCGGCTTCTTTGATCCCATTATCGAGTTTTATCGCCCCATTCCTCCGCTTGCCTATTTACCGCTGATGATCGTATGGTTTGGTATCGGCGAAGTGACCAAAGTGTTGGTCATTCTATTGGCGGTATTCGCACCGATGGTATTATCTGCGCGCGCCGGTGTGCGGTCGGTGCCAATTGAGCAGATACATGCGGCTTATTCGATGGGTGCTTCGCGGATGCAAGTGATCTGGCATGTCATATTGAAAGGTGCAATGCCGGAAATCTTGACCGGTATGCGAATCAGCATGGCGTTTGGCTGGACCACGGTAGTCGCTGCTGAACTGGCGGCAGCACAAGCCGGTTTGGGGGCGATGATCAAAGCGGCGGCAGATTTTTTGGTCACCGATGTGGTCATTGTAGGCATCGTAGTCATTGGTATTATTGCTTATATCTCGGATATTTTAGTGCGGTGGATGGAGCGGTTGTTTGTACCATGGAAGGGCAGGGTGTAGCTTCTGCATAAGATATGTTGACCACCTGCATCGGTGCTTATCCAAAACCGGATTTTGTCAAACTACCAGATTGGTTCGGGTTGCCAGCGTCGGAGAGTGTTACGGCGACCAAGAATTGGGCGGATGCGATGCGGCGAATGGGCTCGGATGCTGAAGCAATTCTTTCGCGCGGTGTTGAGCACGTGCTCACCAAGCAAATTGAAGCCGGTATCAACATCCCCACTGATGGTGAAATTCCCCGCGAGAACTATATTCATTATCATTGCCGCCACCTGACGGGGTTTGATTTTGACAACTTGACGCAAAAAGAAGTGCGGGGCGGTGCCTACTCGACAAGCTTGCCAACTATCCATGCGCCGATTCGCACGCGCGATCATTTTTTGCCGGCAGATTGGCGGCGAGCACAGTCTTTTTGCGATGCGCCGGTCAAGATGTCCATGCCGGGTGCGCTTACCATCGCCGATACCACGTGCGATAACTACTATAATTCGCCGCGCAAACTGGGTGCAGATTTAGCGGATGCATTGAATGCTGAAGTGCTGGCACTCGCTGAAGCAGGTTGCACGTATATCCAGATCGATGAGCCGGTATTTGCACGACAACCGGCGGCCGCACTGATGTATGGCATAGAGAATCTCGACAGGGCTTTTCACCGTTGCCCGAAACATGTCACGCGCGTCGTTCATATTTGTTGTGGTTATCCCGATCTGTTGGACAGCGAAGAGTACCCGAAAGCGGACCCGGAACATTACTTTCAACTTGCTGAAGTACTCGAGGATTCATCGGTGCATTGGGTCTCCATCGAGGATGCGTGCCACTATAATGATCTAAAGTTATTAGAAATTTTCAAAACTACTACGGTGGTGTTGGGGGCAGTAGCCATTGCCCGAAGCCGAGTCGAATCGGTCGACGAAATCTATTCGCGGTTACACCAAGCTTGTGCGCATATCGACAAAGATCGCTTGGTGGCAGCACCCGATTGCGGACTCGGATTATTGAACGAGCAACTAGTGCAGGAAAAACTCGCTAACTTGTGTACAGCGGCAAAGCGTCTTTGATGATGCCGTCTTTAATGATGCCGTTACTAGACATACAAACACTCGCCCGTAGGAGGGCTATCTAATGAGAAAAACAGGATGAAAGCTACAGAAAAAGATTCGAGTAGCACCAAACTTCATCATTTCATCGGCGGTCAGCGGGTTGCCGGCAACAGCGGTCGTTTTGGCGATATTTATAACCCCGCCAGCGGGGTCGTTGCTAAACAAGTCCCGTTGGCGAGCAAAACTGAAGTGGAAAGTGCGATTGCCGCCGCGCAGCCTGCATTTCCAGCATGGTCAGCGGTTGCCCCGGGCCGGCGTGCGCAAGTGATGTTTGCATTTCGCGATTTAATCAAGAAAAATATGGACAAACTCGCAGTATTTTTGTCATCCGAGCATGGCAAAACTATCGATGATGCCAAAGGATCGATCACGCGGGGCTTGGAAGTAGTCGAATTTGCGTGTGGTATCTCGCAATTGTTAAAAGGGGAGTACTCTGGAAATGTAGCAGGCGGCGTCGATAGCTGGAGCATGCGTCAACCGATCGGTGTTTGTGCGGGCATCACACCTTTCAATTTCCCTGCGATGGTGCCGATGTGGATGTTCCCGATTGCAATCGCGTGTGGTAATACTTTTGTGCTGAAACCGTCCGAGCGCACCCGTCTAACCCGTTGCTACTTGCTGATCTGATGCACGAAACCGGGTTGCCCGTGGGTCCGCCGGTGAGCGCTGTATGGCAATTTCGGTGGTGGTCGCGGTTGGGGATGAACCGGCCGATGCCATTATTCATAAACTTCTCCCGAAGCTCGATGCACTCAAGGTTGGCCCCTATACCGACCCTACCGCCGAAATGGGGCTAGTGGTCATTCCAATGGCTAAAGACCGTATCGAAGGATATATCGGAAAAGGCATCGAAGAAGGAGCCAAGTTACTACGTGACGGTCGGGGCATTACTGTCAAAGGTGCGGAAAATGGTTGTTTCGTCAGTGCGACTATTTTCGACCATGTGAAAACCGATATGAGTATTTATACCGATGAGATATTTGGCCCAGTGCTTTGTATCGTGCGTGCTAAAAACTACGACGAAGCGGTAACAATGGTTAACGACCATGAATATGGAAACGGTACCGCGATTTTCACCAGAGACGGGGACGCAGCCCGTGATTTTTCCCACCGCATCCAAGCCGGCATGGTGGGTATTAATGTCCCCATCCCGGTGCCGCTTGCCTTCCATCGTTTTGGTGGTTGGAAGCGCTCCCTATTTGGTGACCACGCCATCCATGGCATGGAAGGAGTACGCTTCTATACCCGTTTAAAGACAATTACCTCGCGTTGGCCATCGGGCATTCGCTCGGGCGCAGTGTTTAATTTTAAAGCGGGAGGGCTACACTAATGCGGGTTTCGGTGCGGCATGATTTGGCTATCATCGGAATCATCGACTAACCGTGCGCTGTAGATTACAAGCGCCATAAATCACAAACGCCATAAATCACAAGCGGATAGCGAACAACATGGATAACCTATTTACCGACTACCAAATTTATGCCTACGAAGAGTGGCTTGGCACTTGGGTTTTTTGGACTTCGATGTTGATGTTGGGGCTGGAATCTATCCGTTATTTGTTTAAGCGCAAGGTTACATGGAATATGGTTGGAGATTCGATCGCTAATTTCGTAACTTATTACGCTTTTATCGGAATTATTATCGCTACATTCACTTTGTATGTTAGCGGATACTACTATGTATCCTATTATTTTTCGATCACTGAATTACCAATCAATGGCTGGACAATTTTAATCGGTATTCTGCTGGCAGATATCACCTATTATTGGGAACATCGCGCCACGCACCGGATCGGAATCGGATGGGCGACGCATACGGTGCATCACAGTTCACCGTATTTCAATATCTCGGTGGCGTATCGTTTCGGTCCGCTCGATGCGGTCGAATCTTTTATTTTTCATATTCCAATGTTGGTTATCGGATTCGACCCGGCAATCGTTTTTTTGAGCGCGGCGATCGTGTTGCAATATCAGACATTTTTACATACGGAAGCGATCGGAAAATTGCCGAAACTGGTTGAAGCGATTATGAATACGCCGTCGCATCATCGTGTTCATCACGGCGCGAACCTGCAATATATCGATAAAAACTACGCCGCCATGTTTATTATCTGGGATCGCATGTTTGGCACCTTCGCCGAAGAGCGCGAAAAAGTAAACTATGGTGTTACCGAGCCAATCCACTCGATTAATCCGCTCGTTCTTTTCTTCCATGGTTTCGTACGGCTGTTTCGGCAAATGTGGGTGGCAAAAGGGATTCGCAACAAACTAGGATACCTTGTAATGCCGCCAGATTGGTCGCCACACCAAGAATAATCGCCGCAGACTATCCTGAAAATAAATTTCTGGCACGTTCGGGGTAGTCAGTGGTAATCACATCCACCCCCATCTCTGCCATCGTTGTCATATCGATCACGTCGTTCACAGTCCATGCCCACACATCTAAGCCAAGCGCATGCGCCGCCTGCAACAACGATGGAGTCAACCATCGATAATTGCACGACCACGCATCGCCACCTTGCTGTTTGATCGAGCATAAATCAGCGGGTTGGTAGCGCCCTTCTTGGATAAATCCGATTTTCAATTCGGGCTGGCGTTTTTTCATCGCCGCGGCTAGCCGCCAATCGAAACTTTGCACAAAGATATTTTTGGAGGATTCTAGTTGTTCGATTTTATCTGACACGATAGCGACATACGTATCGATCGGTGGTGTTAAATCCGGTGTATGTGGGTTACTTTTCAGTTCTAAATTGAGGATAATATTGTCGCCGCCCGTGGCAATATGGGTTTGTATGCATTCGATAAATTCCTCCAAAGTTGGAATGGAGACACGATCCATTGGCTGCTGCTCGGGAAATTTTTTAGCGTAATCACTATCTGATCTTATTCGCCCAACATCGTATTGACGAAGTTCATCCAAGCGTAAATCGTGTATCGAAATACACTGATCAATCCACTGTCCGTGCGCATCTCGGGTGTTCATTGGGTTGAGGGCAAGATTGTGGTGCAACACGATTGCGTTATCTTTAGTGATACATAAATCTACCTCGATACCATCGACACCACACTTTAATGCATACTCAATCGCTGGTAATGTGTTTTCCGGGCGACGACCACGTGCGCCACGATGACCTTGAATGGAAGGGTGCATAGCAGTTTTGTCTGCTGGTTTCTGGAATCGGTATTATTTCAAATATACGATAAATTTGCATCTAATATTACCATCAAAACACAAAATGGAGAGGATGCTAATAAGACGCTATCTGAAATAGTTTTTCAGGCGTAGGTGAGTTAAAATGTGTGAAGTCCATTTCTATTCGATATTTTGTGCTATGCCATATACTACGCCAGTTCGTGAGATTACTTTTGCCGTTACTGAGATTGCCGGCCTCGACCGTGTGAACCAACTCTCGGGCTTGGAAGAAGTAACCCCCGAGTTACTGCAAACCATTCTCGAAGAAGCGGGTAAATTTGCAGTGGAAGTATTGTTGCCAATTAATCAGAGCGGCGATCGACAAGGTGTGCGCTTGGTAAACGGGCAAGTGATAACTGCCGATGGTTGGAAAGATGCTTATCGCCAGTTTGTCGACGGTGGCTGGAATAGCCTACCCTTCGACTCGGCGGTTGGCGGTCAAGGGTTGCCAAGGTTAGTCTCGGCTGCCGTAGCGGAAACTTGGCATGCTGCTAACATGGCATTCTCGCTCTGCCCACTATTAACCCAGAGTGCGATTGATGCGATCCAAGCGCACGGTTCTGAGCAACAAAAAGCAACCTATCTGCCCAAGATGGTCTCAGGCGAATGGAGCGGGACGATGAACTTGACTGAGCCGCAAGCCGGCTCCGACCTGAGCGCAATACGAATGCGTGCGACCGCAGAGGGTGATCATTATCTTATTAAAGGGCAGAAAATTTTCATCACCTACGGCGACCACGACATGAGCGATAACATCGTCCATCTGGTACTGGCGCGCACGGCGGATGCACCACCTGGGGGGAAGGGAATCTCGCTTTTCATCGTACCGAAGTTTTTGCCTGATGCCAACAATGACTTCAACCTGCGAAATGATATTGAAACGGTCTCGCTTGAGCATAAACTTGGCATCCACGCGAGCCCCACAGCGGTACTTTCATATGGTGCTAAAGACGGCGCGGTCGGTTATCTGGTTGGCGAAGAAAACTTCGGGTTGAAGTATATGTTCACGATGATGAATATGGCGCGTCATTCAGTTGGCGTCGAGAGCAATGGTGTTGCCGAGTGCGCCTATCAGCAAGCGGTTGCCTTTGCTTCTCAACGTATTCAAGGGCGCGCCATCGATGATCCACAAGGTGAACGCGTTGCTATCATCGAACACCCTGATATTAAACGCTTGTTGTGGCTACAAAAGTGTCGCATTGAGGCAGTTCGCTCCCTTGCTCTTACCGTTGCGGCGTGCATGGATCACGAACGCTACCAGCCCAATTCACAAGAGCAAGCCAGCGCGCATGCGATGGTAGAAATCATGATCCCGATCGTTAAGGGTTATTCCACTGAGCTGAATTTGGAAAATGTATCGCTTGCCTTGCAAGTGCATGGTGGAATGGGTTTCATCGAAGAGACCGGTATTGCCCAGTGCTATCGTGACCAGCGCATTACACCGATTTACGAAGGTACGACCGGCATTCAAGCAATGGATTTGATCGGGCGTAAGCTGATACGTGATAACGGCTCGATGAATGCAGTGGTAATTGCACAGATACGTGATGAGTGCGAGCGTATTACCAACGTCGATGAGTTTCAACCCATGCTCGCTGTGATGAATACCGCGCTCGATGCGTTGACGCAATCTGCCAAACTGATCATTCAATCAACGGAAAAAAGCTCGAATTTATCGGCCGCGGTAGGGGAGCCGTATATGCGGCTTTGGGGGGTCATCGCCTGCGGCTGGCAGATGCTAAAAGCCGCTGATATTAGTTTGACTAAACAACGCGAGGGTGACGAGGATTTATTTTATCGCGACAAAGTTCAAACCGCACGATTTTATTTTAGTTCAGAAATGCCGAAGGTGGACTATCTGACCGAAGTCATTGCTTCCAGCGCGTCGTTGGTTTCGGAAGCGGAGGCACGCTTGTTCGAGGTGGCGTGAAATGACCAGCCCATGTACTTATTCGCATGTACTTATTCGCATGTACTTTATTCGCTTGTACTTGCAGCACTCCTAGCGTTGTTTGGTAGCGAGCGCGACTAAGTATTCGATGACTTCAAACAACTTTTCATGATCGCCTGCTTCCGATACCGATGTGCTATATTTGCCATCGACAATGATAGCGGGCACCCCGGTAATGCCATATTTTCGTGACATGATCATGGCAAAGTTGAGCTTGCTCTCGACCGCAAAAGAACTCGCTGTTTCAAGCAGTACTTCTCTGTCGATGCCATGCGGAACCGCCCAATCGGCGAATTGTTTAAGCGTATGAAGATTTTTTTGCTCCCGGTGAATCGTATCGAATACTGCCGCGTGTAGTTTTTCTGTGAGCCCAAGCGCTTCGAGAGTATAGTAAATACGCGCGCTAAATTTCCAACGTTTACTAAAAATTGCCGGAGTCGTAACGAACTCTACATTTTCTGGCTTGTTTCGTAGCCAACGGTTTATCACCGGCTCGAGTTTGTAGCAGTGCGGGCATTCATACCAAAACATCTCGACCACTTCTATTTTATCGCCGCTCTGTACCGCTTGTGCTTCCCTCAAAAC
>WASV01046586.1_pt1 | contig 12550 bp, 12 predicted proteins | sample 5698531 | NCBI WGS metagenome assembly WASV01 (sample SAMN11175559, study PRJNA528189) | sponge metagenome | isolation source: marine sponge | host: Myxilla | place: Antarctica: Western Antarctic Peninsula, King George Island | collected 2013-01 | reverse complement strand
TAAGGTTTCTCCTTATCCAAGCAGCCGAGTTCTGACTGTGGTGACGTCAGAGTTTGCCGCTAAGAATTCAGTAGTCACCGAACTGATGAAAAATATTTCTTTTACCAATCAGCAAATGGGTGAACTCCTTGCTTGGCAGGAAGACAACAACGCATCAGCTGAAGAGTCTGCAGTTTATTTCTTGACCAACTACAGTGATGTTTGGTCCAGTTGGTTGAATGATGATGCTCGCGCCAAACTGGCAACACTCATTAAGTAAGATCAGAGCACGTGCGGGTGTCGGAAGACATCCGCGCTTAGCGTATATTTTGCAATAAGCTAATAATCGTGGCTTTCTACGACTGGATTTTCAACGCTCTCGGGCTGCGTGAATGGTGCGACGCACAGTCTACGGATGCGCCGCTTTCCATGGCAGAGCTTCTGACCAAGGTGCGCGGGGAAAAAGCAGGTAGCGGCGAGGGGTTTCCGTTTCCATCGCTGAACAACCTGAACAAGGCGTGTAGTGAAATGCCTCGCACACGCGAGATGACTGCTGGCGTTGAAGACGGTTTTCTTGCGGTCAAAGACAGTTTGAAATTGGTGCTTGATCCATTGACCCAGCCGCTTTCTTGGTTGCTGGAGTTTGCGCTTTCTGGATTTACGGCAACCCCTTGGTTTATCCTCATTCCGGCATTGATACTTGGGGCTTGGTTTGTTTCACGATCGGTTGCCGTCACAATATTGGTGGCTTCCACATTTCTGTTTTTTGGGTTTATCGACCACCTGGGTGCAGCAGTCCAGACATTGGCTATTGTTTTTGTCTGCACGTCGCTTTGCGTGTTGTTTGGCGTTCCGATTGGAATCGCCATATCAAAATCTGACACCTTGCAGAAGATGACGATCCCGCTTTTGGATCTTCTTCAGACGTTGCCAACTTTCGTCTATCTGATCCCGCTGATTTTCCTGTTTTCTGTGACCGAGCCCAAACTCTATGGTATTGCCATTATTCTCTATGCCATTGTTCCCGTGATTCGGTTGACGGATCTGGGAATCCGGCTGGTCGACCAGGATGTAATCGAGGCGGCGCACGCTTTTGGTATGAGTGGTCGGCAAAAACTGCTCGGTATTGAAATTCCTCTGGCACTTCCCAACATTATGGCCGGCGTGAACCAAACCATCATGATGAGCTTGTCAATGGTAGTGATAGCCTCTTTGGTTTCGGCTCCTGGTTTGGGTGTGTTGGTGTTGCGCGGGATACGAAATCTTGAACTGGGTGTTGGTTTGATTGCGGGTCTCGGGATCGTACTGCTTGCTGTGGTTCTTGACCGAACCTCCAAGGCTGCGCTGGCGCGGATTAATGTCTCGCATCAAAGAAAGTGAGGGGAATGTGAGTATGACCGAAACATCAAGCACTCCAAAAATCCGCATTCATGGCCTTTACAAAATCTTCGGTCCCAATCCGCAGGATATTTTGTTGCATGTGTATAACGGCATGAGTAAATCAGAACTTTTGTCCGAACACGGTCATGTCTTGGGACTGCAGGATATCAATGTGGATATGCAGGCTGGCGAGATCACGGTGGTGATGGGGCTGTCCGGATCGGGAAAATCTACGCTGATTCGCCACCTCAACCGCTTAATCGAGCCAACCGCGGGCGAGGTCCTTGTCGATGGTGAGGATGTCCTGAATCTGTCGGCAGAGAATTTGCGCCGCCTGCGACAGACGAAAATGTCAATGGTGTTTCAGAAGTTCGCCCTGATGCCGCACTGGACAGTGTTGCAGAACGTAGCACTTGCACCTCGTGTGCGCGGCATGGATGAAACCATCCAATTGAAAGAGGCGAAGCGATGGCTAGATCGGGTAGGCCTTGGTGGGTTTGAACACCACTATCCTCATCAGCTTTCGGGCGGAATGCAACAACGCGTAGGGATTGCGCGCGCTCTGACTTCCAATAGTGACATCATGTTGATGGATGAGGCTTTCTCGGCACTTGATCCTCTCATTCGAACCGACATGCAGAATTTACTTTTGGAACTTCAGAAAGAACTGCACAAGACCGTTTTTTTCATCACTCATGATTTGGATGAGGCACTCAAACTTGCAGATTATCTAGTTATTCTAAACAACGGTGCCGTTATACAGCAGAGCGAGCCGCAAAACATCCTGATGAACCCGGCTGATCCCTACATCGAGGATTTTGTAAGTGACATCAATCGAGCACGGGTTTTACGCGTCAGTTCAATCATGGCACCTTTGGGTACGGCATCTGATTTTGTCGGGGACGTCGACCCTGGCGATATACTGGAATCTCTGATTGCACGTTCTGGCGGTGATACATCACACAATTTCAGGGTTGTGCGTGGCGGCGAGCCCGTGGGGCAGGTCGACATGACGAACCTGATGAGAGCACTTGTTCCAAGAGTTTCGTCATCCGATCGAAGGGCGCTTTGATAGACGCTGGTTCACGCAATGACAGTACATGACAAACAAACTGACTTTGCAGCCGACGTGCCGTTTGCGATGTATGATGCTTTCACTGAAGTTCCGTATTCAGGCAGTCAAGCGGCGATTGTCTTGCACGCATCTTCTATATCGGCCGACAATCGGGTGAAGATAGCACGTGAAATCGGGGTGCCAGCCACTGCCTTCGTTAATGATGTGCGCAATAACAAGATTACTGTGCAGTTTTTCTCGACCGTCATGGAACTTCCCATGTGTGGGCATGGGACGGTATGCCTGATCACGAGACTTGTCGAATGCGGGCTTTTACCTTGTCAGGGTCAAGATTGGCAAATGGCCATTCTGGACCTTCCCAAAGGTGAGTCCCTGGTCGAATACCGTTGCAATGATGTTGGGCGCATCGAAGTGATGTTTGATGTTGTTCCAGCAAGCTTTGTGCCAGCCGAATTGGATCAGGCAAAGCTCGCTCAAATCCTTCGTGTTAGTGTTGCGGACTTTTCGGGAGACAAACCAATGGAGGTTGCGACCGCCGATTTCATTCATCTTTGTTTGCCCATGCGCAATCTGGCAGCCATGAAAAAACTAAATCCAGATTTTCCCGCACTCGCTAGTTTCTGCCGATCCAATGGGATTGAAACGGTTGCTGTATTTTCAACCGAAGTTGTGAACAGCGGTATGGACGTACACGTACGCGACTTCTGTCCTGCGGTTGGTGTAGATGAATCCGCCGCAGCGGGCACCACCAATGCGGCCCTTGCTGCCTATCTTGTCCGCAATAATTTCACCTCGGTAGAAGATTCAGGCCGACGGCAGGTGCAGTCAGAACAAGGGATTGAGATCGGACGCCCTAGCAAGATCACCACCAATATCACCATGAAGGACCACAAGATTACGCGCATACTGGTTGGCGGCGTTGCCAGTCGGATTATGGAAGGTAGCCTTAACACCATGATGAAGACACCATGACCGCCCTGCACTTGAACACGCTTGTATGGGATGCGCATGCTGGGGTGTTTCCGTCGCCCGGTATGGATTTGAATATCTTGGATGAATGGCGCAAACACGGTGTGGACTATCTCAGCATCAATGTGGGGTTTGATGCGATGTCGCGCGACCAAACCATGACCACGCTGGCGGCCTATCGGCGCTGGGTGTGCGCGCAATCGGATCGCTTCATTCTGGCCGGGACATTGGAAGATATTGAAACCGCCCGGGCATCCAAGCGATTGGCGATCAGCTTTGACATTGAAGGCATGAATTCTTTGGGTGGCGACGTGAACATGATCGAAACCTATCATGCGCTGGGTGTGCGCCAGATGCTGTTTGCCTATAATCTAACAAACGACGCAGCCGGAGGCTGTCATGACACGGATTCGGGCCTATCCAAATATGGCTCTGAAATTCTGACCGAAATGAACCGGGTGGGCATGATAGTGGATGCCAGTCATGCAGGCTACCGCACAAGCATGGATCTCATCGAGCAATCTCGAACACCGGTGGTATTCAGTCATTCCAATCCCACCAGCATTTGGCCGCATCAGCGCAACATCACAGATGACCAAATCACAACCTGCGCCGCTCGGGGGGGTGTCATTGGCCTGAATGGTCTTGGAATATTTCTGGGCAACAACGACACGAGCGACGAGACATTACTACACCACCTGTTCCATCTGATTGACTTAGCGGGGCCAGCACATGTGGGATTGGGGTTCGACTACACACCAGATTTGACTGTCGATCTGACCGAAATCCTGCGTGCTCGCCCCGATTATTGGCCAGCCGGACAACAATACGATACATCAAATATCAGGCACGCCGGCCCGAATGTAATTCCCGCATTGGTAAAGGGAATGCAGGCGCGTGGCCTATCTCTGGTTGATATTACTGGTATCCTTGGGAGAAACTTCGTTCGGGTTGCTGAACAGAGTTGGGCTTCTTGATACACATTTTTCGACTAACAGTTTCGCAATCGGTAGCGTCACTTTCGAAAGTACTCGCAGCATATGAAGTCATAATAAGGCAGTCTATAAGCCTGACTGTATCACCTCATAATGCATTCACGATGCTTCGCGCTCGCGAGGAAATAGTGCAAAATCGTTTTGGAAATAAAGGTAAAAAACTTGCCAACTGGCTAACCAAATACAATACCGTCCTACCCCATCACAGCATTAAACTCAAAACACCAGTGCAATTCCTAATTCAACATCAACCCGAACGCCAAAGGTATTGGACTTGTACAAGATTTTTAATTTTGGTATCTATTAATGTATAATCTATCTGGCATGCTAACCATATTGGTTAGATTGATACGATTCTACTTAGACAAATTTTTGTATTTCCATAAATACATTGCGGAATCTTGTTTATGAGATTTGTATAACATGTGTATGAGCTGTTTTTTATTACAATTTTTACTACAACAGAGGTGAGTACAATGATGAATCATGAGTATGTTTACAGTCGCGGTTATCGCGGGAAAATTAAGGGTGCTGTTTTGGATTGGAGCGGGACTGTAGCTGACGCATATGTTATTGCCCCGGCCGTTGTTTTTGTAGGTGTGTTTAAAAAGCATGGCGTGGATGTTTCCATGGCGGAAGCGCGCGAGCCGATGGGCTTACGCAAGGACCTGCATATCCAGGAGATGACCAAAATGCCATCAGTTCGCGAAAGCTGGAAATCAGTGCACGGCTCATACCCAGAACAAGCCGATGTTGATCGCTTGTTTGCTGATTTCGTACCAATGCAATTAGACTGCTTGTCGCAGTACACAGGACTTTTACCAGGGGTGGCAAAAGCCATCAAAAAGATTCAGGATGACGGCGTTAAAATCGGTGTATCCACTGGGTTTATTCGCTCCATGGTTGATGTTTTGCACGCCGATGCAAAAAAGCAAGGGTTTCACCCAGATGCCACCGTAGCCGGTGACGAAGTGGAACACGGCGCGCGCCCGAAGCCATTTATGGTGTATCGCAATTTGGATTTGATGGATGTGCATCCGATTCAAGCGGTTGTCAAAGTGGACGACACGACTTCCGGTGTGGGTGAGGGTTTAGAAGCGGGTTGTTGGACAGTCGGGGTAGCGCGATATAGCAACTACATGGATATAAACACCATCGCCGAAGCCGAAGCCATGCCAGCCGCGGAGATGACACGACGACTTGAACGCACTCGCGAAATCTTGCGTAAGACCGGCGCGCATTATGTGGTAGATAGCGTGGTTGAATTGCCGCAGGTGATTGATGATATTAACCAACGCTTGATGCATGGGGAAACCCCATAAAAAAATACGGGTGACGGTTTGAAAATCCCAGCCAATCCATATCTATTATTAACGCCGGGTCCGCTGTCCACTAGCGACCAAGTGCGCGCCGCGATGTTGCGCGATTGGTGCACTTGGGATGACGATTACAACCTTGGGGTGGTGCAGGAAATCCGAAAACGCTTGCTCAAACTTGCCGGCGACGGTGTGTCTGAAAGCGAATACACCACGGTTCTCATGCAGGGCAGCGGTACTTTTTCGGTAGAGTCGGTAATCAGTTCGGCGATTGCGCGAGATGGCAAGTTGTTGGTGGTGGTGAACGGAGAATACGGGCAACGAATTGTGACCATTGCCGAGATGCTGGGGATTGCAGTGTCGGTCATGGGCGGTGACGAACACTGGGTTCCGAGCGGTGAGGAAGTTGCCGCTACCATTGCCGCTGATCCAAAAATAAGCCATGTCGCAGTGGTGCATGTAGAAACGACTACCGGTATGTTGAATCCGGTGGCGGAAATTTGTGCAGCAGCGCATGCTGGGGGAGCCGTTACTATCGTAGATGCGATGAGTAGTTTCGGCGGAGTGCCGATGGATATTGCTGAAATGGGGGCGGATTTCGTCGTGAGTAGTGCTAACAAATGCGTGCAAGGCGTGCCTGGTTTTGGTTTTATTATCGCGCGCCGGGACGAAATGAATAGCATTGGCGGTCGTGCGAGATCTCATAGTTTGGATTTATATGCGCAATGGAAGACTATGGAAGCGCATCACGGAAAGTGGCGTTTCACATCACCGACGCACACGGTGCGAGCGTTTTTGTGTGCGCTAGAGGAACTGGAAAGCGAAGGTGGGGTAGCGGCTCGGCACCAGCGTTACTGTGAAAATCATCGTATTTTAATCAGTGGGATGCGCGAACTTGGTTTCATCACCTTTCTATCCGATGCGCAACAATCGCCCATCATCACTGCTTTCGTAACCCCAGCATCTAATAAATACGAGTTCAAGCGGTTTTATGATGAACTCAAATCCGCTGGCTTTGTCATTTATCCGGGTAAGGTTACCGCTGCCGACACTTTCCGCATCGGCAACATCGGCGATATTCATGCGGCCGATATGCATCGACTTATTGAAGCCGTCGCCGCCGCAAAATATTGGGGTGACTGATCGGTTTATACCAACAATCTTTATCGTGCCCGCCGGGTTTGCAGTTTAAATGAAGAGCGGTGACTTGTTTATACTTAACAATCGCCATCTTACATGGGCGTATGGAGTTGCGGATGACGATGTGCGACCCTTGCAAGGGTGGGATGCGTATCGGGATGCGTTGTTTTCCAAGTGGAGAATACTCTGCGACTATCGGTTATCGCCAAAATGCTAAAACCAACATCATGAAACCAACTCGCGAAAATATTATAGAGTTCATTTGCTGGCTTTTTAATAAGCGTGGCGTGGACGCATATTTGGGGGAAGAAGTAACCATAGCAGAGCACATGCTACAAGCGGCGCATTTTGCCACGTTGAATGATGCGCCGGAGCCATTAATCATTGCGGCACTGTTGCACGATGTTGGGCATTTTACCAATGAGTTCGGCGATGATTATATTGAGCAAGGCATGGATAACTTACATGAAGAGGCGGGGAGTATGGTATTGTCACCGTTCTTCCCGAAAACAGTTACTGAGCCGGTGCGCTTGCATGTCGCCGCTAAAAAGTATCTATGTGCCACTGATCATATGTATTACGATGCATTGTCAGATGCATCAAAGCAAACTTTAAAGTTGCAAGGTGGCATAATGAATTCGCAGAGCAAGAAGGAGTTTGAACGCAATCCTTATTTTGCGAGTGCTGTGCAGTTGCGACGCTACGACGATGCGGCGAAAATACCGGCAATGAAAGTTGCAGGACTGAACCACTACCTTGATACGTTTGAACGCGTTCGCAAACCACACTAACTTTATTTTTGACTATCAGCACTTTACTATAATTCTTATCATTTTTTTTACACCTTCGGAAGAGGCAATATCTATGAGAAACTCCTATATAACATTGAAACACGGTTTTATTAGTGCAGGCTTTGCCTGTGCGTTATTTTTTGCGACGGTAACATCGGCGGAAGATTTACTGGTTTATACCGCGATAGAAGCCGACACGTTGGAGGAGTATAAAAACACCTTCAACAAAGCACACCCTGATATTACTGTAAATTTTGTGCGTGATTCGACCGGCATTGTTACCGCTAAATTACTTGCAGAAAAAGACAATCCACGAGCCGATGTGGTTTGGGGATTGGCGGCGACTAGTTTGTTGGTTTTAGCAAACGAGGGCATGCTACATCCTTATGCACCAGTTGGCGTAGACAAACTAAACCCTAAGTTTGTCGATAAAAGCAGCCCACCGATTTGGACCGGGATGGATGCTTGGGTCGCTTCCATTTGTTACAACACCATTGAAGCGAAGAAGCATAATCTACCAAAACCTACTTCGTGGAAAGATCTGCTAAAGCCAGTCTATAAAGGACATTTAATCATGCCAAACCCGGCATCTTCCGGCACCGGCTTTTTGGATGTATCCAGTTGGTTACAGATGTTTGGCGAAAAAGACGGTTGGGCATACATGGATGGCTTACATAAAAACATTGCGCGATATACGCACTCTGGTTCAAAGCCATGCAAACTTGCTGCTTCGGGGGAGATTCCAATTGGTATCTCGTTTGCCTTTCGCGCAGCAAAATCCAAAAATGCGGGTGCGCCGCTGGATATCATTATTCCATCCGAGGGGATTGGCTGGGATTTAGAGGCGAGTGCGATTGTTAAAGGCACGAAAAAACTCGCCGCCGCGAAAAAATTAATTGACTGGTCAATTTCCAAACAGGCGAACCGCATGTATAACAAATATTATGCGGTGGTTGGATACCCCGGCGTTGCGGCTAAAGTCAAAAACTACCCCACCAACGCTGCCGGAAAAATGATTGATAACGACTTTGCTTGGGCTGCCAACAACCGCAAAAAAATTCTTGCGGAATGGAGCAAACGCTATGACGGAAAGTCGGACCCAAAGTAACCCGGTGGATGGTCATGCTGAGGGCTCACTGGTTCTCGATGACCTGATTAAAAAATACGGAGATGTCGCCGCCTTGAATCGAATTTCATTATCGATTCAAGACGGTGAGTTCGTGTGTTTTTTGGGTCCATCCGGTTGTGGTAAAACGACCCTGTTACGCCTCATCGCCGGCTTAGACTATCAAACCTCTGGACGCATTATCCAGAATGGTCACGATATTTCATGGTTGCCTCCGCAGCATCGGGATTTCGGCATCGTTTTTCAATCATATGCGTTGTTTCCAAATCTGAGTGTTATTGATAACATCGGGTATGGATTGGTCAACCAAAAAAAGCAAAAAAAAGAAGTAGTAAAACGGGTGGATGAATTACTGAACCTCATAGGACTGGTTAAACATAAGGATAAATACCCATGGCAGTTATCCGGCGGACAGCAACAACGCGTCGCTTTAGCACGAGCAATTGCCATCTCACCCTCACTGTTATTATTGGATGAGCCGCTGTCAGCATTAGACACACAAGTGCGCGTGCATCTTCGCAATGAAATAAGCACCTTACAAAAACGGTTAGGCGTGACGACGATTATGGTCACCCATGATCAAGAAGAAGCCATGACAATTGCCGATCGCGTGGTAGTCATCAACGAAGGTGTCATTGAGCAAATCGGCACCCCCGAAGAAATCTATCACCACCCGGCCAGCGTTTTTGTTGCCAACTTTATCGGCGTTATGAATTTACTGCCGTGCACAGTGATTGATTCTAATACGGTGCTGGTCGGGGTTAAATTATGTTGCGATGCTACTGCTCAGCGTGCTGGTGAAACCGTGCAACTTGCGATTCGCCCGGAAGATATAGTTATATGCGATTCTACTTGTACGGATAATCGCCTGTCGGTTTGCGTCGACAAAATAGAATTTCTCGGCTCATTTTCCAGAGTACGTTTAGTGCATGATGGCGTGGTTTTGATTGCTGATTTTGCCCGTAGCGTCATGCGTGAGTTTACGATTAGCATTGGGCAAACAATCTACATCAGCATTCCGGCTGCACATATTTGTTTATATCCCGCCGCATAAAAGATAGCGTGCTGGTTTTATCTGCGATTAATCAAACATTGCTGGTGGCACATGTTGCGCATATTTAAATACAATCTGGGTGCGTTCGTAACACTGCTTGTAGTGGTGACGTGTATGGTGGTGACCATCGTGTTACCGCTTTACAGCATGTTGATTAAAAGTGTGCAAGACCGCTCAGGTGCATTCATTGGTTTTGATAACTTTATTGCGTATCTGCAAAATTCGTCATTCTTCGATTCGGTTTTCAACTCATTGTTCGTTGCTATTTTGGCTACAGTGTTAGCAGTATTGTTAGCGTTTTTGTATGCATATGCATTGATTCGTACATGTATGCCGGGAAAATTTTTCTTTGGGGCGGTGGCTATTATTCCGCTATTATCGCCATCTTTATTACAAGCAATTAGTTTGGTGTATTTATTTGGCAATCAAGGAGTCATCAAAGGAGCCTTGTTCGGACATAGCATCTACGGACCGATTGGCATCATTGCTGGATTGTCGATGTGGGCGTTTCCGATGGCGATGATTATTATCAAAGCATCTATGTTGGCAAGCGATGGACGGTTGTATGAATCCGCCATTGCTTTGCGCACGTCTGCGGTAAGAACTTTTTTTACCATCACTTTCCCCGGTGTTAAATATGGATTAATAAGTTCGTTGTTCGTGGTGTTCACGTTGACCTTTACTGATTTTGGTGTCGCGAAAGTCATCGGTGGAAACTATAGTGTGTTAGCCACCGATCTATTCAAGCAAGTCATCGGACAGCAGAATTTCCAGACAGGTGCAGTGGTTGGGCTGATGTTGTTATTGCCTGCGGTGTTATCGTTTTTAATAGACCGCCATGTACAGCGCAAACAAATACACATGATAGGTTCAAGTTCTGTTCCCTTTGTGCCGCGCCCGCATAGATTACGAGACAATCTGTTTTTAGGATATTGTTCGCTAATCGCTTTTATTTTAATCGGCGTGTTGGCAATGGCTGCATTTGCTTCGCTCGTTACATTTTGGCCCTATAATCTTGATCTTTCGTTCACCAACTATCGCTTTGATATCATGGATGGCGGTGGTTGGGACGCGTATACCAACTCCGTCATCATGGCTTTAAGTACAGCAGTGCTCGGCACCGCTTTTATTTTTATTTCAGCGTATATGGTGGAGAAGGTGCGTGGTTTTTCTTTGCTGCGATCGTTGATTCAATTGTTGGCGTTGTTGCCGATGGCCGTTCCAGGATTGGTGTTAGGACTATCGTATATTTTCTTTTTTAATTCCGCGAACAACCCGCTACATTTTTTGTATGGTGGGATGAGTATTCTTGTCATTAGTACGATTGTCCACTATTACAGCGTTGGACATTTAACAGTATTGACGTCTTTGAAACAGCTGGACCCTGAATACGAATCGGTAGGTGCGTCGTTGAAAGTGCCACTGCATAAAACATTTTTGCGAATTAGCACGCCATTGTGCATGCCGGCTATCTTTGATGTTTCTACTTACCTGTTCACGACTGCAATGACTACCGTGTCAGCGGTTATCTTTTTATACTCATCACATACACAACTCGCTTCGGTTGCAATTATTAACATGGAAGGAGCGGGTGATATCGCCCCGGCTGCCGCGATGGCGATGGTTATTGTTATCACCACTGCTTCGGTGCGTATTTTACATTGGGCGGTTACGCATAAATTGCGTACACGTTTGTCGGCGTGGACTACTCAAAAACCATGAATTAACAAGCACGCAACACTTCATATTTTCATGATTTCGATTGCCTTAGTTGTTTTAATTACTGCGGTTTGTCATGCAGCGTGGAATACAATTGTCAAGGCGCAACCGAATCCATTCATCGGTTATGTGGTTTTATTGTCGTTAGTGTCGTGTTTGTCATTGATTGGTGTTTTTTATTACGAGGTGCCGCCGCGTGAAAGTTGGAATTATTTGGCACTCAGTGTTGGCTTGCATTTTGCGTATAATTACCTGCTGGTAGTTTGTTATCGTTTTCGCGGACATATCAACGGCTTGTCCAATTTTTCGTGGTGCGGCACCGCTGATTACCGCAATTGGTGGGGGTCATCTGGCTTGCAGAAATACCTGCACCATGGGTGTTGGTCGGCATCGCTCTAGTTTCCGTTGGCATACTCTGCATGGTGTGCAGGCATCATGACAATAACAATAACAAAGTATTCGCAGTAGCATTACTCACTACTGTTGTGATTGCAGCATATTCGGTTGTCGATGTGATTCGGAGTGTAACGGGTTGGCAATGTCGTGCAGTATTTATATTGGATAGCAGTTTGGGACGCACCGCTTTTAGCGTTATTGTTATTATCCAATCGCACGCAACGTCAGTCGCCAATTCGGTTGTCGTTGCGTCAAGCGGTGCTCGCTGGCATTGGTAGCGAATTTAATTTGCTTGCATATAGATTTGTTTTATACGCATACACCATCGCGCAAGTGAGTGTGGTAGTTGCATTGCGGGAGACTTCGGTCATATTCGGAGTTTTAATAGGAGTGTTTTTTCTCAATGAAGCAAAATCGCGGGCGCGTGTTACCGGTTCATTAATCATCGCCACTGGCGCAGCAATTATTGTCACCAATTTGCCTGGCTGATTGCCTTGGCCCTATTAATCGAGCAGATTTTGTGGACACTTTTATTTGTCAGAATCTCTCATCCAGTGGGAAGAAAAGTATTCAGTTAATAACAGGGTGTCTTGACGGTACCAACACAAGA
>WASV01032204.1_pt1 | contig 12632 bp, 16 predicted proteins | sample 5698531 | NCBI WGS metagenome assembly WASV01 (sample SAMN11175559, study PRJNA528189) | sponge metagenome | isolation source: marine sponge | host: Myxilla | place: Antarctica: Western Antarctic Peninsula, King George Island | collected 2013-01 | reverse complement strand
ATTTGCTCTACTATAACGATATCTGATCACACCAAGGCATCCACATCAAACCCCCTAAATAAATGATTCGCTGAATGATAAATGACTTTTTTTATGACCCAAATCGGTCAGCGAATTAATGATCACCTATAGCAATGACATAATAATGATATGCCAATGATATGATGGCATACTTCCAGCATTTTTCGTAGCCCTTATAGAATGAAAATTTTTCGCCCGGTAAAGATTGACACCGACGCATCCTCGCCATCGTCTGAATCCCCTGAATCTTCCCAATCTCCTACCCGCCCGCCAAGCGATGGTTTGTTTGCTCGTTTGGCAGCGACCCGCCGTAATCTTAGCGATGGGCTGGCAGGACTTTTAAGTGGCGGACGAGCAAGTAGGAATGATGGCGGCGTAGTTGATGGTGCGCGTTTGGAAGAATTGTTAGAAGAATTGCACGATCAATTATTGCTCGCGGATGTCGGGGTAGAAGCCAGCGAGCGGATTATAAATCGCCTGCGACGCGACAGCAAAGCCGGAATTCTCGCCGCGCAATTGGCGGATTCGCTACGCATGGTAGTGGCGGAAATTCTCGCGCCGTGCGCGATGCCTTTGCGAATAGACACCGCCGCCAAGCCCTTTGTCATCCTCATGGTCGGCGTCAACGGCACCGGTAAAACTACCACGCTGGCGAAACTCGCGGCGCGCCTGCGCGGCGAAGGCAATCAAGTCATGTTAGCTGCCGGTGATACTTTTCGCGCTGCCGCCATTGAACAATTGCAGACCTGGGGGCAGCGGTTGGATGTGCCGGTAATCGCGCAAACCCACGGTGCGGATGCCGCGGCGGTCGCTTTTGATGCGCATAGTGCGGCGCGCGCGCGTGGAATGGATGTGTTGTTAATTGATACCGCTGGTCGCCAGCATACTCGCGGTGACTTGATGGAGCAGTTGAAAAAAATCAAACGGGTGTTGCGCAAAGTTGATTCGGCCGCGCCCCATGAAATCTTGCTAAACATAGACGCTGGCAACGGCTACAACGCGCTCTCGCAAGTGGAACATTTTCAACAAGCTGTGGGCATAGACGGATTATGCGTAACCAAACTGGACGGCACTGCCAAGGGTGGGGTGGTAGTCGCACTCGCCGAGCGGTTTGAATTGCCGATTCGTTATGTCGGCAGCGGTCAAGAAATCAGTGATATTCAGCCGTTTTCGGCGGAGGAATTTATCACCGCGTTGTTACCGGAAACGCGGTAGGGTAATTCTTGATGGTTGTTTTGAGCAGGTCAGGGAGTACAAAATAATCGCAACCAAGGGCGGCGGCGATTCGCAAAAATTATGAGGAAATAAAACTTATTTGCGCAATTTTTATTTGTTTTTGTCGGGGTCTTGATGATGCTCATTTTGATAATGCTCAATAATGGACACTATTACGAGCATCACGGTGAGTACCGCAACCACAATAGACGCGAACCATAATGCAGTAGTCATTTTTTTCCTCAATAATCATTAATAAAAGCAATCATGACGGCGGCGATTCGCAAAATTTATTTACGAAGATTTTTTTTGCTGTTATCGGATTTTCGTTGAGACTCATTTTGACGAGACTCATAAATCAACAATGCTATGAGCAACACGGTGAGTACCGCAGCCAGAGGGAACGCCAACCATAATACAGGAGTCATTTTTTCGCCTCAATGATGGTTAATAAAAGCAACCAGCAGCCTACCATTATCAGCCCACTGGACTGCGCTAGCCCACGCTCTTGCCAAAAGATACTGATAACGCCAGCGGCAATGAACACTACCCCGATTTGCGATACCGCATCCCTAAAGCGTAAGGCATTAACTTTATATTTTATTAATCGACTATACCACCAATCTTTCAACGCGCCCGAAAAGTAATCCGTCCTTTGGTTAAATCATATGGCGTCAACTGCACCGTAACCTGATCGCCGCGCAGAATGCGGATATAATGCTTACGCATTTTGCCGGAAATATGCGCGATGATCTCGTGCCCGTTCTCTAGCTCCACTCGGAACCGGGTATTCGGCAGGGTCTCAGTAATCGTGCCCTCCATCTCAATACTTTCTTCTTTTGCCATTATATATACTAAACCACAAAACGCGGGGGAATTGATAAGTTGCGGATTATACTCAAATTTCAAGCAGTTTCCCAAATAAATAACCCACTATTCCCACACTTCCATTTCAGCGAAAATATCACTTCCATTCCAGCGCACGCTGAAATGAAAGCCCCGCGTAGCCGCTTCCTCCAAATTCCCCGACATAAACTCCAATATTTCCTTTAATTTCGGGGGGTTCCAGAGAAATATGAAAAAATTTAATATTGATGTAAAAAAACATCCAAATCACTGCACAAGTCCATAAACCTTTGGCATTCAGGTTGATGTTGAGCTAGGAATTGCACTGGCGTTTTGAATTGGAGGCTGTGCCGGGAAATCCCACCTTGTCGCCCATAAAAAAAACCGGAGCATCAACTCCGGTTTTTTTTGCCATCAAATTGGTAATGTATTCTCTATTCGTCCTTTTGTCCCTGTAGGAATACGACAGCTAATCCAGTAATTGCGACACTTGCAATCAGCCCACCCGTCCAGGTCGCGCCGTTTAGTGCCACCCAAGCACCGCAGCCGATGCCGGTAAGTCCGATGATTAATGCAAAAACTTGACCAAATATTTGTTGAATAAAAATAAACTTGTTAACGCGATGATTTTCTGCCTGTCGATAATTCGCTTGAACCACGGTTTGTTCCAGCACCTAATTTACGATATCTGGTCTGAAACTATGCAATTTTTCTATCTGGGTGACTGGCATTATTGGACTGTCTGTTTCGTGTTGTTGAAAGGTAAGTTCACCGCTTTGATTTTTAATTTTAGCGGTACTGGTTTTGTTTGCCATATGTATCGACCGCGGAACACATATCGCGGGAAACATGCTCAAAATCGCCCCTTAAATTTAGCATGTCCTGGGCGGAATCACCTTTTTGCGGTCGTCGATAGCCCGATTCTGGATTAAGAACCAGAACTTGGCGAATACCTTTAAGAAAGTGTTTGAGTCGTTTTTTCATTGTTTTAAGGGGGTGGGTGGTTAGGAGTGGTTATGTTGTAACAAATTTGATGCTTAATTTTCAATAGTACCAGTGCTATTTAATCGCATCGCACCATTACCAATCGCCATAATAACGCATTTTTCAATAGTTGCACAGCCGTGTCAAGTTAACGCCCATAACGCAATCCAGTTGTTGTCGTTGGAGGTGACAAGTATAACGGCGCACGCGAATAATGTGGTAAATTCCGCCCTCGGATAACATTTTCATTTACCCCTTCATCATACCTAAACCGCCGGATTACCCATGACCAAATCAACCCTTTTCATCGTCCTTGTCGGCGTAACGCTGATGGTTTCGTGTTCGTCCAATCCGAAGGAGAATGAGGAATCTCGGGGGGATAAGGATTCTACGAGTAGTGGGTTATTTTCCACCGAGAAAGCGCCAACTGGCCGGACGGCATTAGCGGTGCCGCCGGATTTGCTGGGCTCCGCCAGTGAGAAAGTGCGGAAAAATCAAGAGGGAGTCGTTGTGTCCGGTGAAGAGGTGTTGCCGGAAATCGTGGGTGCGACGATTCAATCCGATGAAGGCCGGTCGTGGTTGAAAATTGATGCCGATGCCGAGGTGGTGTGGCACAAACTAACCGAATTTTGGGCGTTTCAGGAGATTGAATTAGTGGATTATCAACCCAAATCGGGCGTGATGGCAACCGATTGGTTCGCCAAAGCACGCAAAGCACCAGCCGCTTCGGGCTTCGGCTCCATCGCAGTTGAACTGCTTGGCGCGATAACGAATCGACGCACCGCCCTTGATAAATTCACCATCCGCTTGGAAAGAAACGATGCGGGCGGCACCAACTTATATGTAACCCATCGCAGTCGGGAAAAAATCTCCAAACAGCCGGCTAACAAATATGAAAGCGTGATTTTTGAATGGGTGGAACGCGAACAGGATGCGGAAAAAATCGCGCAATTATTACAAGCCATCGTGTTGCTATTTAATACGGAAAGCGAAGAGACCGAAGATCCCGCATGAATTACGCGACGCCGGTGATAGGGTGATTTGCGACACCAGCCCCCGCACACCAAGCCGCCTAGATAACGCGCGGGTGCTGATTTATAGCCACGATACTTTTGGCTTGGGCCACTTACGCCGGTGCCGCGCCATCGCCCACGAACTGGTCGGCAGATTCAAAGGAATCTCGGTATTGATTTTATCCGGCTCACCGGTCATCGGCAGTTTTGAATTTCGCGCGCGGGTAGATTTCGTGCGTATCCCCGGCGTCATCAAATTAAAAGATGGCAGTTATACCTCGCTCGGATTGCACATTGACCTAGACCAAACCATGGCGATGCGCGAAGCCATCATCCGCCAGACCGCGGCGGTGTTCAATCCCGATTTATTCTTGGTGGATAAGGAACCGCTTGGGCTGGAAGGCGAAGTTAAACGCACTTTGAAGATGCTACGCAAACGCGGCGCACGCACGGTGCTCGGTTTGCGCGATGTGATTGATGCCCCGGAAGCGTTGCGTGATGAATGGAGCAGAAAAGCGGCGCTACCAGCGTTGCAAAATTTATACGATGAAATCTGGATTTACGGACTGGAAGCGTTTTACCATCCCTTACGCGGCATTGATCTTGACAGCGCAATCCACCGCAAAACCGTATTCACCGGCTACCTGAAACGCCCGCCGGTGGAAGATTCCTTCGTGCAACAAATAGACAAACCCTATCTCATGATATCGCCCGGCGGCGGCAAAGACGGCGAGGAAATGGTGGAATCGGCGTTGCAAGCATTGAGCATCAGCCGCCGATCAGCCGCCGTGTTAGTCGTGCTGGGTCCCTTTATGGACGAAGAAAAACGCATTCATTTCAAACACCGCACCCAATCCATGCCCAATATGACAGTGCTTGATTATCACCCCCGCATTGAAAGTCTCATTGAAAACGCCGCCGGATTAATCACCATGGGCGGCTACAACACCTTCTGCGAAATCTTGAGTTTCAACAAACCAGCCATCGTAATCCCGCGCACCGAACCGCGCACCGAACAACTCATCCGCGCCCGCCGCGCCGCCGAGCTTGGACTGCTCACTATGCTCAAACCCGACGAGGCCACCGCCGCCAATTTGCAACCATTACTGGAAAACCTCACCAATCAACCGCGACCGGCTGATATTTTTTTGCCAGGAATGTTGGATGGAATGGATAAGGTATGTGAACGGATTGTTACGATGTTGAATCCACCACCTGACTCGGAGGCGTGATTTTTGTATTTGACGAGAATAGGGTCTTGATAATCGGCTACAATAACCAGATTATAATCTTTAACTTACATCCTCACCCACAGACCACCCGAGAGGAATCACTATGGTCATCCATGCCATTAGTTTGCTAACAGAGAACAACGAAGTAGCCGCTAGGATTGAGGAGCATTACCCGAACAATTATTCACTCAACGAAAAATTCTTTCTTGTTCGCACCGAACATATTTCGGAAAAAGTGGCTGACATCGTGGGATTTAAAGGCGCGAATAAAATTGAGGGTGCGAGTGGTGCTGTTTTTAAATTGAATGGTGCATACTCAGGATTTGCCTCATCCGGCCTTTGGGAATGGCTGGCAATTGAGGAAGGGCAATGAAGCGACGAAACGAGCCGCCTCACTTGCACGCAGTCGGTAATCCGCCTGCTGTGATGGCTTCTGGTGATAGCGGTGATGGTAGCGGGACGGAAGTGCGATTAGCAAACATTGAGTCGCGCTTGTCCTCGCTGGAAACACGCATGGATTATTTGGCAACCAAAGAGGATATTTCGGACATCAAGACGCTGATTGCGGACAGGGAGTCGAGATTGTTGCGTTATGCGATTGGAGTGCTTTTACCCACATTAGGAACTTTAATTGTCGCTGGAATCCGAGTTTTTTACTAAAGTTTTTCCAATATCTCACCTGATTGCTATGCCACAAGAATAAGTTGCAACCTGTTCCGAGATTCTAATAGCAAAAAAAACCGGAGCCGATGCTCCGGTTTTTTAATGAATGGCAAAGATAGTATCCAAACACTATCCAAATCAGAATCAGCAAGCCATCACGCGGCAGTGGCGTGTGGTTGGGCATTTACTATGAAGGGCATCTATTATAATGAGCGCGGGTTTCCGCCGATATCTGCGGGGAAGTTGGTCATAATCAACCGGGCGGTATTCATTGAATAAACCATTTCACAACTTGCGAATTCATATTTATGTTCAGCATCTGCTGGGCTCTGGGCATCTGGTGCGGATGAAGGCGTTGGCGGCTTGTTTTGGTCGGGCCGGGCATCGGGTTGTGCTGATTTCGGGTGGTGTGCCAGTCGGTCATCCGCACGGCATTGATGAGGATGGGGTTGAATTTTTTCAACTGCCGGCGGTTAAGACTGCGCCGAGGAATTTCAGCGTGTTGCTGGGGCAAAATGGGCAACCCGTTTCAGATGCGTTTAAGGCGCGTCGGGTGGATGCGTTGTTGCAGCGGGTGAGGGCGGATTCGCCCGATGTGTTGGTGGTGGAAACTTTTCCGTTTGGGCGGCGGGCGTTGCGTTTTGAATTGGTTCCGCTTATGCGCATGGTCGGCGACATGAAGCCGCGACCGCTACGCTTGTGTTCGGTGCGCGATATTCTGCAATTGCGCACCGCGAAACGCAACCGCGAGACGGTGGACGATGTAAATGCTTGGTTTGATTATGTGTTGGTGCATGCTGATTCGGCGGTGGTGACTTTGGCGGATACTTTTCCTTTTGCGAATGAAATGAATGACAAAGTTTTTCATTCTGGATATCTTTACGATGAAAAAATTGGTCGTGACTTTGCGGCAAAAATTGAGGAGCGCAATTCAGTGATTGTATCTGCTGGCGGCGGTGCGGTCGGTTTGAAGTTGCTGGAGACAGCCATTGATGCCCGGCGTTATAGTCAATTGCAAGATCGCCCGTGGCGTTTGTTGGTGGGTGGGCGGATGGATGCGGTTGCTTTTAAGGCGTTGCAGAATCGCGCCGGGGATGGCGTTATTGTGGAACGCAATCGCCCTGATTTCGCCGCGCTACTTGCCGCATGCGCAGTGTCGGTTTCCCAAGCCGGCTATAACACAGTGCTGGATACTGTGGCGGCGAATTGTCGTGCGGTGTTGGTGCCGTTTGCGCAAGATGGAGAAAGCGAGCAAGCATTCCGTGCGCAAAAATTTTCCGAGTTGGGGCGGGCGGTGATGTTGGCGGAAAAAGATTTGAAGCCTAAAAGGTTAGCGGCGGCGGTGGATCGTGCGATGCGTTTAGATTTATCAAAATGCCATCCGATAAAAACAGACGGCGCGCAGCAAACGATTGATTTTATAGCGCGCATAATTTTGCGTAACAGTGATGCGCAGAGTGATGCGCAGCAGCGATGCGTGGGGATATGATGCATGCGGCGACGATGAACGACTGGTTGACAATTCTTTATCGGGAATTGGATGAATGGAATTTCGACGGTGTCAATGCGACTTTCTGGTGGCGTGATGACGATGCGCAGGCGATGTCCGATGAACTGGAAAGGATGTTGGAGATTGCGCAAACGCATGACGCACCGCTTGGGCTTGCGGTGATTCCTTGCGGGATGGATGACACGCTGGCGGCGCGGATTAAAGCGATGTCGGCGATGGCACCCGTGACGATATTACAGCATGGGTTTTCCCATGAAAATCATGCGCCGCCTGATGAAAAGAAAATGGAGTTGGGCGCGCATCGGCCAATCGCCGTTATTCATCAGCAGTTGGCAACCGGCTTCGCTGCTTTGCGGGATACATTCGGCGAGCAATTTATTCCGGTGTTGGTGCCGCCGTGGAATCGCATCGCAACATCGTTGCTGGATAGCCTTGTGCAAATTGGATTTATCGGGCTTTCCACTTATCGTCCACGCTCCGCGCAGGCAGCGAGCGGTTTGCGGACGGTCAATACTCATGTTGACATCATTGATTGGAAAAAGAATAAGCAATTTATCGGCGCATCGCAATCTATCAATGCCATCGTCGCCCACCTCAAAGGCCGACGCCTTGGTGATTTTGACAGCAGCGAACCTACCGGTCTTTTGACCCATCACCTCGTGCATGACGAATCGTGCTGGCAATTTCTGGCGCAATTATTAGCGGCGTTGGATGAACATCCGGCGGTAAAATGGCAGAGTGCGGAAGTCGTTTTTTGCCGGGGTAACCAGCGGGCTGATTCGCGATGGCGATGACGGTTGCGCGACGGTGTTGTAGTAGAGAATGCGATTATTGTTACCGATGCAAAAACAAATCGTTAGCGCGCATCAGCGGATTAATTTGGCTATCGTATTAATTCAGCCAGCGCCGCACCGATTATTTTTGCGGCGTGCTCTAGGCGGTGATGTCGGTTGAAGGCGGCAAGCGATGCCGTCGACATTTGCTCCAACTTGGCTGGGTTTGCCAGCAGTTTTTCGATGTGCGATGCCATGGTGATGCCATCGGGTTGTTGCACTAACATGCCAGTAACATTATGCGCGACGATATCGCCGATGCCGCCGCTACGACCGGCGACTACCGGCAGACCGCAGCCGAGTGCTTCAAGCACCGCCATGCCGAACGCTTCGTTTTGCGCGGGCCACACAAATAAATCGCTGGCGCGCATCAACTGGTAGATGGAATCGGCGGCGAGGGCACCTAACAAATGCACTTTTCCGGGCGGATTGATGCTGAACAATTCGGCAACCGTTTGCATCGCCGGTCCATTTCCGACCACCAATAATTGCCAGTCGCTGCGTTCCATGCGTGCCGTCGCATCCGCCAGAATACGATAGGATTCCAGTTTGCTATCGTTGCGCATCATGGCGACGCAGAGTAACCAATATGTGTGCGGGTCAATGCGCCGTTGCATGGCGATGTCGTTGCGCAACTGCGATTTTTCCACATCCTGCGGTGCGCGAATATCGGTGAATGGTTTGAGGTGAATGATGTTTTTGCGTTTGCGCACAAACGCTTGCAAGCCGGCGAGGTCGTTGGAGTTGAGATTGAAAATTAAATCGGCGCGCCGCACTGCATCAAGGACTTGAATATAGCCATCGTGCCACGCGCCGTTTTGTTGTTTGCGCGCGATGGATGCCTCGGCGATTAAATAGGGAATATTGAGTGCCTCGCTGACCGCGGGCCCGATCCAGTCCGGTGTTTTGTGATATGAATGGTAGGTGAACCAGCAGCGTGGCCGGTCGGCGGCTGGTAGTTTGCGGTATTGGGTGATTAATTGTTCGGCTGCGTGTCGTCCGAGAGTTTGGATTTCCGCTTGTCGGCGGGCATCTCCCTTGCCTTCCCATGCGCGCAATTCGCTCGCCAGTTGGACTTCACAGCCAGCCAATTCCAGCGCGCTGATAAACAACTGTGCGATGCGCCGGTCGCCGGAAGGGCGGGCGTGAGTGGGAGATTTCAGCGGTGCATAAAAAGCGACTTTCACGAGAGATTCGCTCGGGTTAATGGGTTGGGTGGTGCCGGATTTATGCCCGATTTAGGCATGATAAATTGTGAGGTAATGCTGGCATAATACTATCATCGCTTCGCAATCTTAATGTCGCATTCCATGTCCATCCATTCAAACCATTCCAAAAAAGTTACCATCAACACGCTTAGCCAGATGAAAGTCGCCGGCGAGAAATTCACCGCGTTGACCGCATATGATTATTGCAGTGCACATGCCGCCAGCGGCGCCGGGGTGGAGGTTTTATTGGTGGGCGATTCCCTCGGCATGGTCATCCAAGGGCACGACAGCAGTTTGCCGGTCACCATTGAGGACATCGCGTATCATGTTAGTTGTGTGCGGCGTGGCAATCAAGGCGCGTTGTTGATGGCGGATTTGCCGTTCATGAGTTATTACTCGGAATCCAAAAGTTTGGAAAACGCCGCGATTTTGATGCGCGAAGGCGCGCAGATGGTCAAACTGGAAGGCGGTGCGTGGCTTGCTGAAACTGCACGATTGCTGAGCGAGCGAGGGATTCCAGTATGTGCCCACATGGGCTTGACACCGCAATCGGTCAATCACCTCGGCGGCTATCGCGTGCAAGGCAGGGATCCAGCTCACGGGCAACTCATCATCAACGAAGCGAAGGTATTGCAGCAAGCCGGCGCCAGCGTAATTCTTGTCGAATGCGTGCCAGCCGCGCTTGGTGAGCGACTATCGGCTGAACTCAATGTGCCGGTGATTGGCATCGGTGCTGGCGCGGGTACCGACGGGCAGATTTTGGTGTGGCACGATCTTTTGGGGCTATATCCGGGCAAGACCGCTAAGTTCGTCAAAAATTACTTGCAAGGAAACGCTGACGGAGTGCAAGGGGCGTTGGCAGATTATGTGGAAGAGGTAAAAAGCGGCAAATTCCCAGCGGCCGAGCATTGTTATTCGTAGTTGGGGCGGTGGGTTTTTAGTTTGCTATTTGCTTTGAGGGGCTTGTTAGTTAGCGGGAATGGTGGTGGCGCGAATTAGGCATCGCCTACGACCATGCGGTGAAGGTTTTGGAAATTGCTTGCCATATCAAATCGCTTGAGTACCACCACGCGTCCCGCATCGCCGAGTCGTTGGCGTAGTTCGGGGTCGGTGATTAGGCGTTGGAGGGCGTTGCCGAGGGCAAGTTGATCGCCCGGTTCTACCAGCAATCCGTTGATGCCGTCTTCAATCAGTTCCGGGACGCCGGATAAATTAGTGGATACCACCGCCAGCCCTTGGCTTTGCGCTTCCACCAGCACATTGGGGAGGCCATCGCGGTCGCCGTCGGCGGCGATGCGGCAGTTCAATGCAAAGAATTCCGATGTGCGGTAGTGATTGATAACCGTTTGTTGGGATTGTGCGCCAAGCCAGTTGATTTTGTCGGCGAGCCCCAAGGTTTGCGCTTGTTGTTTGTAGGCATTTAGCAACGGGCCGCTGCCGATGTGGGTCATTGCCCAATGCAAGGTTGGCGGCAAAGTTGCCAGCGATTCAAGCAATCCGCGATAGCCTTTTTTGGCGACTGCACGACCGACGCTGAGTATGCGTACCGGTTGTGCCGGGTCGCCGCCGTTGCGATTGGAGGGGTTGGGCTGGTCATCAGGGAAACGGGAAAGTGCCAGTCCGTGATAGTTTAGGGCAACTTTTTCGGGGTTATCGGCGAGTGCGCGAAGATGCGTGAAGTTGGCGCGAGTGCAAGTGGTTAGCCAGCTGCAGTGCGCGAGTTTTTCTTTTTTTTCCCACGCCGACAGCGTCCAAATGTCCTTGGCGTGCGCCGAACAACTCCATGGGATTTGCCGCAAAATGCTGGCGTAGCGCGCGACCGAAGCCGGCGTGTGCAAGAAATGGGCATAAAGCAAATTAATCTCGGCGGGCAGCTCGGCCGCCAGCACTAACGCCTGCCCGAAGCGACGAATGCGATTTGCGCATCGCTCCCGCTGTAAATCCCGCCACCAAGTTTGCCGCGCTTGCGGATAATGTGGATGGCGACGTATTTTCCACCAAGCGCGCAGGACGCGCAGCGGTTGGCGGTGCAGGTATTCCGGCAGATACACAACCGGTGCCTGAATTGCATGGTGCACCGGATGCGTTTTTTGGTCGGTGGGATGACGCAAGGAAAAAATCGTAAGCACCACGCCAGCACGTTCCAGCGCATGAATTTCCTCAGCGATGAAGGTCTCCGATAATCGCGGATAACCTTTTAGAATAATTCCAACGGATTTTTGCATGGTGGCGGATGAACGGGAGCGGTTGCCGATTGTATCCGAAGCGGCGGGCGGTTTGGGCTGTAATAAAAACCGCTATGAACATGATGCGATAAACATGATGCGTGAATTGTGATTTGTCGCACACAAAGATGAAATGCAGCATTGCAATTAAATTTGCATTGAAATCTGCATTGACCGGAATTGTATGCGTTCACTAATTCGTTGACAGTTTTGGATCATGAAAAAAATCATTTATCACTTAGCGAATTATTCATTTGTTTAGATTTTTGGTGTTGATGCTTTGCTGGGGTCGGAGTGGCAAAAACCTTAGCCCGTTATTAATAAATAGCCCGCGATTCCTGTATGTGAGCACTACTTCGCTGACAGAATTGGGTATTTTACCCACCCCGTTTCTGGAGGCGAGAAAATGAGAAATAATAGCAACGATAAGACCTTGAATCGCAATTATTTGAGAAAGTGGCGGTTTCTGCTTCGAGAGTATGATTTGGTTAAGCAGAAAAGGCATCCGAATTTTTGTTTTGTGTCAGATTTTTACAAAGCCCACGAGATCAACAGGCATACTTTTTTAAGTATTACCATCGCTTGCCAGTAGCGGTGGAGCGTGCAAGTTTATAGGTATGTCAAACAGCAAGTTCTGGCACTGCGGCACAAGGTGAATCGTCTCAAGCCCAAGATGAAACAAAAAAAGCGCAAAATCATCAAACACAAGGCGGGCGAGATGGGGCACATTGATTGTCACCACTTGGGTCGCGACTTGTTTTTGTCGGATTCAAAACGTTATGACTTAGTGTGCGTGCTGGACGATTGCACACGACTTACGTGGGCCAAGGTGGGGGAAGATATCAAGAGTTTGACGGTGATGTTTGCTGCTTTGAAGAGCAT
>WASV01118943.1_pt1 | contig 12716 bp, 12 predicted proteins | sample 5698531 | NCBI WGS metagenome assembly WASV01 (sample SAMN11175559, study PRJNA528189) | sponge metagenome | isolation source: marine sponge | host: Myxilla | place: Antarctica: Western Antarctic Peninsula, King George Island | collected 2013-01 | reverse complement strand
AATTAGAATACATAAATGTAGATTATAAGCGATATAAGTTTATTTTATTACAATTGTTTATTTATATTTATACAAAAGTCTTAACTTATATATAACTACTTGACTATAATTATTTTACTAGGTATGATTGCAGTTATATTAATTTAAATCAATGAATATAGGAGATATTAAAGATGATAGATTTTGTAGTGCATGATGAAGGCGATAGTGTAGGTGTTATTGTTGTAGAGGGTATTAAAGGAGGGGATGAAATGACCGGTTGGGTGATGGATCAAAATAAAGACATTAAACTAAAGGCGATGAGCGACATTCCTATTGGGCATAAACTAGCTATTAGGGAATTAAAGCAGGGCGATACTGTTATTAAGTATGGCACTGATATTGGTAAAGTAGTGGCAAATATCAGCACAGGAGAGCATGCTCATGTTCACAATATTAAAACCAAGCGCTGGTAATTTTATAAACTTATTTGGAGAATTTTTAAATGTCAATAAATCTTAACAATAAAACATTTATGGGGTATCGCCGTGAAAATGGCAGAGTTGGTGTGCGTAATCATGTCATTATTTTGCCCGTAGATGACTTGTCTAATACGGCGTGTGAAGCAGTAGCAAATAATATTAAAGGCACAATGGCAATACCGCACCCTTATGGTAGGCTACAGTTTGGAGCAGACCTTGACTTGCATTTTCGCACACTCATTGGCACTGGATCTAACCCAAATGTTGCAGCGGTCGTTGTTATTGGTATTGAAAATGGTTGGACTAAAAAAATTGTTGATGGGATTGCAAAAACTGGCAAACCAGTCATAGGGTTTGGTATTGAGCAACATGGCGACCATGAAACCATTATGAAGGCCTCTAAAGTAGCCAAAGAATATGTACAATGGGCGACTGAATTAACCAGAGAAGCAGCGCCCCTTAGTGAATTATGGGTCTCTACTAAATGTGGTGAGTCAGATACGACATCAGGCTGTGGCTCTAACCCAACTGTGGGTAATGCGTTTGATAAATTATATAAGCACAGTGCTACCTTGTTGTTTGGTGAAACATCAGAAATTACTGGCGGTGAGCATTTAGTTGCACAGCGTTGTCGTAATGATGCGGTGCGTGAAAAGTTTATGTTTATGTTTGACCGTTATCAAGATATGATCAATCGCTTTAAAACATCAGATTTGTCAGAATCTCAACCAACCAAAGGCAATATTGAAGGAGGTTTAACCACCATCGAAGAAAAAGCATTAGGCAATATTCAAAAAATTGGTAAAGAATGTCTGGTTGATGGCGTACTAGATAAAGCAGAAGAACCAACAAGCCCTGGGTTGTGGTTTATGGATTCATCTTCAGCAGCAGCTGAAATGGTCACACTATCGGCGGCGGCTGGTTTTGTGGTTCATTTTTTCCCAACTGGTCAGGGTAATATTATTGGCAACCCAATCTTACCTGTCATTAAACTTTGTGCTAACCCCCGCACTATGCGCACAATGGGTGAACACATTGATGTTGATGTGTCTGGATTGTTATTCAAAGAAATGCAACCAGATGAGGCAGGTGATGCATTATTAGATATGATGTTTCGCACCGCTAATGGTCGCCTAACCTCAGCAGAAGCACTAGGACACCGTGAATTTGTGCTAACTAGGTTGTACGAGAGCGCTTAATTTTTTTAAAAATAAGGAGTATGGTTATGAAAACAATTGTTAAATTAGGGTTATTAGGTTTGTTGATGACAGCGATGTCATTTGCATTTTCTCACAATTTTCCAGAAAAACCAGTTAATTATGTTATACCTTTTGGTCCTGGTGGAGAATCAGATATTACCGCACGACACCAGCAATCTTTTTTTAAAGATAAGTTTGATGAGGATTTAGTTATTTCTTATAAACCTGGCGGTGGTGGCGCAGTTGGTTGGTCTCAACTCAATAAGATGAGAGGGGATGGTTATAATATTATGGGCATTAATTTACCTCATATTATTATTAAACCCAGACAAAAAAATGTTGGCTTTAAAACCGAAGATATTGTAGGTGTTTATATGTTTCATTACACACCAGATGCGATTGTTGTCAATAAAGACAGTCCTTTTAATACCTTAGAAGATTTTGTTCGTTATGCCAAAAACAATCCTAAGAAAATTACGCTTTCTGGTTCTGGTAAAGGCACAGCTAATCATTTAGCACAAATTCGCTTTGATGGTATGGCTGGTATAAAAACAACTTATGTATCGTTCAAGGGCACTGGTAAGGCAGTAGCTGCCTTATTGGGTAATCAGGTTCGAGCAGAATGGGGTTATACTTCTGTGGGTGCTAAGCATGCAACAAAAGTGAGGATGCTTGCTGTTGCTATGGACCAAAGACACCCTAAATTTCCTAATGTACCAACATTTAAAGAACTGGGCTATGATTTAGTTTCTGGTGCTTATCGCGGTATTGCGGTGCCTAAATCTACACCTGAGCGTATTCGTCAACAGGTCTCAAATATGATTGCTACTATTAATGTTGATCCAGATTTTCGCAAAAAAATGGAAAATGATGGGATGGCGTTGATTGATATTGATTATAAAAAATATGATGATTTTATCAAAGAGAAATCTGATATTTATATTGAAGCAGCTAAAAAATCTGGCGTTCTTTAGTGAAAATTGTTATTTCAGAATTTATGGATAATATTGCAGTAGATAGTTTATCAAAAAAGTTTTCAGTTGAATATTTACCAAGCCTTGTTGATAACTTAGAACAATTGAAAAATAAAGTATCAAATGCTAGTGCAATTATTGTGCGTAATCGTACACAAGTTAACTGTGAATTATTAGCAGCAGCACCTAAACTAAAGGTAGTAGGTCGTTTAGGTGTTGGTCTTGATAATATTGATTTAGAAGCTTGTGATACAAAAAATGTTAAAGTAATTCCAGCCATAAATGCTAATGATAATGCTGTTGCTGAATATGTTTTATGCACAGCTATGATTTTATTGCGTCAAGCATACCAATCTAATAACGGTATTATTGAGGGTAAATGGCCTCGTCAAGACTGTATTGGGCATGAAATAGCTGGTAAATCCATAGGGTTTATAGGTTTTGGTTCAATTGCAATGAAAACTGCAAAAAAAGCCCATGCACTAGGGATGCAAATTATGGCTTATGATCCCTATATTAATCAAAATAATAATGCGTTTTATGGCGTTGTTTATACCAAAAGTTTATCTGATTTATTAAAACAAGCCGATGTCATAAGTTTGCATACGCCACTTACTGCTGGCACCAAAAATTTAATCAACGCTGATGCTATCGCACAAATGAAAAAAGGTGCTATTTTTATTAATAGTGCGCGCGGTGGTATTGTTGATGAGTCTGCATTAGCATTAGCATTAAAAAATAAAAAAATTGCAGGAGCAGCGTTAGATGTATTCGCTAATGAACCAGTTAATAAAGATAGTGGCAGTATGTTTAATAAATTAGACAACATTTTATTAACACCCCACATCGCTGGGGTTACTCACGAATCAAATGTGCGTGTTAGTAATCTGATAGCTAAAGAAGTGGCTGCTGTTTTGGAATAAGTATGATGAGAATAACTAAAGAAGGTGCTTTAAAGTTAGTGAGTGATTTTCTTCAACATTTTAACACTTCAAAAAAAAATGCAAAATATGTAGCCGATGCCCTGGTTTCTGCTGAAATTGATGGACAAAAAGGACACGGCTTTTCAAGACTGCCTTTTTATGTAGAACAACTAGCATGTGGAAAGATTGATGGCAAGGTTGATGCTAAAGTTGTTAGTTGTAAGGCTGGGGTTGTTAAGATTGATGCTAATTACGGCTTTGCCTTTCCAGCACTTTCATTGGCAATAGAAAAACTCACAGAAATAACACCAACACAAGGAATAGCAACTGCTATTGTGTCACATTCTCATCATTTTGGTCAAGCTGGTTATCATGTTGAGCGACTAGCACAGCATGGACTAATAGGGCTAATGTTTGGCAATACGCCCAAAGCAATAGCACCATGGGGTGGCAACAAACCTTTATTTGGCACGAATCCAATTGCATTTTCAGTACCTAGAAACTCAGAAGCGCCATTGGTCATTGACTTGAGTTTGAGTAAGGTAGCACGCGGAAAAGTGATGCTCGCTAAGCAACAAAATCAACCTATTCCAGCGGACTGGGCTTTGGATGAAAAAGGCATTCCTACAACTGATGCACAAGCCGCTTTATCTGGGTCTATGTTGCCTATTAGTGAAGCTAAAGGCAGTGCTTTAGCGTTGATGGTAGAAATTCTTGCAGCCACTTTAACAGGATCTAATTTTGGGTTTGAAGCCAGCTCATTTTTAGACGATAAAGGCAACTCACCCAATACAGGACAAATACTCATGGCTCTTGATTCTAGTTTTTTTGCTGATAATTTTTCAGAGCGTTTAGAGTTTTTACTTAGCACAATGCTTCAGCAAGAATCAGTTAGATTGCCTGGTAGTCAACGCCTAGCCAATAGAAAAATAGCCAATGTAGAAGGTATTAACATATCTGATAAACTCTACCAACAAATAACAACAATGGTTAATGAGTATGCTTGAATATTTTTTACAAGCTTTAAGTATTCAAAATATCTTATTCGCTTTGTTTGGGGTTATTGCTGGCACTGTTATTGGCTCATTACCTGGTTTAACTGCTACTATGGCAGTGGCAGTATTGGTGCCTATTACCTTTACCTTAGAGCCTAGTAGTGCTCTTATTTTAATGGGGGCTATTTATACAGGGGCTATTTATGGGGGTGCTTATTCAGCAATTTTACTAAATACACCTGGAACGCCATCAGCCATTGCCACCACTTTTGATGGCTTTCCTATGGCAAAAAAAGGCGATGGCGATTTAGCCATTAGTTTGGCTTGTATTTCTTCTGTTGTTGGTGGTTTAGTCGGTGCAACCTTTTTATTATTATTAGCCCCACCTTTGGCAGATATTGCCCTGTCTTTTGGTCCTGTTGAATATTTTTGGTTGGCTATGTTTGGGCTAACTTTAGTTTCTACATTATCCAAAGGCAGTCTTTTAAAGGGTTTAATTGGTGCTTGTTTTGGACTATTACTATCTATGGTGGGTATTGCCGAGATTAGTGCAGATGTACGCTTTACTTTTGGTACTGAGATATTATTGGGTGGCGTTGAAATTGTCTCTGCATTGATTGGGCTTTATTGCATACCTGTTTTAATCAACCTTGTTGCCACACCAGATCAACATCTAAAAGTTGATCAAAAAATTAGCAGTTTTCGCTTCTATGAATCTGTAGCACTTACCGTTAAACATAAATTTAGTTTAATAAGAAGCTCTGTTGTTGGTACTATGGTGGGTATATTGCCCGGTGCAGGTGGCTCAATAGCAGGGTTAGTTTCTTATGCACAAGCTAAAAAACTTTCCAAAAGAGGCAAGCATTTTGGTGAAGGTGAGCCAGAAGGAGTCATAGCAACTGAATCAGCAAATAACGCGACTGTAGGCGGCGGTTTTATTCCAACATTAGTACTAGGTATTCCAGGTACGCCACCCGATGCTATTATTTTAGGTGCATTATTAGTTCAAGGTGTGCGGACTGGTCCTAACCTTTTTACAACCGAAGGCTCTATTATTTATACTTTTATCTTTGGTTTATTTTTAGCTACTGTGCTGATGTTACCAGTTGGATTGATTATTGGTCGTTATGCCTATAAAGTTATTATTACAGTACCTAAGGCGATGTTAGTGCCTAGTGTGGCATTTTTAACCATGATTGGCACTTATGCAATACGCAACAATATATCAGATGTGATTATTATGATTGTATTAGGCGTTATAGGTTGGCTGCTAAACCGTGCAGGGTTTAGTTCATCCCCCATTGTTCTTGGCTTAATCTTAGGTAGAATTGCAGAGCAAGGGTTTGTACAAGCTTGGACAATTGGCGGTGCTACTGAGAATTTATTAGGTATGTTTTTTGCTAGACCTATTAGTATTGGCATTATTTTGTTGATTTTAATTATTTTATTTCTTCCTTCCTTATTGCAATGGTGGAAAAAAAGTCAAAAAGGCATATAATAATAATGATAAAAACAGGACAAAAAGATATTCAAGGGATAATTATTGCAGTTACTTTAATTTGCCTTGGCAGTGCTGCTTTATGGAATACAACTAGTATGTTAGATAGTGATTCTTACATTTTTCCACGCGTTATTGTTTTGGTTATGATTTTTTTATGCACAACCTTTATTGTTTGGCAAGCTACTTTATCTGCTAATAAGCAAAAGGATGATACTAGCTCAAATGAAGTTTTTTCTTTGAGAGGTTTGGTGTTGGTATTAGCGATGTTAATAGGCGCGCTATTAATGCCTTTTATTGGATTTATTGCTTCAAGTTTGATAATATTTTTTGTAGTGGTAGGTTGTGCTATGTACAACACTTGGACACGAAAAAGACAAATTGTTTATCCCATGGTAGGCACTTTTATTATTTTGGTGGCTTATTTTGTTTTTGTAAAACTATTATTAGTGCCATTGCCTAGTGGATCTTTATTTGAGCAGGGGTTAGTGTAATTATTATGAAAAAAATATCACAAAATTGGACTTTAATTGTTTCAAGTATCTTATTTGGCATTTTTGTTTTAAATATATTGCTTGGCAAAACTGCTTTGGTATTCCAGTGGCAGGTGCCGACATTTAATGATGTTGGAGAGTTTTTAATCTTATTTATTTCAGTGATTTTTTTTGTGGTTTATACGTTGTATAAAAAATAGTGGTTGTGGTCGTTTGTTTGTAATAATAACTTTTAATCAATAAGGAGAGTAATAATGAAAGATATAAATAATAATGATGACATTAATCGTCGTCAATTTTTTGACTTAAGTAAAAAATATGGTTTAACCGCTGTATTAGTCGCTGGTGGTGGTGCTGGCTTACTGGTTAGTGAGGCTGCAGTAGCAGCAAGTGCCTCAGAGGAAAGAAAGCGAAAGCGCGCAGCTAAATATACCATGGTTGTTGCGACAGCTTATGTGTTAGGTGCTTCGCGTAGTTATCCAATTATGCAACTTGATTTTAAAGAAAATGTACAAAATATGACCAATGGTCAGGTTTATGTAAAATTAGCACCAGGTAAGCAACTGGGTGCTGGTGGTGCATTAGTGCAAAAAGTTCAACAAGGCACAATCCAAGCCGCACAGCATTCTTTATCAAATTTTGCCCCTTTTGCCCCAGCAATTGATTTAATTAATCTGCCTTATTTTTGTGGTGCAAATCAGAAATTTATCAACCTAGTTAACTCTAATGCATGGCGTGAAGATGTGCATCCTAGAGTTGAAGCTAAAGGGTTCAAGGTATTATGGTATGTTGTTATTGATCCTAGAGTTGTGGCTTTGCGTAAAGGTGGTAGAGGTCCGATAAAAACACCGCGTGATTTAGCGGGTCTTAAATTCAGAGTGCCAGGTTCTAAAATGCTACAGCAATATTATCGTTCATTAGGCGCTAATCCAACACCTGTTGCTTGGGGCGAAACCCCTTCTGCTATTAAACAAGGGGTTGCTGATGCACTTGATCCAGCAGTGGGTGCATTAAATGTTTTTGGGTTTAAAGATATATTATCTTGGGTTACCTTTACTAGGGCAGTGCCTGATTCACAAGTGTTTTCGTGTAATTTAGCATGGTTTGATTCATTACCAAAAGATGTACAACAAGGTATAGAAATGGCCAGTGAATTAACATCGCATCAAAACTTAGCAAAAGTGCCAGCAGCCAGGGCGTATGCTATGTCACAAATGCGCGAAGCAGGTGTTCAGTTTTACACACCAACCAGTAATGAATTAGCACAATGGGTTGCAAAAGGTGGGCATCAAAACAAAGCGTGGGATTCTTATAAAGTCAAACTAGCAGGCTCTATATATAAATTTTCAAGATTGCTAGAAGCGGCTAATACTAAAGGTCGTTATTATGTACACGATGCATAAAATACTTGACTAAAAAATAAATAAAAATGAATACGCACACCTCAATACAAAAGTTATTAACAACGCTAGATAAAAATTTTGAGCGTTGGTTGTTACTGGTCTTTTATATTATGATCGTGATAACAGTAGGTGTTGAGGTGTTGCGTCGTTTTGGTCTGTCTTACTCATCAATTTGGGCAGAGGAAATTGCGCGGTATTCTTTTATTTATTTAGTTTGGATTGGGTTAGCAATGGCAGTTAAAGAGCGTTCAAGCATCAAGATTGATGTTATCACTCAAGCCCTATCTAAGCGTAACAAAGGCATTATTTATATGTTTGCTGATATTGTGATGGTTTTTGTTTCAATTATCGCCTTATATTATTCGACTGAAACATTTTTAACCTCACTAAAGTTTGGCTCAGTAACACACGGATTACGCATATCAAACGCATGGTTTTTGTTTGCTGTGCCTTTTGGGTTTTTACTAGTGCTATTAAGACTAACACAGTCTATACGGCGTGATTTTATTGATATTCGAAACGGCAATAATGTGTTTGAAGGCACTAAACTTTTTGACTGATTTTTAAATAATGGAACACTTCTACCAGCAAGGATCAATCGAGTTATTATTAGGTTGGGAATTTTACTTACCGCTGCTTATTGCTGTTGTGATGATAGTACTTGCTGTGCCAATATGGGCAGTATTAGGGGTTATATCAGTTAGCATGCTTTATTTTTCAGAGGTTTTGCCCCTATCATTATTTAGTGAAGCACTATTTGATGGGATTGATGCTTTTGCACTGATTGCTGTTCCGCTGTTTATTCTGACGGGCGATGTCTTGGTTCGCACTGGTTTATCTAATAAATTATTAGACATAGCAGAAGCTTTAGCCGGTGGATTTCGTGCTGGGTTTGGCACGGCAACTGTGCTAGTATGCGGCTTTTTTGCTTGTATTTCTGGCTCTGATGCGGCTGGAGCGGCTGGGGTTGGTCGTATGACTATTGATCGCTTAGTTAAACAAGGTTACTCTAAACCTTACGCCTGCGCATTAGTTGCCTCTGGTGCTTGCACAGGAATACTAATACCGCCTTCAATTGCCTATATTATCATCGGCTTGATTTTAGGTATATCAGCCTCTACTTTATTTCTTGCTGCCCTTATTCCAGGCATATTAATCATGGTAACAATCATAGTTACTAATGTTATTATGAACAAGGTGTATGGCTATGAAAACTCAAAACAAGGTTTTTCACTACAACGCTTGTGGGCAGCTACCTATGCTGGGCGTTATGCACTGATTGTGCCAGTTATTATTCTTGGGGGTATTTATAGTGGTGTTTTTACACCCACAGAAGCAGCAGCTGTTGCTGTTATTACGACGATTATTATCGGCTTATTTCAAAAAACAATCAGCACAGCTGACTTTCCTAAAATATTAGCAAGCTCAGCAAAAATCAATGGCGTTATTGTGCCTATTATTGCCTTCTCTCTACCGTTAGCACAAACATTAGCAGCGCTAGATATTCCACAAGGTTTTGTCCATGAGATGACCTCAATAACCGATAGTAAAGTGGCGCTTATTTTGATTATGATTTTTATTCTAATCTTGGCTGGCACTATTATGGAAACAACACCAAATATCGTTATATTAGCCCCTATCTTACTGCCTTTAGCCCAAGAGATTGGGATGAATGAGATTCATTTTTGTATTATGATGGTAACCGCATTGGGTGTTGGTTTTATCACCCCACCGCTAGGGCTTAATTTATTTGTGGTCTCAGGCTTAACTGGGGAACCAATTTTAAAGGTTGCGGCTAAGGCAGTCCCCTATGTGGTTGCTATGTTTTTTGCTGTATTACTCATTGCTTTTGTGCCAGAATTATCGCTTTTTGCATTAGAGTAAAACCAATAAAAACCAAAACAAAGAACCCGGCTAAAGCACAGGGTATATTTTTCACTAAATAATAAAACACATAAAACAATGATAGAATTTTTAAAAAAAGCCAATAAAACCTCTGCAAGTAACGAGGACAATGTTCGTAAAATTGTGGCTAATATGTTGGCAGAAATTGAAGCTGGCGGTGAAGATAAAGCACGAGAGTATGCAATAAAGTTAGATAATTATCACGGTAATATCGTGCTGAGTAAACAAGAAATTATTAAGGCGGGTAACCAGTTATCACCACAAGAAAAAGACGATATTCATTTTGCGTATGAGCGTGTTTATGGCTTTGCTAAAAAACAACGCGAATCTTTAATAGATTTTGAGGTTGAATTATCCCCTGGATTATTTGCAGGACAAAAACAAATCCCTATTCAAACCGCAGGTTGTTATGTGCCTGGTGGTCGTTATTCGCATATTGCTTCGGCTATTATGTCAGTTGCCACAGCAAAGGCAGCGGGTGTTGGGCATGTTATTGCTTGTTCGCCGCCAAAACCTGATACTGGGGTTAATGCTGCTATTATTTATACGGCTAATCTTTGTGGGGCAGATACGATTCTAGCTTTAGGGGGTGTACAAGGTATTGCTGCGATGGCATTTGGTTTATTTACAGGTCATAGTGCAGATATTCTTGTTGGTCCTGGTAATAGTTTTGTGGCTGAAGCTAAAAGAATGCTATATGGTCGGGTTGGCATTGATTTATTTGCTGGACCTACTGAGATTGCAATCATTGCTGATGGTAGTGCAGATGCGCTTGTTGTAGCGACTGACTTAGTAGGTCAGGCTGAGCATGGTTTAGATTCTCCTTGTTGGTTGATTACACTTGATAAAAACTTAGGCGAACAGGTGATGGCTTTAATGCCAGGGCTTATTGCTAAATTACCTGAAGTTGCCCAACAAGCAGCACAAGCCTCTTGGCGTGATTATGGCGAGGTTATTTATTGTTCAACCAGAGAAGAGGCTGTTAGCGTAAGTGATAAGTATGCAGCAGAACATCTTGAGGTACAAACCACTGATTTAGGCTGGTGGGTTGACAACTTATCTAATTATGGTTCATTATTTGTCGGTGAAGAGACAACGGTTGCTTTTGGTGATAAATGCTCAGGCACTAATCATATCTTACCAACAAAAGGAGCAGGTCGTTATACCGGTGGATTATCAGCAAGTAAATTTATTAAAACAGTAACCACTCAACGAATGAGTAAAGAAGCCAATAGAGAAGTCGCCGCAGTAACAGCAAGAATTTCGCGTCTTGAGGGAATGGAAGCACACGCACGAACAGGCGACCATCGCTTGGCAAAATACTTCCCTAATGAGACATTTAAACTTGATTATTAATTTAAGGTAATGATTAATGAGCTACAATCAACTGTTTGATTTAAAAGGTCAAGTGGCTTTATGCACAGGGGGTGCCTCTGGCATTGGGCAAAGAATGGCACAAGTTTTAGCTAAGGCAGGCGCTAAGGTTGTTTTGGTGGGTCGGCAAGAGGCAACATTAAAGCAAACCGTTAGCAATATTAATCAAAGTATTAATCAAAATGATGCGAATGCTAATTTTGTTGTGGCTGATTTATTAGATAGAGCCAATCTTGAAAATGTTGTTGCTCAAGCCAGTGAGTATTTTGGTACACCCACTATTTTAGTCAATGCTGCTGGGGTTAACTTGCGCGAACCTTATGATGAAATCGATTTAGAAAGCTGGGACATAACCCTTAATACCAATTTAGCAACGCCATTTTTTCTAGCAAGAGCGTGTTTGCCTGGTATGTTGGCCAATAAATACGGCAAGATTATTAATATCGCCTCTTTGCAATCTTATCGTGCTTTTGCTAATTCCATGGCTTATGGTGCCTCAAAAGGTGGCATAACACAATTAACACGCGCTATGGCGCAAGCCTGGTCAAGCAAAGGCATTAACGCTAATGCAATTGCACCAGGCTTTATTCGCACGCCTTTAACCGCCAAAGTGTATGCCAACCCAGATTTGGTTAAGCATAACGCTAGCATGACTGCCATTGGCCGTAATGGTGAGGTAGAAGATTTAGATGGGTTGACGATATTTTTAGCCTCTAAGGCATCTGATTATATAACAGGTCAAGTCATTAGTTTAGATGGCGGATATAGCGCAAAATGAAGGTAAATACCATGAATGCAACTACAATGAAAGCCTTGGTTTATACAGCCAATCAAGAAATGACTTATCGGGATGAGCCTATTCCTGAGCTAAAAGCAGGAGAGGCATTAATTAGGACTGATTTAGTAGGTGTTTGTGGCTCTGATATGCACGCGTATTTAGGGCACGATGAAAGGCGAATACCACCGCTTATTTTAGGGCATGAGGTCGTTGGTGTGGTTGTCCAAGGCACAAACCCAGGCCAAAGAGTGGTGGTTAATCCGCTGGTTGTTTGTGGGCAATGTCATAACTGCTTGAGCGGGCGTCAAAACTTATGCCCCAAGCGTGATATTATTGGTATGTATCGTCCTGGTGCATTTTCTGAATTATTTGCTATGCCAGAAATAAATCTAATACCAATCCCTGATGATATGAGCGTTAATCACGCTGTTCTAGCCGAGCCAGGTGCAACCGCATTACACGCAACTGTATTAGCACAAAAAGCCTTAACCAGACCCATTAGCGAAAGCACCGCCTTAGTTATAGGCTCAGGCTCAGTGGGTTTGCTGACTGCACTTATTTTATTAGATAAAGGCGTTAGTAGAGTTGACATACACGAAACCAATCCATTAAGAATAGCATTAGTCAGCAAACACATTGACTGCCACATCATCAACCCACTCACCACCCCACCCCAAACTGATTGCTATGATGTTGTTTTTGACTGTGTCGG
>WASV01116009.1_pt1 | contig 12735 bp, 11 predicted proteins | sample 5698531 | NCBI WGS metagenome assembly WASV01 (sample SAMN11175559, study PRJNA528189) | sponge metagenome | isolation source: marine sponge | host: Myxilla | place: Antarctica: Western Antarctic Peninsula, King George Island | collected 2013-01 | reverse complement strand
TATTGTGGCAGGTTTTGTTAAAATCAGCAAATGAGTGCTCCGCTTGCGGTTTGGGGTTTTTGCAAATAAGGTCGCATTTTAATGATTATTTATATTTATGCAAAGCGCTCTTAGTAGGTTAATTATTAAAATCCACATTATGACTAGATTAAATTTACTCAAAAAAGTGCAAAAAAGAAAAAAGAAATCGGTTTAACGATTGATAATATTTCTAAATTATCAAACCTTGGCAATAGAACTGTCACGCGTTTTTTAGCAGGTGATGATGTAAAGATGTCCACAGTACAAAGCATAATCCACTTACTAGGGCTTGATTTTGCTGGTAATGAGATTATTAGTATTGCTGAATTAAAACAAAACAGAGCCAAGCAAAAAGCGATATATATGGTTTCTCTTGTGCAAGATACTTCAAGCCTAGAGGAGCAGGGCTTAGATAATGAGCAATTAAACTTACTGATAAAACAAGCTGAAAATAGTTTTTTACATAAACACCAAAAAAACTTATGGGCTAATTAGCCCAATTTTTAACCTTTGAATACCTTTGATTATATTTAACTAATGGATGATAAAACTAAAATCGCTGATGCTAGTTATGGGAGTGATTTATCAGGCTTGAAATTGGATAAAAACAAGGTTTACAGTGCTAATGAAATTTACTTTTTTGAGGCTCAAAATATCCTAAAGGCAAGCCTTGATTATTTATCAGCTGTGCCTAATAAAAAATCAGCATCTTTTGATTATAATTTTTTCTTACAATTACATAATCAAATGTTTAATAATGTATGGGATTGGGCTGGCAAGATAAGAACAGTTGACCATTATGCTTTAGGTTTGCGTTTGTTTTTTAAATATTGATAGATATTAAGCCGATACAATAAATGAATGCCAAAATAACCCAATAGCCCAGCTATAGTGCCAATAACAAAAGAGCCTAATAACAATGGTTGCCAAATCATAGGTAGTATTGCCATAGTTTGTTCTAGTGTCCAATCAAAGTTTTGAGTTATTTCAACTCCTAGCAACCACGCACCAAATTTATAACAACCATAATATATAGGGGGAATGGTGAGTGGGTTAGTAATCCAAACTAAAGCCACTGCCACAGGTAAGTTAGCATAAAAAATAATGGCACCAATGCTGGCTATTACCATTTGAAAAGGAATAGGCACAAAGGCGCAAAATAAACCAACCCCAAATGCGCGTGATAAAGTTCGGCGGTTAAATGCCCATAAACTGTGAATACGTAAATATTTGCCCAACCATTGTAAATGTTTATGGTCTTTTAAGGTTTTGGTATCTGGGCTTAATTTTTTAAAGATTTTTTTCATTGTGCAAGCTATTTTCACAATAAGAAATGATACTTTGACTATCTAAATGATACTGTTGGTATAACTCTGCTTGTGTGCCTTGTTCTGTGAAGTAGTCAGGTAAGCCCAGGTTGTGCAATTTAACGCATAAATTTTCTTGATGAATAAATTGCGAGACCAAACTACCCGCACCGCCAATAATGACATTATCCTCTAAGGTGATAAAATGGCTGTGGGTTTGGGCTAGTTGTAATAATAAATCTTTGTCTAAAGGTTTGCTAAAACGCATATCAACCAGCGTTACCCCTAGGGTATCAGCAGCTAATTGGGCAGATTTTAACAAAGTGCCAAATACTAATAGGGCAATGTTTGCCCCAGACTGCACTATCACACCTTTACCCACGGCTAATAATTCTGTGCTTTGATAGTTACTGGTGTTATCGCTACCTCGCGGATAACGAATACACACAGGGCAATTAAGGCTTAAGGCGGTATTAAGCATTTGATAACAATCTTTAGCGTTACTAGGGGTCATAATAATTAAATTCGGAATGCAATTTAAAAAACTTAAATCAAATACCCCTGCATGTGTCGCCCCATCTGCCCCCACTAAACCTGCTCTATCCATGGCAAAAATAACCCCTAAATTTTGCAAAGCAATATCGTGAATAAGTTGGTCGTATCCGCGTTGTAAAAAAGTAGAGTAAATCGCCACCACAGGTTTAAAGCCTTGAGTAGCCAAGCCACCTGCAAAAGTGATGGCGTGTTGTTCAGCAATACCCACATCAAAACATTGGGCTGGATAAGTTTTTGAGAATTCAACCATACCAGACCCTGCTACCATAGCAGGCGTGATGCCGATGAGTTTGGTGTTATTTTTAGCACTATTGCATAACCAAGCACCAAAAACTTGACTATAAGTGACACTGCTGTTTTGAGTAGGGCGGCTAGGGGTAGAATTAGAATTACTCGGCGCAACCCCGTGAAATTGCACAGGGTTTTGTTCTGCCTCTTCTAACCCTTTGCCTTTTTTGGTGTGAATGTGTAATAGGCGAACACCTTTATGTAGTGACAGATTTTTGAGTGTTTTAATCAAATCGGGCGTATCATGCCCATCAATAGGGCCATAATAATTAATTCCTAACTCTTCAAACCAAGTAGCAGGCGATAAAATACCTTTAAAATGTGCCTCACTACGCCGTGCAAAATCTTGTAAATTGGGTGTTTTATTCAAAATGCCCAAAGATTTTTCACGCATGGTGTGATACAACTTACCCGACATTAAGCGGGTTAGGTATTTATTGAGCCCACCGACATTTTTTGAAATAGACATATCATTATCATTTAAGATAATGAGTAAATTTGCGCTAGAATCCCCTGCGTGATTCATCGCCTCAAATGCCATACCACCTGTTAATGCCCCATCGCCAATCACCGCAATGGCAGTTTTATCATTGCCCTCTAGTTGGTTAGCAACCGCAATACCTAGTGCTGCACTGATTGAGGTGCTAGAATGCCCCGCACCAAAGGCATCATATTGGCTTTCAGTGCGTTTAGTAAAGCCCGATAAGCCATTTTTTTGGCGTAAGGTGTGGAATAAATCTTTACGCCCGGTGAGTATTTTATGGACATAAGATTGATGCCCTACATCCCAAATAATACTATCATCAGGGCAGTTAAACACAGTATGTAAAGCAAGGGTTAATTCTACAACGCCTAGATTAGGGCCAAGGTGTCCGCCTGTTTGTTCAAGGCTATTGATTAAAAAATGGCGTATCTCATTAGCCAATTGCTTAAATTCTTCAATAGAGAGGTCTTTAATATCAGCAGGAGATTGAATAGATTCTAGCACAAAGGATAAAGGGAGCAAAATAGATGATATTATATCGTGTTGAGTGCTATTAACCAAAGGGTAAAATAGAACTATTTTGAGAGACCTTTGAATTATATTTAGAAATTTATGCTAACTGTTTGTGCCTTATATAAATTTGCTACTTTAGAGGATTATGAGCAAATGCAAAACCCTTTACGCCAATTAATGGATGATTTAACCATTAAAGGCACGATTTTATTGGCAAAAGAGGGCATTAATGGCACAATCGCTGGCACAGATGAAGCCATACAATCTTTGCTAAAACACTTGCAATCTGATGATCGTCTAAAACATCTTGAATATAAATTCTCTTATAACCAAACCCCACCTTTTAGGCGATTAAAGGTTAAGTTAAAAAAAGAAATTGTCACACTAGGGGTATCAGACATTGACCCTAAAAACTCAGCAGGCACTTATTTAAACCCTAATGAGTGGAATACATTAATTAGCGATCCTGAAGTGGTTTTAATAGATACGCGTAACGATTATGAATATGATATTGGCACTTTTAAACGCTCAATTAACCCTAATACTCAGACCTTTAGACAATTTCCACAATACACAAAAAACCACCTAGAGCAATACAGAGGTAAAAAAATTGCTATGTTTTGTACAGGCGGTATTCGCTGTGAAAAATCCACCGCCTATTTAAAATCTCAAGGCTTTAAAGATGTTTATCACCTAAAAGGCGGCATATTAAAATATTTAGAACAAATGCCAAAAGATAAAAGTTTATGGCAGGGTGAGTGTTTTGTGTTTGATGATAGAGTAGCTGTTAAGCATAATTTAGCACAAGGTCAATATGACCAATGCCATGCGTGTCGTTATCCCATTACAGATAAAGACAAACAACACCAACATTATGAAAAAGGCGTATCTTGTGCGCGTTGCTTTGGCACCAAAAATAAGACACAAATAGCCAGATACAAAGAACGACAACATCAAATGCAATTATCAGCATTAAGAGGTGAGGCGCATATCGGCGATGAAGCGTATCAATTACTCAAACAAAAACAAGTTGAAAAAATAACAGAAAATCATACGAGCCGGGCTCATATAAAAAAAGCCCATATAAAAATGAATGATGAATAAAAAAAATCTATCAAAGCAAGATATATGTACTAAGTTTATAGAAAATCATACGAGCCGGGCTCGTATAAAAAGAGCCCATATAAAAAATAAATTATGAATAAAAAAAATCTATCAGAGCAAGATATATGTACTAAGTTTATTATTCCTGCACTCAAAAAATCAGGCTGGGATATTCAAACACAAATTAGAGAGCAGGTAAATTTTACAGATGGCCGTATCTATGTAAAAGGCAATAAAACAACCAGAGGCGCTCAAAAGCAGGCAGATTTTATTTTGTATTATAAGCCTAATATCCCTATTGCTATTATTGAAGCCAAAAAGAATACTTATGCACTTTCACATGGCATGCAACAAGCCCTTGATTATGCCAAGATATTAGATGTTCCCATTGCATTTAGCTCTAATGGTGATGGGTTTTATGAACACGATAAAACACTTTCAAGCAGCAAAATAGAAAGAACATTAACACTGGATAATTTTCCAACACCTGATGAACTTTGGCAAAGGTATAAAAAGTACAAAAGCATTAAAAATGACCATCAAGAAAAAATAATAATACAAGATTATTACTTTGATAGCAGTGGTAGAAACCCAAGATATTATCAGCAAATTGCCATTAATAGAACCCTTGAAGCCATTGCTAAAGGTCAAAATAGAATACTGCTAGTTATGGCAACAGGTACGGGTAAGACCTATACCGCTTTTCAAATAATTTATAGACTTTATAAAAGTAGCACAAAAAAAAGAATTCTATTTTTAGCAGACAGAAATGCACTCATTGACCAAACTAAAAGAGGTGATTTTAGGCATTTTAAAGATAAGATGACTGTTATACGAAAAAGAACCATTGACAAGTCTTATGAAATATATCTTGCCTTGTATCAAGGTTTAACTAATTACGACGAAGATAACGATGCTTATCGTAAGTTTAGTCGCGATTTTTTTGATTTAGTTGTAATAGATGAAGCACATCGTGGCAGTGCATCAGAAGATTCTGCTTGGAGGGATATACTAGATTATTTTTCTAGTGCTACTCAAATTGGTTTAACAGCCACACCAAAAGAAAATGATAAGGCTTCAAATAGTGAATACTTTGGCAATCCTATTTACACCTATTCTTTAAAACAAGGCATAGAAGACGGTTTTTTAGCGCCTTACAAGGTTTTAAAAGTGGGGCTTAATGTTGATTTAGAGGGTTATAGACCCGAAGCAGGAAAGCGTGACACAAGCGGTATAGAAGTTGAAGATAGGCTATACAATATTAAAGATTTTGATAGAAATTTAATCATAGAGGAAAGGATAACCACGGTTGCTAAAAAGATCACACAATTTTTAAAAATAAATAATAGATTTGATAAAACCATTGTTTTTTGCATAGATATTGAACATGCCAGCAGAATGAGAACAGCACTGGCTAATGAAAACGCTGATTTAATGGCACAAAATGATAAATATGTCATGCAAATAACAGGGGATAACGAAGTAGGTAAAAGAGAGTTGGATAATTTTACTAACCCAGAAGAGTCTTATCCTGTTATTGCCACAACCTCAAAACTAATGACAACAGGCATAGATGCTCAAACTTGTAAGCTAATTGTGCTGGATAGTAATATCGCCTCAATGACTGAATTTAAGCAAATCATTGGTCGCGGAACACGCATAAATGAAGAACATGGCAAAACCTTTTTTACCATTATGGATTTTAGAAATGTTACTGCTTTATTTGCTGACCCTGATTTTGATGGTGATCCAGTGATGATTAAAAAAGTGGGCGAAGATGAAGATTTTGAAAACCTTGAAAATAGTGAAGATGAAATAATACTTGATGAAAATGGCGAACCAATAGAGTTTAAAGAGGATGAAACCCCACCTATTACAGAGGGTGGAGAAATTGAGGAGGGTGAGCCAAAGCAAAAAATACTTATTAATGGGGTTAATGTTAGTGTTTTAAATGAGCGGGTGCAAATACTGGATGAAAACGGTAAATTAATAACAGGAAGTTTAAAAGATTACACTAAAATACAAGTACATAAATCTTTTGCAACGCTTGATGATTTTTTAAATAAATGGCATAGCAGTGATAAAAAACAAGCTATCATCAATGAGTTTGAAAATAATGGTATTATTTATGAAAACTTAAAACAAGCAGTCGGCAAAGAAATGGATATTTTTGATATGATTTGCCATTGTGCGTTTGATGTCCCGCCCCTTAGTCGTCAAGAAAGGGCTAATAATGTGACCAAAAGAAATTACTTTAGTAAATATTCTAACCAAGCAAAAGCAGTCTTAGAAACACTGCTTGAAAAATATGCAGATGAAGGGATAGAAAATATTGAAAATTTAGATATTTTACAAGTACAACCTTTTAATCAAATAGGGTCACCCACAGAGATTATTAATTTTTTTGGTGGTAGAGAACAGTATTTAAATGCAGTGGTAGAATTAGAGCAAGAACTTTATAGAGAGGTAGCGTGATGATTTCAAAGATAGAAATAAAAAAAACTGCTAGTTATGATGACATGGGTATAGAAATTAGTAATTTAAAAAAAGTCAATTTTATTTATGGTGCAAATGGCAGTGGAAAAACAACTATTTCAAATTTTTTAGCAAATGGTGAGAACTTTCCTGACTGCTCTATAAAGTGGCAAGATAGTCAAGAAATGGATACTTTGGTTTACAACAAGCAATTTAGAGAAAATAATTTTAATAATTCTTCAATTGCAGGTGTTTTTACTTTAGGTCAAGCAACTACAGAAGAGAAAAAAGTTATTGAGCATAAGCGACAAGAACTAGAACGAATTAAACAAGAAAAAATGATTAAAAAAAATACTCTGGATGAACAGAAAGAAAAAGAAAAAAAGGAGCAGGAAAAATTTAGAGATAAGGTTTGGATAGATATTTATACAAAACATAAGTCTAATTTTAAAGAAGCATTTAAGGGAAGCATGTACAGAGAAACCTTTAAATCAAAATTATTGTCAGTCTCTAATAATAACGATGCAGCTTCATCAACCTTTGAAGAATTAAAAGAAAAAGCAAACACTATTTTTGACAATCAACCTCAAATCATCAATTTTTTTGAAGAAATTAATTTTGATGAAATAAAGGAAATTGAAAACCAGACGGTATGGAGTGAAAAAATAATAGGGAAATCAGATGTCAATATTGCTCAACTCATTCAGACATTAAATCTTAACGACTGGGTCAATAAGGGTAGAGAGTATTTACAAAATAATGAAACTTGCCCTTTTTGCCAACAAGAAACCATTACAGAGGATTTTAAAAATCAATTGGGGCGTTATTTTGATGAATCATTCACACAAAATATTAGAATTATTAAAGAGAGTGCGGAGCGTTATAAATTATTAACTGATAATTTAATCAATCAATTAGAATCACTTGAAAGCAGAGAAAGAAGCAATCAAAAGGCAAAAATTAAGCTTGATTCTTTTTCTGCCTCTTTAAAAACATTGTCCAGCCAATTTAATAGCAATAAGATTTTATTGGACAATAAACTAAAAGAACCAAGTAGAAGTATTGAATTAACTTCAACACAAGAACAATTATTAGTAATAACGAACATTATTCAAAGTGCCAATGATGAAATAAGAAAACATAACGATATTGTTAATAATTTTCAAACTGAAAAAGCCAAACTGATTAAATCAATTTGGGGGTTTATAGCAAATGAAAATACCACAATAATAACAAAACACAACAAACTTATAAACGGACTAAATACAGGCATTCAAGAATTAACACAACAACTAGAATCACAAAGAAAAATATATTATGAATTAGATGCAGACATTAAACAATTGACTAAGAATGTAACCAGTATCCAACCAACAATTGACTCAATTAATACAACACTTAAAAAATTTGGTTTTTTGAATTTTGAAATAGCCTCATCAAAAGAGGACAAAAATCAGTATCAAATACAAAGAGAAGATGGAGAATTAGCAACAAACACCTTGAGTGAGGGTGAAATTACATTTATTACATTTTTATATTTTGTTCAATTAACAAAAGGCTCTATTGATGGAAATACAATTACAAACAATAGGGTGCTAATTGTTGACGACCCAATATCTAGCCTAGATAGCAATGTATTGTTTATCGTTAGTACTCTATTGAAAGAAATCATTCAAAAAATCAAAGACAATACAGACCATATAAAACAAATATTAGTTTTAACGCATAATGTTTATTTTCATAAAGAAGTGTCGTTTATTGATGGCAGAACCAAAGTGAGCAACAATACTTTTTATTGGATTTTAAGACAAAAAAATAAAGTATCTTCTATTCAATGTTTTGATCAGAAAAACCCAATAAAAACATCTTATGAATTATTATGGCAAGAGTTAAAAAACTCAGAGCATAATTCAGATATCACACTGCAAAATACAATGAGAAGAATAATAGAGCATTATTTTAAAATCCTTGGTCGGTACGGAGATGAAGACTTAATTAAAGAATTTGAAAATAGTGAGGAACAAGAAATTTGTCGCTCATTGCTTTCTTGGGTTAATGATGGTTCGCATGTAATGTCTGATGATTTATATATTGAGCAACAAGATAATATTTCAAGTACATATCTAGAAGTATTTAAAAATATTTTTAAAAAAACTAACCATAAAGCTCACTACGATATGATGATGAATGAACAACTGACAACTGGACTGGATACTGTTCCTAAAAATATTTAGCGATAAAGACAAAGGACTTAATATCACAACCAACACCACAAAAATAAACTTGGAGAAATCAATATGATAACCATTACACCTGAAAAAGTGACAGCAGACACCCAAAAATGGCATGAAATGCTATTAAATTCACGAGAACAGCAGTGTAAAAATGGCGATCAAAACCCAATGAGCTGGGAGATAGCTAAACAAAAAATACGCAATAAAAAATGTTTATGCCATACTTGATTGCCGTAAAAACCCAGCGTGGATAAAGGAAAAATTAAACCAATGACCAACATCTCAAGCATCATCAAATCAATCCAAAACATCATGCGTCAAGACAAAGGCTTAAACGGTGATGCTCAAAGAATCGAGCAGTTAGGGTGGATGATATTTTTAAAAATATTTGATGATAAGGATATTGAAACAGAAATACTCAATGAAAATTACCTCTCCCCTATTCCTGCTAAATTACAATGGCGTAACTGGGCAAGTGATGATGAAGGCATGACAGGTGATGCGTTATTAGAATTTATCAATAATCAATTATTTACCCAGCTCAAAGCACTGCCTGCCATAACTAATAAGCGGGCATTACTCATCAAAGAAGTATTTGAGGGTAATAATAATTATATGAAGTCTGGTACATTACTTAGGCAGGTGGTTAATAAACTCAATGAGATAAATTTTAATAGCAGTGATGATAAGCATTTATTTGGTGAGATTTACGAAACCATTTTAAAAGAATTACAAAGCGCAGGTAATAGCGGTGAGTTTTATACACCGCGTGCTATTACTCAATTTATCACCGATATGGTTAGCCCAAAATTGGGTGAAAGTGTCTTTGACCCAGCTTGTGGCACAGGGGGTTTTTTAACGGCAGCTATAGAGCAAATACGAGCAAATGAGGTAACAAATATTGAAGGTAGAGCCGTATTACAAAATTCCATCAAGGGCATAGAGCTTAAACCATTGCCCCATATGTTAGCACTCACTAATCTAATACTTCACGATATAGAAGTACCCGATATTACTTATGATGATGCCCTAGCAAGAGAGTTAACCAGCATTACCCAAAAAGATAAAGTAGATTGCATTTTAGCCAATCCGCCTTTTGGTGGCACGGTGGCTGATGGTATGGAGACAAACTTTCCCAAAACATATAGAACCAAAGAAAGCGCAGATTTATTTTTAATTTTAATTATTCAGTATCTTAAAAACCAAGGTAGAGCAGGTATTGTGCTGCCTGATGGCTCATTAACAGGCGATGGGGTAAAAGCAAGAATACGACAAAAATTACTAACAGACTGTAATTTACACACCATTATTAGACTACCCAATTCAGTATTTCAGCCCTATGCTAGTGTTGCCACTAATTTACTGTTTTTTACCAAAGGCACCGCGACAAAACAAGTTTGGTATTATCAGCATAAATTGCCAGAGGGGCAAAAATCCTACTCAAAAACCAAGCCGATAAAAATCAGCGAGTTTGAATCTCTAAAAACATGGTGGCATGATAGAACACAAAACGAGCAAGCTTGGAAAGTCAGTATTGATACGATTAAAAATAATGGCTTTAACTTAGACATCAAAAACCCACATAAAGAAGTAGAAGAGCAAAATTATACTGCTAGCGAATTATTAGAGCAGTTGCATGATTCATTTGCTAAAAGTGATGAATGGTTGAATCAATTAAAAAATGAGTTGGCTGGATGAGTTGGGAGCAAATTAAATTAGGTGATTTATTTGAACAATACAGAATACAGCATATCGTTCAAGATGATAAAAACTATGGTCAAATAACAATATCTAAAAATGGCTATATTAAATTCAGAACTACAAAAAATGGCAAAATTATTGGGCGAAAAAGACAGTTTATAATCGACTTAAAAAAATATCCAAATACCTTGCTATTCACAAGACAAGGGGTTTTAGAGGGTGCAATAGCATTTGCCCCAAAAGAGGTAGAAGGCTGCATAGCAACAGAAAATATGCCTATGTTTTCACTCAAAGACCGAGTTAGTAAAAAGTTCGTACAGCTATTGTTAAAATCAGAGCAATATATAAGTGAAATTAAAAAGTTAGTTCCAACTGGTTCAGCACAAAAAAGTATTCACGAAAGAGATTTAATGCAAATACCTGTTGCTTTGCCAAATCAAGTAGAGCAAGAAAAATTTTCAGCGATAATTGATAACTGTTTAAATAGTATTCAAATATTAGATACCGAAATACAAACCCAACAAACCCTACTTAAAAAACTGCGTCAATCTATTTTACAAGAAGCCATAGAGGGTAAATTAACCCAAGATTGGCGAACAAAAAACCCTGATATTGAGCCTGCTAGTGTTTTGCTTGAGAAAATAAAAGCAGAAAAAACCCAACTCATTAAAGATAAAAAAATCAAACAACAAAAACCTTTATTACCCATCAAAAGCGATGAAATTCCTTTTACTATTCCTGATAGTTGGGCTTGGTGTCGGTTAAATACATTGACCTCCTTGTTGGGTGATGGGTTACATGGAACGCCTAATTATCAAAAAAATCAAAAGTGTCATTTTATTAATGGAAATAATTTAAACGCTGGGGAAATAATTTTTAAAAGCAATACAAAAACCGTATCAGATGATGAGTATGAGAAATACAAAAAAAACCTCAATGATAGGACAATTTTAGTTTCAATTAATGGCACTTTAGGTAATGTTGCTTTTTATAACAATGAATATGTAATTCTTGGAAAAAGTGCATGCTATTTTAATTTATTGACTTATATAGATAAACAATATGTTAGATATATTATTGATGGTGAGTATTATTTAGGCTATGCTGTAAGGATGTCGTCAAAAACCACTATTAATAACCTATCTTTAAAAAGTATGAATTTATTTTTAATCCCACTCCCCCCACTTCCAGAACAAAAACAAATCGTTAAAAAAATACAATCTCTATTTAAAATCTGCGATGCCTTAGAAACACAAATCAAGCAATCAAAAACCAATAGTCAAAATATTACACAAGCCGTATTAAAAGAAGCATTTGCACAAAATGACAGAAAATCATACGAGCCGGGCTCGTATAAAAAGAGCTCGTATAAAAAATAAATGATGAATAAAAAAGCGATCAATAAATTAGACATTACCACCCTCAAACAAGGCTTAACTATTAAGGTAAACTTATTAAACCAAGCCATGCAATTTAAAACCCGTTTTGGGGTTTTTAGCCCTAAAGCTATTGATGAGGGTACTTTATTTTTATTGGATTATTTGGATTATAAACCTGATGATATATCGCTGGATTTAGGCTGTGGTTATGGGGCTATTGGGTTGAGTTTGGCTAAGGTTTGCCCACAAGGATTATGCTATTTGGTCGATAAAGATTTTGTATCGGTTAATTTAGCTAATCAAAATATTATCTTAAATAAGCTAAGCAATGCTCACGCCCAATTATCTGATGGGTTGAGAGACTTAGACCCTAGTATTAAGTTTACTCATATTGTGTCAAATATGCCGGCTAAAGTCGGTAAAGAGCAAATGGCAATATTTTTAGCAGATGCTTATGAGGCTATGGCAGTCGGTGGGCGGTTTAGTGTTGTTACTATTAATGGTTTGCGGGATTATATGAAGCGAAATTTTAACGAAGTATTTGGCAATTATCAAAAAATCAAACAAGGTAAAAACTACACTATATCTAGTTGTATAAAAGAATAATAAGAGCCTTTTGCATCAATACAGAGGATTAGAAAAAGGTGAGATTTTGCTTGGTTGTTGATTTTAAC
>WASV01119526.1_pt1 | contig 12760 bp, 6 predicted proteins | sample 5698531 | NCBI WGS metagenome assembly WASV01 (sample SAMN11175559, study PRJNA528189) | sponge metagenome | isolation source: marine sponge | host: Myxilla | place: Antarctica: Western Antarctic Peninsula, King George Island | collected 2013-01 | reverse complement strand
ATTGAAGGTTGCCGAGTATTCAAAAGTGAAGCCGTTTTTGGCGAGTTGCTTGCGGAATTTTCGCCAAACCTTACCACCGGTTCCCAAATGCCCTTCATCCACCATCACTAAATTATTTTCTTCAAAAGATTCCAACGCAACGCGCTTGATGCCTTTTTTTTCAGCCAGTTTATGCAGATCAATGATGTCCACAATTGCACCGCCTTGCGAAAACAATCCACTTCCCGCATTATCAGAAAAAAGTTGCGCTGGTATATTGCTGGCTTGCAGTTCGCGTAAGTGCTGACGGGAGAGCCCTTCGTCTGGCGTTACCAATATAATTTTATTGAGTTTATGCAGTCGTTTATTTTCTTTTAAATAGTGTTTGTATTGCAGGATATTGGCATGCAACAGCAATGTTTTTCCCGAACCAGTTGCGCTTTGGAAAGCAAGCGTGCGTAAATCGTCCATCGTATAATCAGCAATATCAGACGCCCTCTCTGCCCATTTCCATTCATTTAGTTTTTCAATCAGAATTTCTGCATCTTGAAAATACAAATCCAAATAACGTTCGGTAAAAAGCAAAGCGATATATTGAAATGACTTCCAAGATTTCCCCTTTTCCGCGGTCATCCCTAATGCTTGACTATGCGCGACTATATTTTCGTCATAACGAATAAGATTATTTTCTTTTACTTCATTTGAGTATGGCTTCAAAGTGCTGGCAAGGGCTTGAGAAAACCGAGTCGTTTTATTCACATTCAACCCCTCAAACGCCGCCGCCAACCGATCCAACATCTCACGCAGATTTTCACAACCAAATTGATTGCACATAAAACTGTGCAAAACCATGCGTTTTTCAAGGGCGGTCATTTTTCTGATGCTTGTTTGTGTTTACTAACGAGGTAGTCAACAAATGATACGCAAGCACCATACATAAAAATCGCTTCGTCAAATCCAACATTGGCGACTTTCTGGTCACCTAATGAATGGCGGATACCTTCCTCATCATTTGTATAACCATAGAGTTTTTTGAAACCTTCTTTTAATGCGGGATGTTTGAGCATTCCCTTTTTTTCAAGTGAATCTAATGCGGCACCGAGATTCTTTGATGCTTTAGGGTCAATTTTCCGGGCTGCCGCTTCAACGGCGTGAATGCTTTCCCGAATGGACGCGGGAAAATTTTTATTATTCAGTTCTTGGGCAGCATTGTTAAGATGCAATTTTGAACCAATCAATTCAGATTGGTTAATGTTGTCCAATGATCGTTTAACGTTTCCCTTCATTTCCTCGCTTGTAGCAAAAATAATGCAAATTGGTTCGCTTGAGTTATCTACAAAATAAGGAGTGTCATCGAAGCAATCACTTATATTATTACTTACAGTTATAGGCATAGATGAACTACGCAACATAAATTCTATGACGGTAAGGACTGTATATCCTTCTGAATTAATAATTAAATTTCTAAGCCAGTTCTTTATAATTTTTATATTTGGCACTACAATTTCATCATGAGGTTTGTCCAATACATCCCTTTGATATAAATAGAGAAATAGTTCGAGAGATGCCTTATCCTTAGTTCCTTGGATACTGTCAATAACATGCCAAATTCGATTCCTAAATTTTTTTGTCAACGCCCCTACCTGCAAAGGTTCCGGCAAAGGTGCCATACCTTCGCGCTGTGCAAATGTTAATTTTCGCCTTTCTGCGTCATTCTGTTCGCTGTTCATCACTCCGCTCCCGCAAACATCAATTCCCGAAACACCGGTTCAATCGTAATCGCTTGCCATTTTTCGCCTTCTTTTTTAAGTGCATTCAAAGTGTGGTCGCCGTTGACATATATATGGGGGAAATCGTTGCTGAATGTTTTGTGGTGTTTGCTGAACCATTTATCCAGTTTGGATGCGTTTATTTTATTTATATCGCGCCATAGAATGAGACAGTTTTCGCCTAATGAATTGGTGCCGGTGATGGTTAGGACATCTTCTATTGGTCGGCGGGTGGCGAGGCGTAATCCAAGCAGGAAGTTAAAGGTTTCGGCGAGGTCGACGTGTACATCGCGGCGGGTGCCATCGCGCACTACCGATAAGGTGTAGTTGAATGGATCGGTAAAATCTTTTCCCATCAGCGACGCGCTTTGGGCGGTTTGTTCGCCGAGGGCATAGCGCAATTGGTAATCTTCGGCGAGTCTTTTGTTTTCTGCGGTATCCACCATATCGTCGCGCGATTTTACGGTTAAGCCGTCCAACGTGTCTTCGTAGGATTCTATGCGTACATATTTAATTAATTGGCTGATGCCATCGCGCGTTTTTGGTTTGCCGTCTTTCCATTCATTTGAATAAATCACTTTTTTCATGCGCGGCAGTAGCACATTTTCAAAATGATGGCCGAGTTCAACCAGAATATATTTACGATTGCCGTTGTCTGCGCGGTTTAAATTGATAACGGCGTGACCGGCGGTGCCGGAGCCGGCGAAGTAGTCCAGTATTGTGCTGTCGGCAGTACCGTTTATGCAGGCAGATATACAATCGCTCACTAACGCAACCGATTTGGGGAAATCAAAATCTTTATTGCCCAAAATATTGAATAAAGAAGTTGTTCCTTTGCCAGACGCATAGCGACTATCGCCCCACCATGTTTTCGGTAATGACTTTTCATCCATTCGCGCTTTGAAATGAATGCTAATTCCATTTCCGTTACGCGAAACACGGTATTCATCTGGTTCTGTAATTACCCTCTCATGACCTCGTTGCCAATTCCCATCAACTAATTCATCATCTTTTTTTCTTTTCGGGTAAACAGCGGTTTCGTTCTCCCATGGTGATTCTTGCGCAATCCATCCGAATGCAGCGGCGTCGTATTCTATTTTTGGAATACGAATTTCATCGTTATCGCTGATAAAAATTGGATAGAACAGCGTCGGGGAATCTTGCCGTAAATCATTTGTACCAGAACGAGTAAAGTTTAGCCATGAAAATCGCCCTTGCTCGTCCTCGTGCGGATACCTCGCCAATTCTTTTTCCGTTTTTTCAAGCGCGCCGGGGATGCTGTTTTCGGTCTTGCCATAAAACAACGCATACTCATGTGTGGGTGCAAATTTGGCACTTGTTTTACGCCCGACTGGATTAGAGCGCACTGGGACAATGCCGAGTTGCACCGCAAAAATGGCATCCAATAGATTACGCAATACGGACACTTCCTCATCGTCTATTGCGACGCTGATGATGCCGTTTTTATCCAGCAAAGAACGCGAAAGTTGCAAGCGATCTTCCATCAACGATAACCAAGATGAATCTTTATAGCCATTCTTATACAAAATCGCCGATGCATCGGTGTTATACGGCGGGTCAATATAAATACATTGCACTTGTTCTTTATATCGTTCTTGCAATAAATTAAGTGCCTGAAAATTTTCCCCGTGAATTAACAAACCATTTAGTTGTTTATCAATTGACTCTTTTTCCGATAACGCCGTCAGCAATTTATCGGTAAAGGCTTGATTAAAATGTCGCGTGTCTACAACCAAATAAGGATGATCTGTTAAGAATTCGGGTTTCAGTTTTTTGCTGTATGCACTGGATACGATGTCGCCATTGATTTCATCAATCGCAAAGAGTTTCACCCATTCGTCATGCTGTGCTTTGTTGTTAGCAATTTCTGCGTATAACGATTGCGGCACTTTATCCAGCGTGACGCAATATTGCGTTGCCAATACAAATTTCTTTTTTAACCAAAGTTGTTTTTGGAAGTTCTCCAATTGCGCGAGAAAATCTATAATTTTAGTACCGACAATTTTTATCGCTTTTATTTGCGCCAGATTGCGAATGAAAACAACCGGGTCATCGGTCAATTCTAAATTATCAATGGAGATAACTTCGCTTTTGAGATAGTTATCCAATTCCCGCCGCAGAAAATCACCCAAATTTTTATGAATAAAATAATCAAAGCTGTTTTTCGCCGTATAAGTGGTGATGTGTTTGCCGAGCAACGTGCGGCTCTCCTCTTTTTCCGTGGGGCACCGGATGGCGAGCATGTTTGACCAGTGAGTTTCAATATTCTTGAATATTCGCTGTTCGCTGTCTTGATTAATCATGCTTTGGCGCGTACTGCCATTTTGCGGATATTTTATTTTCTCCCCTTCGTTTAGCGGGCGGTGATCAAAACGGATAATCAATTTATTTTCGTCTTCTGAAATAAATTTTTTCGCCAGCACAAAGAAACGTTGCTTTCCGTTGGATTCTTTGATGTTATCTTTTTCATTATCCGCGCCGGCAATTTCAAAGCGCACACGCTGCGCACTTTTTGCACCCAGCGTGAAAATATAGGATGCGTAATTTTCCGTGGTTTTTATGTAGTATTGATCGGCGTTTGCCCAATGGAGTTTGACTTCTTCGCCGTTATACGGAATTGAATAGGCTTCGTTGCCCGCGCCTTTATACCGCCGAAGCGACATGAAATCGCCTTCGTCATAATAACGGGCAAAGAAATTGCACAGGTGATTGTAAGTATCGGCTTCGGTTTGCTGATCGCTTTTGGCGGATTTTATTTGGGCTTTTACTTCTTGCACTTTGGGGGCTTTTTCGGAGGCGATACCGACTTCCTTTAGATTTTTTTCAAACCGCTCCAATTCGGCGTTTAATACTGTTTGGTCAGATTGTGCGATCGCCCCCAGTGCTTCGGTAACCTGCGGGAGAAGATCATTCTCCAGGAAATCACTCACCTCGGCACTTTTGAGCGCCATAATTCGGTACAAACCAAAATCCAAATCGCCGCGGTCCAATTGAAACAACTCGCGCAACTTTTCCTTGAGTTTGGCGATGTTTTGTTGGGTGATTTTGCTACGGGTTTCAACTGGGCTGGTCATGCGCATAGTATACATGAGAACCGCGGTATATTCAGCGCTCCTTCAAACAAAGTGAATGGCGATGCAATGCATAGTCAATATCGGTGATAATGCGGCATGAAAATATCCCCGGCCAAATCGGCAAACCAACATTCCGCCATGCACGCCGCCCAGTATTCCGCCCGACCTTCCACTCAGCATTCCGCCCGATATTCCAACTTGTATCCCACCCGATATTCCGCCATGCACGCTGCGATTAGCCTGCTGGCGGCCATGTTGGCAGGCGGATTATGGGGGTCGGAAGTGGCGGCGCAGCAAGCCGCACCGGTGACCACTGACGCGGTAATCACGCAATCTTTTATTCAGACAATACCGATTATTGGGCGGCTGACGGCTAAGCAATCTGGGGTGGTGGCGGCGCGGATTGATGGCACGGTATCTGCGATGCAGGTGCAGGTTGGCGATTCGGTGGTGCGTGGGCAGGTGTTGGCGAAGATTGATACTGATTCGTTGACATTGCGCATGGCATTAGCCTCGGCGCAGCACGCGCAAGCGGCGGCGCGATTGACAACTGCGCAGGCGCAATTGGTATTAGCCGCGCAGGAAAATACGCGATTGAGTGGGCTCGCGAATTCTGCGGCGGTGAGTAAAGCGGTTACAGATGATACCCGCCAGCGGTATAACATCGCCCTCGCCCGAGTTGGCGAGGCATCCGCTGCTATGGAAAGTAGTGCGGCGCAAGTCGGTTTGGCGCGGCTCAATTTGGAATACGCCGAGATTAAAGCACCATTTGACGGCGCGGTCACCGCCCGTCTCACCGAAGTCGGCAGTTATCTGCAACGTGGCGCGCCGGTGGCGCGGTTGGTATCCGACCGGCAATTGGAATTGGAAGCCGATGTGCCCTATAACCGATTGAGCGGCATTAACGCTGGCGCGCAAGTGAAAATACTGCTGGATAATGGCAGTAGTCATCGCGCCACGGTGCGCGCGGTGGTGGCTGAGGAGGATTCCAAAACGCGTACTCGGCGGGTGCGTTTTGCCGCGCACCTCGGCAATGATGCTGGCTTGCTGGCGGATGAGCAAAGCGTCACTGTACTGATTCCGGCCGGCGTGCGGCGCGATATTATATCGGTGCATAAAGACGCCATCGTGCAGCGTGGGCGCGATAAAATTGTTTTCGTGGTGGTGGAGAGCTTCGCGGCGGTGCGCACTATTCAAACCGGTGACGCGAGCGGCAATCGTATTGAAGTATTGAGCGGTCTTAGTGCCGGCGAGCTCGCGGTGGTGCGCGGCAACGAGCGCTTGCAACCCAATCAAGCGGTTATCGGCACGCCGTTACCATGAACATTATCAGCGCTGCCATCAGCCGGCCTATCGCGGTAATCGCAGCGGTATTGTTAGTAGTGCTATTCGGGCTGGTCGCGCTTAACACCATTCCCATTCAACTCGCGCCGGATGTCAATCGGCCGGTTATCACCATCACCACTGAATGGTTTAGCGCGGCACCGGTGGAGGTTGAAAGAGAAATCATCAATCGCCAAGAAGAGCAACTGGCCGGCTTGGAAGGGTTGCGCTCCATTACCGGCCGTGCCGAGCAAGGTCGCGGCAGTATCACCTTGGAATTCAAGGTTGGTACTAATATGGACCGGGCGTTGCTGTTGGTTGCCAATCGCCTGGACCGAGTGGCGCGCTATCCCGACGAAGTTGATCAGCCGACGTTAGATACCGCTGGTAGCGATGACAACGCAGTCGCCTGGTTCATCGTCAATCAACGGCTCGATAATGCTAATAAAGGCAGTGCCAATAAAAGCAGTGTCAGTGAGGATGGGGAAGGCAGGCAACAAGCGATTCACGAATTCGGCGATTTCGTGAACGACATCATCAAAGAGCGCATTGAGCGCGTGCCTGGAATTGGGCGGGTTAATGTATTTGGTGGCAGCGAGCGCGAGATTCATGTCGTGGTAGACCCCACCGCATTGGCACGCTACCAACTCACCGTCGGCGGCTTTGCCGATGCCCTGCGCGCCGCCAATATTTCCCTCGGTGCTGGTGATATTGACGAAGGCAAACGCCGATATGTGGTGCGCACCGAAGGCGAGCTCAACAGCCCAGCCATCATCCGCCAAGTATTATTGCGCGGACATAACGCGGATGGCGAGGGCGGCGGGCGGGTCACAGTCGGCGATGTCGCCGAGGTGCGATTTGGCTATCAAAAACCCAGCGCGACCATCCGCTTTATGGGACGCCCTTCCATCGCTTTTAGTGCCGCCCGCCAAAGCGGCGCGAATGTGATTGAAATCATGCGCGGAATTCGGGTAGCAGTGGATGAATTAAATGCCTCGGCGATTCCCGCGGCCGGGCTGCGCATGCGTCAAGTTTATGATGAAACCGTGTATATCAACTCGGCAATCGCTTTGGTGCAACAAAACATCTGGGTCGGCGGCACGCTCGCCGCGTTAATTTTATTATTATTCCTGCGCTCATTGCGCGCCACCATCGTCATTTCCATCGCCATTCCGGTATCGGTCATCGGCGCGTTCGTCGCCATGGCCGCGCTCGGCAGATCCATCAATGTCATCTCGCTGGCCGGATTAGCCTTCGCCGTGGGCATGGTGGTGGATGCCGCGATTGTGGTGTTAGAAAACATCTATCGCCACAAAGAAGCCGGGCATTCCAACGCCCGCGCTGCGTATCTTGGCGCGCAAGAAGTTTGGGGGGCGGTGTTGGTATCGGCATTGACTACGGTCATGGTATTCATACCGATTTTGGTGATGGAATTAGAAGCTGGGCAATTGTTCCGCGATATTGCAGTGGCAATTTCGGTGTCGGTGATGTTGTCGTTGTTGGTATCGGTTACGGTGATTCCGGCGTTGTCTAAAAAATTATTGATTGATAGCGGCGGTGGTACTAGTGACGGCGGCGATGGTGGCGCGACTGTTAATCGGTTTAGTTTGCCCTTGATTGATCAATTCGCCCAGCGTTTCACCGCAGTCATCGTCGCCTTCACCGACGGCGTAGTGCGCAGTAAAAAACGCGCGTTCATCATCACCGCATCGGTCACCTTAATCGCCGGGCTAAGCGCATGGCTGCTCTTGCCAAAATTGGAATACTTACCCGAAGGCAATCGCAATCTGCTATTTGGCATCGTCATTCCGCCGCCCGGCTATAACTTAGATACCACCACCGCCATCGCCAAAGGCATTGAAGATGAAACGCGGCATTTATGGGCGGAAAATGAAAACGATTTCGCGGCGGCGGATGAGCCACCAAAAATCTCGCGGTTTTTCTATGTCGCCACCGGCGCGCGCACTTTTTTAGGCGTCATCGCCGCCAAGCCAGAACGAGTCGCCGAGCTCAAACCAATTTTGCGCGAACCGGTATTCCGCGAACCCGGCACTTTCGGATTCATCACCCAACCCTCCATTTTTGGACGCGGCATCGGCGGTGGGCGCAAAATTGATCTGGACATCGCCGGACCGAATTTAGATACGGTATTGCAAATCGCCGGGCGCGCTTTCGGTACCATCGTCCAGTTATTTCCGCGCGAGCAAGGTCATGAATGGCGACCCGTACCGGGCTTGGAATTAGGCGCGCCGGAAGTGCGAATCACACCGCACCGTTTGCGCTTAAGCGACAGCGGAATCACCGCGTTGGAATTAGCCCGCACCGTGGATGCATTCAACGATGGGCTACGCGCCACCCAATCCACGGTGGACGGCAAACTAACCGACATCGTCATCAAAGGACACAGCGGCGCGGTTGATCATACGCAAGGCATCGGCAGTTTACCGATTGTCACCGCAGATGGGCGCGTCATTCCAGTCTCCTCGGTGGCGGATATTGAGCTGACCGCTGGACCCACCGAGATTCGCCACCGCGAAAGATTTCGCACTATCACCTTAGAAGTGCGCCCCAGCCCGACGCTGCCGTTGGAAACCGCCATTGATATGATTCGCGAGTCGGTAGTTGCGCCGCTACAAGCCGAAGGTTTGCCGAGCGGCGTCAAATTACGCATCGCCGGCACCGCCGATAAATTAGTGGAAACCAGCAACGCCATGGCCATCAACTTGAGCCTATCCTTGGTTATCGTGTTTTTGGTGATGGCGGTGTTGTTTGAAAGTTTTGTCTATCCGTTGATCATCATGCTATCCGTGCCAGTCGCCGCCGCCGGTGGCATCGCCGGGCTCGCCGCGCTGAATTTATACACCTACCAACCGCTTGATATGCTCACCATGCTCGGCTTCGTCATCCTCATCGGCATCGTCGTCAACAACGCGATTTTATTAGTGCACCAAACCCTACACCACATCCGCCACGAATCCCTCCCGGCAGCCGAAGCCATCCGCCGCGCCACCCACAACCGCATCCGCCCAATATTCATGTCCACCTTGACTTCGGTTTTCGGCATGCTGCCATTGGTGCTATTCCCCGGCGCCGGCTCAGAATTATATCGCGGATTAGGCTCGGTGGTGGTTGGGGGTTTAAGTTTGTCGGCGATGATTACTTTATTAATTGTACCGCCGATGATGTCATTGTTAGTCGCACCGTTGGAAGCACGACGACAACGCAACACGGCAACAACAATGCAACACGCCGGCAACTGATTAATTTGCTGGAATTGTTCATATCATCCCTGATACGAGTCTGCTATGCAGCGAACATGTCAGATGGATACCGGATCAAGTTCGATATATGACTATGAATATATACCTTGATGGATTTTTATTCTTCTTACAAACCAACCCCGTACTTCCATTCCAGCGAATGCTGGAATCCAGTCATTAAACACAGCGGCGAAACTGCTGACCGTACACTTCCCCCTGATAAGGGGGACCGAGGGGGTTATGTGCGGAATTAATACATCATTCCAAAATCTCCCCAATCCAAACAGCAAACCCCCTCAGTCCCCCTTATCAGGGGGAGGAAAAAGAGCAGCAATGATAGGTATAATCTTTCCATCACTATGCCTTCCCCAATCCCCATGCCCGCCATATCCACTCTCAATTTCTCCCAACCTTACCCCAGTGCCCGTGCGCCAGTGATGGCGCGGAATGTGGTGGCGAGTTCGCAGCCGTTGGCGGTGCAGGCTGGGATTTCGGCGTTGCGCGATGGGGGGAATGCGGTGGATGCGGCGTTGGCGACGGCGATTACGTTGACGGTGGTGGAGCCGACTGATAACGGCATTGGGGCGGATGCGTTTTGTGTGTTATGGGATGGCAAGGCGTTGCATGGGTTGAATGCTTCGGGGCGGAGTCCGGCGGCGGTATCGGCGGCGAATTTTGCTGGGTTGAATGCGATACCGTTGCGCGGTTGGGATGCGGTGACCGTGCCGGGGGCGGTGAGTGCGTGGGTGGCGTTGTCGGCGCGATTTGGGAAATTGCCGTTTGCGCGCTTATTTGACGCCGCGATTGGGTATGCGCGCGATGGCTTTGCGGTATCCAAGATTACCGCTGGAGAATGGCGTGCGGCGCAAGATGATTTCCGCGATTTCCCGGATTTTGCGCCATTTTTACCCGGCGGAAAATCACCGCAAGCCGGTCAAACATTCCGCTTTCCACAGCAGGCGGATTCGTTGGAAGCCATCGCAACAAGCCGCGGCGAAGCATTTTATCGTGGCGCGTTGGCGGATAAAATTGCCGATGCCGCGGCGTGTGCCGGGGCAAAGCTTAACCGTAGCGACCTCGCCGAACATCAATGCGATTGGGTGGATACCCTTGCGCATCGCTATGATTCTCAGCATTGCGGCGCAGTGGATCTCCACGAGATTCCCCCCAATAGCCAAGGGCTGGCGGCGCAGATTATGTTAGGTATCGTTGCGCGGCACGGCGGTGGAATGGGCGGTTGTGCATTGGATTCGGTGGATTTTTATCACTTGCAAATGGAAGCGATGAAACTCGCATTCGCCGATGCGCATCGTTATATCGGCGACCATGATCATTTGGAATTCCCGCCAGCACAATTGCTTGCCGATGATTATCTGCAAACCCGCGCCGACTTAATTGACATGAAACGCGCCGGTAAATTTCAGTACGGCGTGCCGAATAAAGGCAACACCGTGTATCTCACCGCCGCCGATAAAGACGGCATGATGGTGTCGTATATCCAGAGCAACTTCTGTGGATTCGGCTCGGGCATCGTGATTCCCGACACTGGCATCAGCATGCACAATCGCGGTACTTGCTTCAACTTGAAAGCCGGGCATCCCAATTGCATCGCCGGCGGTAAGCGTCCCTACCACACTTTAATTCCCGGATTCTTAATGCGCGACGGGCGGCCGTTGATGAGTTTCGGCGTGATGGGCGGACCGATGCAGCCGCAAGGTCATGCGCAGATGGTGATTCGGATTTGCGATTACGGGCAGAATCCGCAAAGCGCATCGGATGCACCGAGATGGCAAGTGCTGGCAGATAACTACATCGCGCTGGAAGCTGGCGTTCCGCATAAGGTGAAAAAGGAATTATTACGCCGTGGGCATCGCTTGCATCCCGGCGCGGCGGAAAATGTTTTTTCCATGGGCGGTGCGCAATTGATTTATGCTGATGGTCATGCTGATGGTGCTGGCGTTAATGTAAGTTACGTCGCCGGCTCTGATCATCGCAAAGATGGAATGGCAGCGGGTTTTTGATGTGTTTATTTTTGCTCGTTTTTAATCGTTAACTTTTCGTTATTCCATGACGAAAAATCGCAATTGGCAATTCGTGCAAGTTTTTTTGCGTCGCGGATTTTTTGCGTTAGTTATTTTGCTTGCGCTCAGCATGATTCTCATCGGCAGTTTGCGTTGGATAAACCCACTCACCTCTTCCATCATTCTCCAGCAAAATCGAATCAACGAACACAAAAATGCGCAATGGACTTCGTTTAACTGGCGACCGTTGGAAAAAATATCAGCGCCGATGGAATTAGCCGTCATCGCCGCCGAAGACCAACGATTTTTACATCATCATGGTTTGGATTTTGTTGAGGTATACAAAAGTTTGCGCGTGAATATAAGTCGCCCACGAGGTGCGAGCACCATCACCCAACAAGTAGCGAAGAATTTATTTTTGTGGAGCGGGCGAAGTTATCCGCGCAAAATATTAGAAGCCGGATTGGCGATTTATATTGATTTTGTTTGGGGCAAACGGCGCGTATTAGAAATTTATTTGAACATCGCCCAGTTTGGTCCCAACATTTACGGCGTGGAAAACGCGAGCAAACAATTCTTTGGTAAATCCGCCAACCAACTTAATCGCCATGATGCTGCCCGATTAGCGGCGGTATTGCCCAATCCAAACGCACGCTCAGTCGCGCATGCGAGCGACACGGTAGTGCAACGCCAGCGCTGGATATTGCGCCAGATGCGCGCGTTGGGCGGCGAACAAATTCTAAACGAGCTGCGCTAAATTTATATAACCAATTTTCAACCATCAATTTTAATACCAAATTTTCCGAATATAAAAAACCCGCCGCTCGCTTCGCTGGTTGCGTTCATCTTGCACTGTCTCTTTCACTTTCACTGTCAATTCCAACTCCACCACATCGCCTACTTTCTTAGATAACATCGCGCGCGCCATCGGCGAATCAATACTGATGTAACCTAATGCGGTGTCGCTTTGAATTTCATCGCCGCCGACAATGCGATACACCACTTCCCCGCCGCCTTCTTTTTCTAGCGCAACCCACGCACCGAAAAATACCTTATCGCGGTCGCCCACTTCGCTGACGATAGTGAGAACCGGTATTCGCCTTTGTAAAAACCCAAGCCGCCGGTCTATTTCGCGCAACTGTTTTTTGCGATAAATATATTCGGCATTTTCCGAACGATCGCCTTCAGCCGCTGCCGCTGATAACGCAGCGGTCACCTCCACCCGCTTCTTCCAAATATCTTTCACCTCCCCTTGCAAGGCAGCAAACCCTTCCTCGGTGATATACGGCGACGAGACGGCGGCCGGCGTTGGG
>WASV01119017.1_pt1 | contig 12772 bp, 15 predicted proteins | sample 5698531 | NCBI WGS metagenome assembly WASV01 (sample SAMN11175559, study PRJNA528189) | sponge metagenome | isolation source: marine sponge | host: Myxilla | place: Antarctica: Western Antarctic Peninsula, King George Island | collected 2013-01 | reverse complement strand
GCTCGTATAAAAATTCTGATGTAGAATACCTTGATTATTAGTAAAAATGAGTAATTGTTATGAATGAAAAAACTATAAAGCAACCTAATTTATTTGATTATGCAACCAGTGAATTATCACAAGATGCCTTTATTTGTTGGTTGTTATCTTGGGCATCACCAGAACTCAAAGACTTTGATAAAGACTTGCATGGATGTGCGATCAATCTCATTAAGGCATTTTTCGACAAACACAAGATAAATGTACCATCAGAAATTGATCAGATTGAAGTTACAAAGCAGGATAAGAATATTGATGTGCTATGTGTTATTAATGCTATTTACCCTATTTTAATAGAAGACAAGACAGGTTCAACAGAACATTCAAATCAGCTAGCTCGTTATCTTAAAGATGTCAAAGGTAGGTTTGAAGAGAAAAATATAATTCCAATTTATTTTAAAACCGAAGATCAAGCTAGTTATTCAAATGTTAAAAAAAATGGCTATCAACCCTTTCTAAGACAAGATATTCTAAGTATCCTAAACGCATATAAGGGAACAAATATAATTCTAATTGATTACCGATGCTATATTCAATCAATTACCGATCAAGTTGAAAGTTATAAAACTGAAAAAATATCCAACACATGGGGATGGTACGCATGGGTAGGGTTCTATCTTGAATTACAAAACAGGCTTGACAGTGCAGATTGTGCATATTGGGATTACGTGGCAAACCCTGCTGGGGGTTTTCTCGGGTTTTGGTGGCATTATCAGGGAGATGAGAATTGTAAGCAATATCTTCAACTTGAGCAAGATAAATTTTGTTTCAAAATATGGGTAAAAAATAAAGAAGAACGGAAAAGCCTTAGAAAAAAGTGGCACAAAATTATAAAAGAAAAAGGTCAAGATTATGGTCTTGAATTAGTTAGACCAAGCAGGTTTGGGTATGGAAATTATATGACAGTATGCGTATTTAAGGGTGAATATAGAGAATCTGATAATGGAAAAATAAACCTAGAAAAAACTATAGACCGATTAAAAAAAGCCGAGAAATTGCTTAAATCAGTGAAAGAAAAACCAGAAAAATAATTAGGTAAATGCAACAAAAAACAATAAACAACCAAATACAAAACCTACTAACAGAAGTTAGTCAAATCATCAAAACACACGAATAACACGCTAATAAACACGCTAATAAACAGGGTGATAAACAGGGTGATATAAGGGTGATTATTTTTTATAAATGGTATATGAGCGTTACTTCAATAGCTGCTCAGCCAGTTTTTTAGAAGGGTGAGTACGATTCATACTGTAAAAATGAAAATCATTAACACCCTGGCTTTTGAGTTGTGCACATAGCTTAGCCACAACCTCATAACCAAAATCTATTAGACTGGCTTTATCATGCTGATAAATCTCTAGTTGATTAAGAATCCATTGTGGTATCTGTGCACCAGAAAAATAAGAAAACCTTGCCAGCTGAATATAATTGGTAATAGGCATAATGCCTGGAACAATGGGGACATCAATACCTTGTTTTTGCACGCTGTCCACAAAATATAAATAGGCATCAATATTATAAAAATATTGAGTAATAGCGCTATTTGCGCCTGCTTTTATTTTATCAACAAAATGAATCATATCCTGATGAGCATTGGGGCTTTGTGGATGTTTTTCAGGATAAGCAGCAACTTTAATGATAAAGGTATTATTAAAGTGTTGGCGAATAAATTCTACTAATTCATAGGCATAGTTAAACTCTCCAGAACCAACCATGCCTGATGGTATGTCTCCTCTTAAAACAACCAGTCGTTTAATGTTATTCTTTTGATAAATTTGCAATAAATTCAACAATTCATCTTTAGTAGAACCAACACAAGAAATATGGGGCGTTGCTGCTGTATTGTCATTAGTTTGAATATCTAAAATAGTCTCTAAGGTGGATGTTTGAGTGCTACCACCTGCACCAAAAGTGACTGAAAAATATTCAGGATTTAACGCACTTAACTCTTGCCTAACCAGCTGCAATGTTTGTTTGCTTTGAGTGTTTTTAGGGGGGAAAAATTCAAAACTAAGATTCATGGACAAAGTGTTTACTATCAAAAAGACAATATTATAACGCCTTGATATCAACTTTAAAAAATAATCACATTTATAACACTCGTTTTTGCATCTTCTATATTTGGATAAAATCGCCGCGTTAGCAACAAGTAGCGCTAAGATTTTATCCAGACACAGAGTACAAATCTAGGCACTATAAATCCAATTATTTTTTAAATTCGGTCTTTATATTATTGATTATTAATTCAAAATAGACTACAATTTCTCATCTTTAGAAAATATTTTATTAGGAGCAATAATGGCTTTAGTAGATCTAGAAAGAACGCAAAATGGATATTTAGTTAATGTAACAGATTGGACCAAAGAGATTGCACAAGAGTTAGCAACAGAAATTGAAATTGATTTAACTGAACTAAGTTTTATGGTTATTGAACATTTAAGAGATGAATATATTAACAATAATAGCAACCAGCCTAATGAGCGTAATATGGTCAAATCTTTAAAAGATAGCTGGCCAACCAAGTTAGATACAAAAGCACTGTACGCCTTATTTCCAAAAGGCCCTGCTAAGCAAGCAGGTCTCATTGCAGGTTTACCTGAAACTAAACGCAAAGGCGGTTATTAAAATCTAATCATATTTGCAAATAAAAGGGGTATCAGCCCCTTTTTAATGAGACTTTACACAATAAATACTTAATGAAATATTACGACATTGACCCAGTTGCTTTAGATTTAGGCTTGATTCAAATCCATTGGTATGGATTAATGTATTTATTGGCATTTTTAGTGGCATATTTATTGGCAAGATATCGGGTTAATAGCCAGATGTACAGCTATCAATGGCAGTTAAAACAAGTGGAAGATTTAATTTTTTATGGCGCGCTAGGGGTTATTTTAGGTGGGCGATTGGGTTATATTTTGTTTTATCAATTTTCTGCTTTTTTGGCTGACCCAATAATGATATTTAAAGTTTGGCAGGGCGGTATGTCTTTTCACGGTGGGTTGATAGGTGTTATTATTGCCATGCTATTATTTGCCAAAAGAGCAAATAAAGGTTTTTTTGAAATCACAGATTTTGTGGCACCGCTTGTGCCGCTAGGTTTGGGCTTTGGGCGTATCGCTAATTATATTAACGGTGAATTATGGGGCAAAATAACCACCAGTAGTTATGGTGTGTATGCACTGGATTACAACGGACAATTGGTTTCTCGCTACCCTTCACAGCTTTATGAGGCATTTTTAGAGGGCTTAGTGTTGTTTATTATTCTTTGGCTTTACAGCGCCAAAAAACGTCCGAGAATGGCAGTATCAGCTGTATTTTTAATCGGCTATGGTTTTTTTAGATTTTTAGTAGAATTCGTCCGCACACCTGATGCTCATATTGGTTATTTGGCGTGGGATTGGCTAACAATGGGGCAAGTGTTAAGTGTGCCAATGATATTACTAGGCATAATATTGTTAATATTAGCTTATCAAAATAAATCGATAAATTCAATCAAGCTAACATGAAACAGTATTTAAAACTTCTGCAACATATTAAAGATACAGGGTCTGATAAATCTGACCGAACTAGCACGGGCACTAAAAGTATTTTTGCCCACCAAATGCGTTTTGATTTAGCTCAAGGATTTCCACTGGTTACAACCAAAAAAATTCACCTACCCTCAGTTATTCACGAATTATTATGGTTTTTAAAGGGCGATACCAATATTAAGTATTTACAAGATAATGGTGTTAGAATTTGGAATGAGTGGGCAGATGAAAAAGGTGAATTAGGACCTGTTTACGGCGCACAATGGCGTGCATGGCAAAATAAAGAAGGTCAAAAAATTGACCAAATATCTCAAGTATTAGAACAAATTAAAAACACACCAGATTCAAGGCGTATGATTGTATCTGCTTGGAATGTGGGCGAATTAGATAATATGGCATTGCCCGCCTGCCACGCTTTTTTCCAATTTTATGTTGCTAATGGTAAATTATCTTGCCAATTGTATCAACGCAGTGCCGATGTATTTTTAGGCGTGCCATTTAATATTGCTTCTTATGCGCTACTAACCCATATGGTTGCACAACAAACAGGCTTAAAGGTTGGCGAATTTATTTGGACTGGCGGCGATGTTCATATTTATCACAACCATTATAAACAGGTAAATATACAATTATCACGCACACCAAAAGCATTACCCATACTTAACATTAAACAAAAACCTAAAGATTTATTTTCATACAGCTATAAAGATTTTGAGTTTATAGGCTATCAGCCAGACGATACTATTAAAGCATCAGTTGCTGTTTAAAACCCTATCAGAGGTTCAACCTTGCACACTAAATCATTAAAAAAAATGCAAGGTTGAACCTTGCATTCGTCATTAACAGAACTCTAGAAAATTATTGGACTCTCTATCGAAGATAGTGCTATTAATAGACTGTTGTGCAAATTTTAGATAAGCGTTTTTCTGTCCAAAAGAATTTAAAATAATATCTTTATGGCATATTTTGTTAATTTCTTGCCCTTTATATTCAAGCCAACTACTCCTATAAAGAGCGGTATCGTTAATATGATGAATTTTATTATTTAAATTAACATAAGCAGATAAATGATTTAGATAACCATCATTTTCAATCAAAATTGACTTAAACCTACCTTGAAACAACGAGCCATTATTTTTGTATTTTTTATTAAAATACATCGTATAACCTGTTGCAATTTTTTGCATATATTTCGCAATACCGCTGTCAAAATTCTGTTTTAATATCAAATGAAAATGATTGGGGTTTAAGCAGTAAGCAACTAAGCTAACTAGCTCTTGGGGGTTTGAATTTTTGAGATAGTTTTCAGTACGACCCAAAGATTCAACTTCGTTAAATAATGTCATAGCACCCAAGAAGTAGCTAAAATCTTGAGCATCAAAAAATATTTGCCGCTTATTATTACCACGATTAAGAATATGATAATAATGGTCGGTCGTTAAAGGATGTTTACGCATACTAAAAAACTTGATTAAAACACAAGACTTTATTATAAGCAGATTTTCGAGGTTCAACCTTGCATATTAAGTTATTGCTATTAATTAAATTAATGTAAAAAAAACATGCAAGGTTGAACCTCGTTAAAAAAAACATGCAAGGTTGAACCTCGTTAAAAAAAAACATGCAAGGTTGAACCTTGTTAAAGCGTTAGTCGAGCTAAAATTAACTAGAAGAATCTACGGTGTCAATGCCTTTTTGTGGCACAAATAAACCACAGCCTAATAAACGATAATCACCCGTGCCATTGGCTTGTAAATAAACAGAATCTTTTTTATTTAAATCGGCTAACATCAGCGAACGAGTCTGAATAATACCGTTATTTGTTGTTAAATTTCGAGTTAAACCAGCCATCATTTTTTTGGGAGTAATGCCCATAGTCATTAAATTTTGATGCAATCTAACCAAAAAATCATCCTCTGTTTCTTGTACAGATGAATGAATATATTTAGCAAAAATAATGGTACTGCTACTTAATTTTTTATCGGGGTATCGTTTTGTTATTTTTATTGAGTATTCACCGAAATTAAGCGAATCCCCTAGTAAACTATCCAGCTCTTTTAATTTTTCTTTAGGTAGGCGAATACTTAACTTTGAGCGTTTTGATGGATAAAAAATAGAATTTTCTCCTTTAGGGGCATACCAACCATTGCCATCTGGGATATTGATCGGGTGAATACTAGCACAAACAGATTCTAACCAAGGAAAATGCAACAATAAGGCGTTAGCAACACCATTGATATAATCAACAGGTAAAACATCAGCACTGATGCCTAAAATGACATCTTGCACATCATCAGGCACTCTAAAGGTTTGTTTATCAATTTCTTCTTGCCAAAACATTTTATTAGGGGATAATCTAAAGCCTTATATTATCGCGATTTTATGCATCAATTACAACAAAAAATACAGTATCAATTTAACAACGCTGACTTACTTAAACAAGCGTTAACACATAAAAGTGCCCATAAAAATAATAATGAGCGTTTAGAATTTTTAGGCGATAGTGTGTTAGGGTTTATTATCGCTAAACAACTTTATAGCCAGTTTCCTAATATTAATGAAGGTCAACTAACTCGCCTTCGTTCTAGGCTAGTGCGCGGGGAGACCTTGTGTGAAATTGCCAAAGAGTTAGCAATAAGCCCATTTTTAAACCTAGGTAAGGGTATGTTAAAAACAGGCGGTGCATCCCAGTGCTCGGTGCTAGAAGATGCTTTTGAAGCAATCATAGGGGCAATTTTTTTAGACTCAGACTTTAACACCACACAACAAATTGTTTTAGCCTTGTATCAGTCTCGCCTAAATACATTAAGTGCCAATATTATTAAAGACCCAAAAACCCAATTACAAGAGTATTTACAAGAGCAAAAATCCCCACTACCAATCTATACTTTAATTAATACTAAAGGCAAAGATCATTGTGCGGTCTTTACAGTGTCTTGTACCTTAGAAAACCCAAAGTTAAGCACCACCCAGCAGGCTAATTCAATTAAATACGCCCAGCAGGCTTGTGCAAAAATTATTTACCAAAAACTGCTGCAACCATAAATGCAAACGCCAGACAATTTTCAACACTTTAAAGCAGGATTTATCGCAGTGGTTGGTCGCCCTAATGTTGGAAAATCAACCTTAATTAATGAACTAATCGGGCAGAAGTTAAGCATTACTTCACATAAGCCTCAAACAACCAGACACCGCATTAACGCGATTAATAGCACCGATGAATATCAAATGGTTTTAGTAGATACTCCAGGTATTCATATTGGCAATAAACGCGCTTTAAATAGTTATATGAATAAGACAGCCTCTAGTAGTTTAGTCGGGGTTGATGTGGTGTTATGGTTGTTGGATTCTCACCACTTTACCAAAGAAGATGAACGCGTCTTAGAGCATATTAAAACCGTAGAATGCCCCGTTATTTGTTGCCTAAATAAAATTGATAAATTTAACACTAAGCCTGATATTCTAAAACAGTTAACCAAATTAGCACAATTTCATCAAGGGGAAATTATCCCTATAAGTGCCTTTAACAAAAAAGATGTTGCCTACTTAAAAAATCATATTATCGGTCTTTTGCCACAACAAGCACCGATTTTTGATCCAGATTATCTTACCGATAGAAGCGATAAATTTATTGTTGCTGAATTCATTAGAGAAAAACTAATGCGGCGTTTATCAGATGAATTACCTTATGGGGCAACCGTTGAAATTGAACATTTTAAGCAAGAAAACGGCTTGTATCGCATATCTGCCAAAATCTTAGTTGAGCGAGACTCACAAAAACGCATCGTCATTGGCAAACAAGGGCAAATGCTTAAAGATATAGGCACAGATGCTAGAAAAAATATTGAAGATTTTTTAAACAGCAAAGTCTATTTGAAACTTTGGGTAAAAACCCAAGAAAATTGGTCAGATGACAAACGCAGTTTGCGGTCTCTAGGTTACGATTAACACCCAATACAAGCCCATATCAGCACTTTATTTATTGTATTTGGTCTAATCACATTACATGACACGCCTTGCCTGTGATAATTTACCTACAACTATTGCAAAAGTCAAAACCTCAAAAAACTGATATAATAACTAATATTTTAAAAATAAACACTATGTTTGACAATAAATTATTTGAAGATTGGCTAGATGCAGAATCCAGTAGAGCTATGGCTAAAATTGTTAATGGTGAATCTGCCTCACCCAATGAGATGATGATTTTAGTGCTAAAAGCACAAACCAACCATATTACGCATTTAGCAATTGATTTACGCAGTGAAATGATTGCTTTACGCCAAGATATGGATAAACGCTTTGATCAGTTTCGCCAAGATATGGACAAACGCTTTGAGCAAGTCGACAAACGCTTTGACATACTTACCCAGCGTATTGATCGTTTTATGGTTTGGTCATTTTCTATTACAGTAATCGCTGCAGGTGTGATTATCACCGTTTTAAAATAACACATTTTATATAATGCTTAATTGGGTATAATTTCACCAAATCATCTCATGCGGGAGTGGTGGAATTGGTAGACACGCTGGATTTAGGTTCCAGTATCGCAAGATGTGAGAGTTCGAGTCTCTCCTTCCGCACCATGGTCTAATTCTTTAGATTGAAAATCAAAAATATTTTGCTTATTTTTGACACATTGTTTCTCATTTAAAAAAACACCTGAATTGCAATAAAGCTGCATAAATTATGCACCTTATTTTGCTGTACTGTTTGGCAAAAGTTTGTGCCATTGCATTATTAAATTTATTAACAAGCCTAAAAACAACCTTATCTATATGTTCACTAAAAATATTAGCCACCTTTGTTATTGCTGTTATATCTTGATCAATAGCATTATTAAAGCAATGATCAAACAATACATAAGCCGTTTTAGGTGTTGCTATTGTGTTAAACATTGATTTAAACTTTTCTACTAAATTGGTGGTAGAACCTTTTATTGAATGCCTCTATAATAGGGCAAATGATTATTTTGCATACCAATGATGCCAATATTGCCAATCAAATTTCCAATAAACTTGTTGGACAATTACAATCAAAATTAGAGGATCACATCAATTTTTTTCTAATTCAAGCCCATTCAACCCCGTTTTTATTAGCAGAAATAAGAAAAACCTTTCAAGTTGATATTAACATCTTTCCTGAGTTTTTTAATTTCAATAAAACAAAACTTATTTTAAGTGATATGGACTCAACCCTAATTAATATTGAGTGTATGGATGAAATGGCAAAAGTACACGGTGTCGGTCGTGAAGTGGTAGCAATTACTGAAATGGCAATGCAGGGTAAATTAGATTTTAACCAATCCCTAAAGCACAGATTAGCCTTATTAAAAGGTTTTCCTGTTGAGGCGTTAAGTCAAATATATCACGATATTTTGAGGTTTAACCCAGGCTCAAAAACATTGATTGATTTTTTAAATCAACACAATATACACAGTGCTTTGGTTTCAGGTGGGTTTGATTTTTTTGCTAAACGCGTGATTAAAGATTTAGGCATTCAGCAATTTTTAGCCAATACCTTGGTTATTAAAAAAGGGCAATTAACAGGTGAGGTTGAGGGTGATATTATTGACGGTCAGAAAAAACAACAATTTTTAGCCAAACTTTGTACGCAGCTCAATATTAATATTCAACACAGTATTGCTATGGGTGATGGTAGTAATGATTTATTAATGATGCAAGCTTCTGGGTTAAGTGTTGCGTATCACGCTAAACCGATTGTTAAAGAAAAAGCAGACATAGTGATTGAGTTTGGTGGTTTAGATATTTTATTGGATTTTTTTACCGCCCAAACAGTAATAACTGGTAGGCGTTAACTATGATTGTAGAACTAGGACATTTTGGGTTGATATTAGCATTAGTATTGGCTTTATTGCAAGTTATTTTACCTAGTATTGGTTTAGTAAAAAATAATGAAACACTGAGTGCTTTAGCAAAGCCATTGGTTTGGGGGCAATTTTTTTGGTTGTTAGTTGCTTTTTTTGTCCTCACCAGTGCTTTTTTAAGCAATGATTTTTCAGTACTGTATGTAGCAAATAATTCTAATACACAATTACCCACAATTTATCAAATATCAGCAGTTTGGGGGGCACATGAGGGGTCTTTGTTGTTATGGGCGTTAATATTAGCAGGCTGGACGCTGGCTGTTTCCTTGTTTTCTAAACGCCTACCGCCTGAAGTATTAACACAAGTATTAATTATCTTTGGCATTATCAGTATTGGTTTTTTATCTTTTTTAATTTTTACCTCCAATCCTTTTGAGCGAAATTTCCCTATTCCTTTAGAAGGTACCGAACTTAACCCCTTATTGCAAGACTTTGGCTTAGCCATTCATCCGCCTATGTTATATATGGGATATGTCGGTATGGCGGTGCCGTTTGCTTTTGTATTATCTGCACTTATTTCTGGTCGCCTAGATTCTACTTGGTTGGCATTATCACGCCCTTGGACATTAATTGCTTGGATGTTCTTAACTATTGGTATCACCTTGGGTAGTTGGTGGGCGTATTATGAGCTTGGCTGGGGTGGTTGGTGGTTTTGGGATCCTGTTGAAAATGCTTCTTTTATGCCTTGGTTGGTCGCAACTGCTTTAGTGCATTCTTTAGCAGTGTCGCAAAAACGAGGCGCCTTTAAACACTGGACAGTTTTATTGGCTATAGGTGGGTTTTCCTTAAGTTTGCTTGGCACATTTTTGGTGCGTTCAGGTGTTTTAACCTCGGTACATTCATTTGCTGCTGACCCTGCTAGAGGTTTATTTATTTTAATCTTTCTTATTTTGGTCGTGGGTACATCCTTTGCTTTATATGCATATCGCGTCCCTTTAATGAAGTCAAATAATCATTTCGCACTCACCTCACGCGAATCAGGCTTATTAATGAATAATATTTTATTAACCGTTGCTATGTTTACTGTCCTATTAGGTACTTTATATCCTTTATTATTAGATGCTTTATCTTTGGGTAAAATTTCAGTGGGTGCGCCTTATTTTTCATCAGTTTTTATCCCTATTATGATCCCAGCAGTGGTGTTATTGGCTGTGGTGCCATTTTTACGCTGGAAGTCGGATTCTGTGCTTAGGGTATTTCATCAACTCAAACGATTGTGGCTAATTATGGGTGTTATTGTGCTTATTATTGCTTATATTTATTTGGCAAATATTCCTGTGATTATTGCTGGATTTTTATTTACTTGGGTTGTAATGCATAGTTTATTATTGCTAATAACACGCTTTAAGAGTGCTCAAAACATCGGTCTTGGATTTTTAGGGATGATTGTGGCGCATATTGGTATTGCTGTTTTTGTGCTAGGGGCAACCATTACCACACAGTTTGGTATTGAACGAGATGTAAAATTAGACAAAGGTCAAACTTTAAATTTGGCAGGCTACCAATTTACCTTTAATGGGGTTGATACTTTTTCTAAAGAAAATTATAAAGGCTTTCAGGGTAATATCGCCTTAGCAAAAAATGGTCAATTTATCACCAGACTAAGCCCAGAAAAACGCCATTATGTGACTGGATTACCGATGACTGAAGCAGCGATTCAAACCCAACAATTTAATGATATTTATGTGGCATTAGGCGAAGACTTAGGCAAAGGTGCATGGAGTGTTCGGATTTACCATAAACCTTTTGTGCGTCTTATTTGGTTAGGGGGTTTATTGATTGCGCTAGGGGCTTTATTGGCCGCTTTAGATAAGCGTTATTATCGCAAAACCAACCAGCCTAAAATAGCGGTGGGTATAGTATGATTTGGTTACTATTAGGGTTGGCTTTAGTTTTAACACTGGCTTATATAGCTTGGTTTATTTACAAACCTTTGTCTTTTAATCATACCACCCAACAAGCGGCTAATGTTGAGTTAGCAAAACTCAAATTAGCAGAATTATCTAATGATGTGGCTATCGGCACTTTAAGTCAAACTCAGTTTGAACAGGCTAAACTTGATATTAGTCAAACCCTAACCCAAGAAATAAAAACACAAGAGGTAGCGTCTAATTTAGTAAAAAATCCACCAAAAAAAATCACCTTATCTTACCGCAGTATATGGCTTAATGTTATTGGCGTTTTTATTATGGTTAGTGCTATTGGCTTGTATCAATCTTTTGGTACAGGGGATATTACCCAACGCCTAGATAGTATTGATGCGGTTAATACCATAGAAGAATTAGAGCATTTTGTGGACAGAAACCCCGATAACTCAAAGGCATTAAAAATGCTGGCTTATGGGCATTTTGCTAATAATAATTTAGAAAAATCTGCACAGTTTTATCATCAAGCCTATGAGGCGAATACAACAGATGTTGAAATATTGGTTGAGTATGCAAGCGTGCTAGCTGCTTTACAAAATAACAGCCTAGCAGGGCAGCCTGCTAAACTCATTCAACAAGCCTTAATCGTTGATAATAATAATATGACTGCCCTTTATTTAGCAGGATTAGCCGCCTATCAACAAGGAGAGTTGGCGCTGACTAAAAAAGCATGGCAAAGGGCGATCAGTCAAGTTAACCCTGAAAACCCTGATTACAAGGCGATTACAGAGCAATTACAAAACTTAGAGGCAGAAATACTAGCAAATACTGGCACTAAACCCATTGTTAACCCTATTGTTAATCCTACTACTAATCCAGCCACTAAGACAGATAAATCATCTGAATTGCGTGAAGTAGCAGTATCTGTGAGTTTATCTAAAACTATAGTCAGTAAAACAAATCCTAATGATTTTGTTTTAATTTATGCTAAAAACGCCACCGGTCGCCCAGCACCACTAGCTATTGTGCGTAAACAGGTGAAAGATTTACCGCTAACCATTGTGTTAAATGATACTCAAGCTATGATTGCTAATATAAACCTAAGCAGTGCAGGTGAAATAGTGGTGGTTGCTAGAATTAGTAAAACAGGCAAGGCATTCAAACAAGCTGATGATATTGAAGCAGTGAGTACTATGATTGATTTGAGTAAAACCCCTAAACCAAGCGTAACCTTAATCCTACAATGACAGACCTAGATAGCTACTTAGTGTCTAATCATTTCGATAAGTCTGTATGTATAATTGGGAATACTGTTTAAATTTTAAATAAATATTATGTGTAATTCATTTTTTGCTAAAAATTTCCGTGCTTTTGAAGAAATAAAAATCGCCAAACTTTCTAAAGTTAATTTATTTTTAGGCAAAAATAGCGTAGGTAAAACTGCA
>WASV01170055.1_pt1 | contig 12801 bp, 8 predicted proteins | sample 5698531 | NCBI WGS metagenome assembly WASV01 (sample SAMN11175559, study PRJNA528189) | sponge metagenome | isolation source: marine sponge | host: Myxilla | place: Antarctica: Western Antarctic Peninsula, King George Island | collected 2013-01 | reverse complement strand
AGCAGCGGTCTCCAAAACCGCAGGTTGGGGGTTCGATTCCCTCCTGGCCTGCCAAGCCGTGGACATCCGAATATGAGGTTTTGCAACCATAGACAAGATCAAACTCATTCTCGCCGGGCTGATAATAGCCGCGGCGGTGGCGATTTACTACCAGTTTAGCGACTGGCTGCAGGTCGGTCGGGTTGGTGTGGTAATCGCTGGCGTAGTAATTGCCACGGCCATCGCCCTGACTACTGAAAGCGGCCGAGCGGCGGTAGTATTCGCCAAAGGGGCGAATATTGAACGCCAGAAAATGGTGTGGCCCGGGCGGCGCGAAGCGATGCAAGTGACTGGCTTGGTGCTCGTCATGGTGATTTTATTTGGGCTATACCTGTGGTTGTTAGATTCGCTGTCGTTCTACGGCATTTACGACCTAATTCTGGGGCTGAAAAGCCGCTAGAAAACTTGCGAGAAAAATTGCCATGAACGAACAAATTGCGGCGCAAACTGAAGCCGCCACCAAAGGTCAAGCCGAAGATGGGCTGGACAAACGATGGTATGTAATCCAGGCGTTTTCCGGTTACGAGAAGCATGTGCAGAGATCCTTGCGCGAGCACATTGACCGAAGCGACATGCAAGCGTATTTCGGTGAAATTCTGGTGCCCACCGAAGAAGTGGTGGAAATGAAAGGCGGGCAGAAACGCACCAGCGAACGTAAATTTTTCCCCGGTTATGTGCTGATACACATGCATCTGACCGATCAAACCTGGCACTTAGTCAAAGGCGTGCCCAAGGTGACCGGGTTCATCGGCGGTAGCGAAAATCGTCCGATACCGATTAGCGATCGTGAAGCCGAGGAGATTATTCAACAAGTATCCGACAGCGTGGATAAACCGAAGATGAAGTTCACTTTCGCCCCCGGCGAGTTGGTGCGAATTATCGACGGTCCATTCGCAGAGTTCAACGGCACTGTGGAAGATGTCAATTTCGAGAAAGCGAAACTGCGCGTCTCGGTTACGATCCTCGGCCGCTCAACGCCAGTGGAACTGGATTTCATCCATGTTGCCAAAGGCTGATGGAGATGAAATTTTTACTCACCGACCAAGCAATCACGATTCAACATAACAATCTACCGCGCACGCTTCAGTTTGGCGGGCGTTTGCACCCTTAAAGGAGTTCATCATGGCAAAGAAAATAGATGCGTATATCAAACTGCAGGTACCGGCTGGCAATGCCAAACCGAGCCCGCCAGTGGGTCCCGCGCTTGGGCAACATGGTCTCAACATCATGGAATTCTGCAAGTCGTTCAACGCCGAGACTGCGGACATGGAAAAAGGGTTGCCGATTCCGGTGGTGATTACGGTATATGCCGACAAGAGTTTTGACTACATCAAAAAAACGCCACCGGCTTCGGTGCTGCTCAAAAAAGCAGCCGGCGTGGAAAAAGGCAGCGGCGTACCCAATCGCGATAAAGTGGGTTCGGTAACCCGCGCGCAATTAGAGGAAATCGCCAAAACCAAAGAGCCCGACCTAAACTCATATCAACTTGACCAGGCGGTGCGCATCATCGCTGGCAGTGCTCGCAGTATGGGCATCACAACTGAGGGTTTGTAGGCATGGCCAAATCTGATAATTCCGCCAAAACCAACACAAAAAATAGTGTCGGCAATGGCAAACGAATGCGCGCGGCGCTTGCAGAAGTTGACCGCGAAAAACTATATCCGTTGAACGACGCGCTGACGTTAGTCAAACAACTGGCATCGGCAAAGTTTGATGAATCGGTGGATGCGGCGGTCAATCTTGGGGTTAATGCGCGCAAATCCGACCAGACTGTCCGCGGTGCCACGGTGTTGCCGAAAGGTACTGGCAAGACGGTGCGGGTTGCGGTATTTGCCGACGGCGAAAACGCCGAAGCAGCACGCGCCGCTGGTGCCGATTTGGTCGGGTTGGAAGACCTCGCAGAAAGCGTCAAGCAAGGAAATATTGCCTTTGATATGTGCATCGCTACCCCGGACGCCATGCGAGTCGTCGGGAAATTGGGGCAGATTTTGGGACCACGCGGCTTGATGCCAAATCCTAAAGTCGGCACCGTGACCGCCGAAGTCGGCAAGGCAGTACACGACGCCAAATCTGGACAAGTGCAATTCCGTATTGACAAAGCCGGGCTGATTCATTGCCCGATTGGCAAGGCTTCTTTTGCGCCAGAAGATCTGGCGGAAAATTTGAACGCCCTAATGTCAGCATTGATCAAATCCAAGCCGGCCGCCAGCAAGGGGCAATATATTCGCCGAGTGGCGTTGTCCAGCACGATGGGTCCCGGTGTGCGCGTGGAACGCAGCAGCATTGAGGCGGTCAAGTAAGTTTTAGATTGAGTTTTAAGTTTAGCGTTAGATTTTGATTTTGGGGTTTCCTTGCGTTGCCGCGGCATGTTGTGGCGAACGGGGGAATGGTCAAAGACCGCGGGTGAGCCATCGTGCTCTTAAATGCCCGTCGAGAATTTCGCTACGGTGAATTTCACGGCTAGTGACCGGCGCAGACGGCGATTTGAATTCGGGCATAAACCCGGGTCGGACGCCATTTTTCAGTGGAGGGGGTTATGAGTCTGAGTCTCACTCAGAAAAAGGCAGTCGTTAGCGAGGTGTCCGAGGCAATTGCTTCGGCGCAGGCTGGTGTGCTTGCCGAGTATCGCGGTTTGAGCGTGTCGCAGTTGACTGCGTTGCGCGCAGCGGCGCACAAGCAAGGCGTGTGGATTAAAGTTGTCAAAAACAACTTAGCGCAGCGCGTGATTGAAGGCTCCGATTTTGCGTGTTTGCGCGAACATTTCATTGGCCCGGTGATTTTCTCCGCGTCCGAAGATCCGATCGCGGTGGCGCAGGTAATGGCAAAGTTCGCCAAGCAAAACGACGAATTCAAGATTACCGCTGGTGCTATGAATGGCGTGCTGATTGACGCTGCCACTATCAGCAGGCTGGCAAAACTGCCGGGGCGCAATGAACTCATTGCGAAACTCATGGGTGCCATGGCGGCACCGATGCAGAAGCTGGTGGTAACGCTGAACGAGATTCCGACAAAATTCGTTCGCACAATTGCCGCTGTCGCAGAAGCCAAAGCCGCGCAATCTGATGTTGCACAATCTGAGGTCGCGCAAGCGACTTGAGTATCTTATTGACTATCGTATCCCACAACCACTGAATTTTTATTTTTTACCGATTAGGAGAAACAAACCATGGCTTTAAGCAAACAAGAAATCCTCGATGGCATCGCCGAGATGTCGGTGCTTGACCTGTCCGAATTAATCAAGGATATGGAAGAGAAATTTGGCGTCTCTGCCGCCGCCCCGATGGCGATGGCCGCCCCAGGTGTCGACGCCGGCGGCGCTGATGCGGCTGAGGAGCAAACCGAATTCAGTTTATTGCTGACCGGTTTCGGCGACAAAAAAGTCGGCGTAATCAAAACGGTGCGCGCTATTACCGGACTGGGTCTCAAAGAGGCCAAAGACATGGTGGAAGCCGCCCCGGGTGGCCCGCCGGTCAAAGAAGGCGTCAACAAACAGGAAGCCGAAGACTTGAAAAAGAAAATTGAAGAAGCCGGCGGCACCGCCGAGATTAAATGATTCATCCAATGCGTCCTCCAATGCATTGGCGAGTGATTGGCAGAATAATTAGCCAAGTGAGCAACTGATGACCGCGGGCGTGAACCAGCCGGCCGCGAATTCGCGCAACGGCACAACATAACCGCTGCGCACCGGATACATAACCGAGACAACACCGATACGCTCGGCGTAATTTGTCATGCGCTTCGACCGCCGCCATGTGGCTATGTGGTCATGACCAATTACGCCCCACGCGGTGCTTGACTGCTCAGCGTGGGTTGGCTGGGTGGTGCGATTTAACTAACGAGGCAAAAGATGGGTTATTCCTTTACCGAAAAGAAGCGGATTCGAAAGAATTTCAGCAAACGCGTCGACGATTTTGCGGTGCCGTATCTGCTGGCAATGCAGAAACAATCCTATCGCCAATATCTACAGGCTGACACGCCTCCCGAACAACGCATTGATGTCGGCATTCAAGCCGCTTTTAAATCGGTGTTCCCGATTGAAAGTTACAACGGCATCGTGATGCTGGAGTTCGTCAGTTATAAACTGGGCAAGCCGAGATTTGATTTGGCCGAATGCCAGCAACGCGGGATGATTTATTCATGCCCGCTGAATGCGTTGATGCGCTTGGTGATATTCAACAAAAGCGGCAGCAATAAAAAGCCCAAGGATGTGATGGAGCAGGAAGTATTCCTCGGTGAGATGCCGCTGATGACCGACAACGGCACCTTCGTTATCAATGGCACTGAGCGGGTAATCGTCTCGCAACTGCATCGCTCACCCGGAGTCATCTTTGACCACGACGGCGGCAAAACTCATTCGTCGCATAAGTTGCTTTTTTCGGCGCGCGTCATTCCCTATCGCGGCTCGTGGTTGGATCTTGAATTTGACCCGAAGGATTTATTATACGCACGCATCGACCGTCGGCGCAAACTGCCGGCGACCGTTGTACTGCGCGCGCTCGGTTATGATACTCAAGATATTTTGGCGATGTTTTTTGAGAACGATACTTTCACGCTCGGCGAGAATAGTTGCTCAATGAAATTGGTGTCGGAGCGAATGCGTGGCCAGCAATTGGCATTCCCGATTAAAGATTCCAATGGCAAGGTGCTGGTGGAAGCGGAACGGCGCGTTACCGCACGCCACATTGTCGCGTTGGAAAAAGCCGGCATCACGGATATTCTGGTGCCGGCAGAATCTATTCAGGAGTTTATGATCGGACGCAGGCTGGCGCACGACACCATAGACCTTGAGACCGGCGAGTTGCTGTTTAATGCCAATACCGCAATCACCAATGAAGTGTTGGAAGCGTTGCACAAAAATAATATCACTGAAATCAAAACCATCTTCACCAACGACATTGATTGCGGCCCGTTCATCGCCGATACCTTAGATATTGACCCAACCGGTAGTGAAGAAGAAGCGCAGATTGAAATTTATCGCATGATGCGTCCCGGCGAGCCACCCACCCGCGAATCTTCGGCAGCACTGTTCGCCAATCTATTTTTCAATCCGGAACGATACGACCTATCCGCGGTCGGGCGCATGAAATTCAACCGCAGATTGGGTAGGGAAAGCGACGAAGGTGCCGGGATATTAAGCAAACAAGATATCGTTGATGTCATGAAAAAGATCGTCGCCATCAAAAACGGCAAAGGCGAGACCGACGACATTGACAACCTCGGCAACCGGCGCGTGCGCTCGGTCGGCGAGTTGGTGGAAAATCAATTCCGCATTGGGCTGGTGCGTGTTGAGCGCTCGGTCAAAGATCGATTGAATTTGGTGGAGAGTGAAAACTTGATGCCGCAGGATTTAATCAACGCGAAACCGGTGTCGGCCGTGGTCAAGGAATTTTTTGGCTCCAGTCAATTATCTCAGTTTATGGATCAGACCAATCCGCTCTCCGAAGTCACTCACAAACGCCGAATATCAGCATTGGGTCCCGGCGGCTTGACGCGCGAGCGCGCTGGTTTTGAAGTGCGCGATGTGCATCCGACTCACTATGGCAGGGTATGCCCGATTGAGACGCCGGAAGGGCCCAACATCGGCCTCATCAATTCCCTCGCTTGCTTCGCCCGCACCAATGAATACGGGTTTTTGGAAACTCCGTATCGCAAGGTGGAAAAGGGCACGATTACCGAGCAGGTGGATTTTTTGTCGGCGATTGAAGAACATAAATTCGTCATCGCTCAAGCCAACGCCACGCTTGATGAGCAAGGCAAGTTCACCACCGATTTAGTGTCATGCCGGCATAAGAATGAATTTTCGTTGTCGGCACCGGAGCAGATTGATTATGTGGATGTCGCGCCCCAGCAGATTGTCTCGGTGGCGGCTTCGTTGGTGCCATTTCTGGAACACGACGATGCCAACCGCGCGTTGATGGGTTCCAATATGCAACGCCAAGCAGTGCCGATTATTCGTAGCGAAAAGCCACTGGTGGGCACCGGCATGGAGCGCACTGTTGCCATCGATTCCGGCGTCACCGTGGTTGCGCGGCGCGGCGGGATGGTTGATTCGGTGGATGCTTCGCGCATTGTGGTGCGCGTCAACGACGACGAAGGTATTGACAACGAACCGGGTGTGGATATTTATAACCTGACCAAATACCAACGTTCTAACCAAAACACCACCATCAACCAGCGTCCGCTGGTCAAGCTCGGCGACATTGTCTCGCGCGGCGATGTGCTTGCCGATGGACCGGCCACCGACCTCGGCGAACTAGCGCTCGGGCGCAATGTGCTAATTGCTTTTATGCCGTGGAACGGATACAACTTTGAGGACTCCATCCTAATATCCGAGCGGTTGGTGCGGGACGATGTCTACACCTCCATTCATATAGAAGAGCTGTCCTGCGTGGCGCGCGATGCCAAACTCGGTGCCGAAGAAATCAGCCGCGACATTCCTAATATCGGCGAGGGTGCGTTATCCAAATTGGACGAATCTGGCATCGTATATATCGGCGCCAAGGTGGATCCGGGAGATGTGTTGGTGGGTAAAATTACCCCCAAAGGGGAAACCCAACTGACCCCCGAAGAGAAACTGCTGCGCGCCATCTTCGGCGAGAAAGCCTCCGATGTGAAGGACACCTCGCTACGGTTGCCGTCGGGCATGAAAGGCAATGTTATTGATGTGCAAGTATTCACCCGTGAAGGGTTGGATAAAGACGCTCGCGCGACCGCCAACGACGACGAAGAACTGGCGATGGTGCGTAAAGATTTGGACGACCAACGCCGAATCGCTGAAGCGGATTCGTTCGCGCGTATTGAAAAACTGCTGCACAGCCGGGTCGCCGAAGGCGGGCCTAACAATCTCAAAGCCGGCGAAAAAATAACCAACGATTACCTCAGCGGAATGCCACAACAAAAATGGTTTGAGATTCGTTTGCACAACGAGCAAGTCAATCTGGTTATCGAAAAAATCCGCGACCAGATGGAGGAGCAGCGTAAAGAATTTGATCGTCGCTACGCCGAGAAACTCGAAAAAATCCGCATGGGCGACGACCTATCTCCCGGCGTTTTGAAAATCGTCAAAGTATTTGTTGCGGTCAAACGGCATTTGCAACCCGGCGATAAAATGGCTGGGCGACACGGTAATAAAGGCGTCATCTCCAAGATTGTGCCGGAAGAAGACATGCCTTATATGCAAGACGGCACGACCGTTGATATCTGCCTCAACCCGCTCGGCGTTCCGTCGCGAATGAATGTTGGGCAAGTGTTGGAGACGCACCTCGGCTGGGCAGCCAAATCCATCGGCACGCAGATTGATGAGATGCTTCGCAAGAACAAAAAAGTCGAGCAACTCCGCGGATTCCTGGACAAGGTATACAACAGCAGCGGCAAGAAAGAAGATCTGGATTCGCTTTCCGATGATGAAATATTGGAATTATCGAATCGCTTGCGGGGCGGCGTGCCGATGGCGACGCCGGTGTTTGACGGTGCTCAGGAACATGAAATTAAGAGCATGCTAAAACTCGCGAAGTTACCGCTCAGCGGGCAGATTACCTTGCATGACGGGCGCACCGGCGAAGCATTTGACCGCCCGGTGACCTGCGGCTATATGTATATTCTCAAGTTGAACCACTTAGTGGACGACAAGATGCACGCGCGCTCCACTGGTCCCTATAGTTTGATTACGCAGCAGCCGTTGGGCGGCAAAGCCCAGTTCGGCGGACAGCGTTTCGGCGAGATGGAAGTATGGGCGTTGGAGGCGTACGGTGCCGCGTATATCTTGCAAGAGATGCTCACCGTGAAATCAGATGATGTCGCCGGGCGCGCCAAAATTTATGAGAATATCATTCGCGGCGAACACGGGATGGAAGCCGGCATGCCCGAATCCTTTAATGTGCTGGTCAAAGAAATTCGCGCACTTGGTCTCAATATGGAGTGCAAATCCGACCGCACCATAACCCACACACCAGCATCAACCGAAGCCTCCGGAGGCACCATCCAATGAGAGACATTTTCAATCTGTTCAAGCAGACCGATACGGTTGAGGATTTTGACTTTATCCGCGTCAGCATCGCCTCCCCGGAAAAGATTCGCTCATGGTCGTTCGGCGAGGTCAAGAAACCCGAAACCATCAACTACCGCACTTTCAAGCCGGAGCGCGACGGGCTATTTTGCGCCAAATTGTTTGGTCCGGTAAGCGATTACGAATGTCTGTGTGGCAAATATAAGCGGCTTAAGCACCGTGGCGTTATCTGTGAAAAATGTGGCGTAGAAGTCACCTTATCCAAAGTGCGGCGCGACCGCATGGGGCATATTGATCTGGCGGCACCGTGCGCGCATATCTGGTTCTTGAAATCATTGCCGTCGCGCCTCGGCCTGCTGCTGGACATGACCGTGCGCGAGTTGGAACGCGTATTGTATTTTGAGGCGCATGTGGTTATTGACCCCGGCATGACCGATTTTGAGCGCGGCACTTTGCTGACCGAAGAAGCCTATCTAGAAGCCATTGAAACCTACGGCGATGAATTTGAGGCGCGCATGGGTGCTGAAGCCATCGGTGCGCTCATGGAGGAGATTGATCTCAAAGAAGAAGCCGAGGAATTGCGTCGCGGAATAAAAAGCACGAAGTCGGAAACCAAACTCAAAAGATTCACCAGCCGGCTGAAACTCATTCAAGCGTTTATTGATTCCGGGAATAAGCCGAAGTGGATGATTATGGAAGTTTTGCCGGTGCTGCCGCCAGATTTGCGACCGCTGGTGCCGTTGGAAGGCGGGCGTTTCGCCACTTCCGATTTGAACGATCTTTATCGTCGGGTTATCAACCGCAACAATCGCTTAAAGCGACTGCTTGATCTAAACGCTCCGGACCTCATCGTGCGCAACGAAAAACGCATGCTGCAAGAATCGGTGGACGCATTGTTGGATAACGGGCGGCGCGGCAAGGCAATCACCGGCGCTAACAAACGCCAGTTGAAATCTATTTCCGACATGATCAAAGGCAAGCAAGGCAGATTTCGACAAAACTTGTTAGGCAAGCGCGTCGATTATTCGGGCCGCTCGGTCATCGTAGTCGGTCCCACTTTACGCTTGCACGAATGCGGTCTGCCCAAGAAAATGGCGCTGGAACTATTCAAGCCGTTTATTTTTAGCAAATTAGAATTGCGCGGCTTCTCCAGCACCATTAAACAAGCCAAAAAAATGGTGGAAATGGAAATCCCGGAAGTGTGGGATATCCTGGAGGAGGTCATCCGCGAACATCCGATCATGCTCAACCGCGCACCGACCTTACACCGATTAGGCATCCAATCCTTTGAGCCGGTGCTGATTGAAGGCAAGGCGATTCAACTGCATCCGCTGGTATGCACCGCCTACAACGCCGATTTTGATGGCGACCAGATGGCGGTGCATGTACCGATGTCCATTGAGGCGCAGTTGGAAGCGCGCTCGCTGATGATGTCCACCAACAATATCTTATCGCCGGCAAACGGCGAACCGATTATCGTGCCATCCCAGGATATCGTGTTAGGGCTTTATTACATGACGCGCGAAAGCAAAAGCATTGAAGTGAAAGGCAACATCAAACGCGAAGAACGCTATCAAGGGGTTGATGATAACGACATTCGGAAATACTTTACCGATGTCAACGAAGTTCGGCGCGCCTGGGAAACTGGCGAATGTCACCTACACGCAAGAATCAAAGTGCGCATGCCGGTGAAGGATGAAGATGGCAAGCCGAACGGCCAGACGAAAATCGTAAACACCACCGCCGGGCGCGCGTTGCTGTCGGAAATTCTGCCAGCGAAGTTGGATTTCGCCTTGATTGACCAGCCGATGAAAAAGAAGACTATCTCTGAACTCATCAACACTTCCTATCGCCAAGCGGGGCTCAAAGACACCGTGATTTTCGCCGACCAGTTGATGTATACCGGCTTTCGCATGGCGGCATTGTCTGGTATATCCATCGGCGTGGATGACATGGTGATACCGGAAGACAAGGCAAAAATTCTGGATGAAGCGAAACAAGAAGAGAAGAAAATTCTTGACCAATACCGAAACGGTTTGCTGACCGACGGCGAACGCTATAACAAAGTCATTGACATCTGGTCGCGCACCAACGAACACGTGGGCGAATCTATGTTGAAAGCGATTAGTAGCGAGGAAGTCAAAGACAGCATGGGTAAACAGGTTGAGCAAGAATCGTTCAACTCCATTTACATGATGGCGGATTCCGGTGCGCGCGGCTCGCACGCACAGATTCGCCAGTTGGCGGGCATGCGCGGATTGATGGCAACCCCCGACGGCTCAATTATTGAAGCGCCGATTACCGCCAACTTCCGCGAAGGGCTGAATGTTTTGCAATACTTCATCTCCACTCACGGCGCGCGCAAAGGGCTGACCGATACCGCATTGAAAACCGCCAACGCCGGCTACATGACGCGCCGATTGGTGGATGTCTGCCAGGATTTAGTGGTTACAGAAGAAGATTGCGGCACCACCAACGGATTGCTACGCGAAGCGCAAGTGCAAGGTGGCGAAGTCGTAGTGCCATTGAAAGACCGCCTACTCGGGCGATTTAGTACTAGTGACATCGTTGATCCAGCGAATGGCAAAGTGCTGGTTACCCGCGACCAGATGTTGGATGAAAAATTGGTAGATGACGTTGAGAAAACCAACATTCACGAAGTCATCGTGCGCTCGGCGGTAACCTGCGAGACGCGCTTCGGAGTCTGCGGGCGATGCTATGGGCGCGACCTCGGGCGCGGGCATGTCATCAACATCGGCGAGGCGGTTGGCATTATCGCCGCGCAATCTATCGGCGAACCGGGCACACAGCTCACCCTGCGCACCTTCCATGTCGGCGGCGCCGCCGCATCCGAAGCACGAGTCGGGCAGATTGAAATTCAAAACGAAGGCACCATCCACATCAAAGTGGGGAAATCGGTGCAAAATAGCAAAGGCAATGATGTGGTGCTCAGTCGTAGCGAAGAGATTATCGTGCGCGATAAAAACGGCCGCGACCGCGAACGCCACAACCTGCCACGCGGCGCGGTACTTTTCATCAAAGACGGTGTATCCGTCAAAATCGGCGATGTCGTCGCCAAGTGGGATCCGCATACCGAGCCGATGATCACCGAAGTCGCCGGCACGGTCGTGTTCATTGATATGGAAGAAGGTATCACGGTTAAGATGCAGACCGATGAGCTGACCGGGCGCAACACGCAAGTGGTGATTGACCCGATGCGCCGACGTGGTAGCGCGCAGGAATTGAAGCCGGCGATTATGTTGGCGGATGAAGATGGTAAACCGATGGAAATCCCCGGGACCCAAACCGACCGTCACTTCCTGCCGTCAAACAGCATCGTTGATCTGAAAAGCGGGCAACAAGTGCATAGCGGCGACATTCTCGCGCGTGTGCATAAAGAATCAGCCCGCACGCACGACATCACCGGCGGTATGCCGCGGGTGGTTGAGTTGTTTGAAGCACGCAAACCAAAAGCCACCGAAGGGGAAGTGCTCGCGCCGATCGACGGCACCATATCGTTCGGTAAGGAAACGACTGGCAAATATCGTTTAATTATTCGCAATAATGAAATCAGAGAGCCGGCCGAGAAATCCATAGACGCTGAGTGTTGGTCGTGTGATGACATCATCAAAAGAAAAGGTGCGCAACAATGCAAAGAATGCAAACAATTGATTTGTCCGAGCGGTCACTGCCAAGCAAAATGCGCGAACAATGAACAGCATGAAGGCAACCAGGCAGCCGACGAAAAGACGGCAAAGAAACTCAGAGAGCCAGCCGATCCGCCCAAGTGTTGGTCATGTAATGGCACCGTCAAAATTGACGGCGCTGACCGATGCAAAGAATGCAAGTGGTTGATTTGTTCCAAAGGTCACTGCGAAGCAAGTTGCCCGAACAACAACAAGCACGATGGTGAATTGCTGATTCTGAAAAACCGTCGTATCACTGTGTTTGCCGGGCAGGTGGTTGAGTGTGGTGAAGTGATTGTGGATGGTTCGCCGTTGGCCAGCGACATCCTCAAGTATCGCGGCGTAGATGCATTTGCCGAATACCTCATCAACGAAGTGCAAGATGTTTATCAGTTGCAAGGCGTAAAAATCAACGACAAGCACATTGAAGTCATCGTGCGGCAGATGTTGCGCAAGGTGAAAATCACTGAAGCTGGCGACAGCGAATACTTGCGCGGCGAACATATTGAGCGATCGGTGTTGCTGAATGAAAACGATCGCCTGCTTGAAAAAGGCGAGCACCCGGCTGAATGGGAGCCGGTGTTACTCGGCATCACCAAAGCTTCGCTGACCACCGACTCCTTCATCTCGGCGGCGTCCTTCCAAGAAACCACGCGCGTGCTAACCGAATCTTCGGTGAACGGCAAGACCGACCCGTTGCGTGGACTCAAAGAAAATGTCATCGTCGGCCGCCTCATCCCGGCTGGCACCGGCCTTGCGTTTCACCAAGAACGCAAACGCAAACGCATGGAGAGTTTGCAAACAGATGATGAACTGGACGAACTGCTGAGCCCGGCAGACGTCGAAGCCGAACTCCTCCCGGACACCCCTACCCCTAATCCGGTTGCGGCTTCTGGCGAAGCGGAGAATCTTCCAGCAACCGAATAAACATTATGCCGCCAATCGCGTAATAGTTAGCGCGGTTGGTGGTGTTGATGGGGTTGATGATGGTGGCGATATTGGTGCGTTAGATAGTACGTCATTCCTGTATATGCCCACCAATTCCCCGACAGAATTGGATCATAAAAAAAG
>WASV01174435.1_pt1 | contig 12802 bp, 11 predicted proteins | sample 5698531 | NCBI WGS metagenome assembly WASV01 (sample SAMN11175559, study PRJNA528189) | sponge metagenome | isolation source: marine sponge | host: Myxilla | place: Antarctica: Western Antarctic Peninsula, King George Island | collected 2013-01 | reverse complement strand
AAGGAGTTCCACAAGACGACCAGGAAGCGGTTAAATGGACTCGTCTTGCAGCGGAACAGGGACATGCTTTAGCGCAACTCAATCTGGGTGTGAGGTATTACAAGGAAGAAGGTGTTCCACAAGACTACGTGTCAGCGCATATGTGGTTCAATCTCGCGGGTTCTAATGGGGACAAAGGCGCCATAGAGAGGAGAAACACGGTGGAAAAGCTAATGTCTCGAACCCAAATAGAAAAGGCGCAGGAAATGGCAAGAGACTGGAAACCCTCAAACAAATAATCCGCGCGGACTGGTCCTCCCCCGTTGTCAAAGTGAAGAATCCAGAGTCTATGCAAGGCGAGATTACCCCTGCTACCCCTCCGCTAAATTCATGCCCGTGTTATGCCCTACCTGAAAGTTCATGCCCCGAAGGGGTAATCTCGCTTTATTGTAATGGCCTTTTACCGCTAGCAACGATGCTGTTAGCTTGACGGGCTATTGCTATCTGCCTCCACGGCGAGTGGGCAGCTAACAATATATTCCACATCGATAACACTCAACCTGCCGTGTTGAGGGTCTTCCAGATATTCTTTATAGATTTTGTCGAACTCTTTGCCGGTATCCGGAACGCTTTTTAATTCGAGAAACCGGGTTTCGACCGGATCGCGCCGGAGAAGTTTTAAAGTGGATGCGTTGAGCGGGGTGTCCACTTTTTCAAGAGCTGTCAGGGGTTCCACACCTTCCGACATGATGTCCTTGATTTCTTCTTCTATAGAATTTTTTCTTTCCTGATGCCGGGCGTGAGGGTAATCGGCTTGGGAAAAAATCATAAAATCCAGATCATGCCAGTAGTTGTTGATGAAGTCATCGAAGTTAACTTCTACTGCGTTGCTCAAATGAATGTCGCGGGAATTGCCAGGGTCGTTCCGAATCAGGTCGTTGTAAACCTGAACGATATTATGGACGGAATCATAGAGCACGGCCCAGTGATAGGTGTTGGCCGATTCGTGAGTGCGAAACGAATCCATCGCCTTAACGAGAATGACCAGGGCGAAATGCATATCCTCCATTTTCAGAAAGGCCGATGACCAGGGAAACCGGCTTTTATACCATTGACCGACATCAGCGGGGTATTCCTGCCTCGAAGAGTCTGCCGGCGGTCGACAATCGTTGTCGACAAAATTCATAATATCGTCGAGTTCCTTGTATGCCAGGTCCAGTCCCGCCCGCACTATCGTGTAGGGAAACAGTTTGCGCTGGTATTCCATATACTGTTTCAATTCAGGCAGCTTGTCTTCCAGTGCGTGCTGGTGGTCGCGTTGACTGATATCTTTAGCGAAGATCAACATAGTTTGAATATATCCTTTGGTTATTTTTTTCCGGGATCAAAGCGCTGGGTAAACATTTTCAGCATATTCATTTTTTCTTCATTGCTCATGCCATCGACCATTTTGCGAGCCTCGGCTAATTTTTCCGCTGTCATTTCTCCCATGGCGTTCTTGGCGGCTTCCTGGAACCCTTTCAGGTTGGCGGCACCCTTGGTCCATGAAAACTCGTCGGAGGCCGGAGCATTTTCGTCTGGAGCCTTGAAATCAATTTTCTCCCGCGAGCGGAACTCAAGATGGTTGCCAGTGATTTTGCCGAAAATCTGTTCCTCCTGAAGTTTGTCCAAAACATCCGACAACGAGGTCCCGTGTTTTTTACAGGCGTCATAAACCGGCTTGAAAGGCAGGCGGACAATCTTCTCCGGAAACCCATTCTTGCGAATGGAGTGCTTGATGCTCTCTTTGGCGGGATTAGATTCAGTTTCGCTCATGATCGTTCTTATGATGCCTCAGTATTGAATCGGGTTTGTTCAGAAGTATAGTATAATTTATAGATATCCCAAACACCCATTCATATATTATGGCTAAAGCCACAAAAAAGACTGTAAAGCCTAGGAAGACCGTTTCCGACCCGGAAACTTCGCTTCGCCTTGCCCTGGCCCAGGTTAACGGGCTGGTCGGGGGATTCGAGGCTAACGCCAGGAAGGTGGAATCGGCCTGCGCCACAGCCCTGAAAATGGGTGCCGATGTGGTGCTGTTCCCGGAACTGATGATCACCGGTTACCCTCCTGAAGATTTACTGCTGAAAAAAAGTTTCATCAAAGATTGCCAGCAAACTTTAAAAAAAATCGCTCCCTGCACACGTGGTCTGACAGCCGTGATCGGATTCGCCGAACAACAAGGCAAACATCTTTATAACTCTGCCGCCCTGATGCATGATGGCAAACATGTGGCAACCGCCCACAAAATGCTCCTGCCCAATTACGGCGTGTTCGATGAAAAACGCTACTTCAGCGAAGGCGACGAACCCCTGCGCTTTTCTTTAAAAGGAGTGCAGATTGGGCTGACCATTTGCGAAGACATCTGGGAAGAATCGGGACCAGGGAAAACTTTAAGCAAACATATCGACCTTCTGCTCAATATCTCTTCCTCGCCTTACCACAAAGGCAAGGGCAAAGCTCGACGGCAAATGATCATCAAACGCGCCAAAAGTTATAAATGCCCGATCGCCTATGTCAACCTGGTCGGCGGGCAGGACGAACTGGTGTTCGACGGCGAGAGTCTGGTGGTGGACGCTAAAGGAAAAATCATCACGCAGGGAAACTCCTTCGAGGAAGAAACCATTTTTGCCGACGTGACCTTGTCGCCGAAATCAAATAAGACGAAGGCTTCGGGAATTAAAAGCGTCAAGGCCTCTGCATCGTTATCGAAAGAAAAAGCAAAAAAAGTTCCAGTACTTCCCGCACATACCTGTCAGAACAGGTCGGAAGAGGAAGAAGTTTATTCAGCTCTGGTGCTGGGCACCCGCGACTATATTCACAAAAACGGATTCTCCAAAGTGGTTCTGGGTTTGAGCGGCGGCATCGACTCATCCCTGACCGCCGCCATAGCGGTAGGGGCATTGGGTGCCGAAAACGTAATTGGTGTGCTGATGCCGTCTCTGCATTCTTCCCAAGGCAGTATCGACGATTCGAAAGCGCTGGCGAAAAACCTGGGGATAAAAAAGTATATCTTTCCCATCGTCAGGGCCATGAAGGCTTACGAATACACCCTGAAAAAATTATTCAAAGATACAGAATCCGGTCTGGCGGAAGAGAACCTGCAAGCCCGCATTCGCGGCAATATATTGATGGCACTGTCCAACAAATTCGGCTGGATGGTGCTGACCACCGGCAACAAATCGGAAGTCAGTGTTGGTTACTGTACTCTCTATGGCGATATGGCTGGCGGATTCGCAGTGATCAAAGACGTGCCCAAAACCCTCGTCTATAAACTTTCTCATTGGCTCAACGAAGAAACAGAAATCATTCCCAACAACGTTCTCAGCAAAGAACCTTCGGCGGAACTTCGGCCTGATCAAAAAGACACCGATTCTCTACCGCCTTACGACCTGCTCGACCCGGTTTTGTTGCGTTATATCGAAGAAGATTTGTCGGTCGACGAAATAAAGGTGGATGGACTTCCAAAATCTGAAATCCAGCGCATCGTGCGACTGGTGGATATTAATGAGTACAAACGCCGGCAGGGTCCGCCAGGCGTAAAAATCACTCCCAAAGCCTTTGGCAAAGACCGGCGGTTGCCGGTGACTAACCGTTTTAAACCCTAAGTTTATAACTATTTTGGCGTACTTTTAGTGCGATGCAAGGCCCAAATGGGGAGCAGATGGTACTGCAATGACTGTTTGAGAAACCGATACCTGAGCTAATATTAGGGTTAAGTCCACTCCCTTACCACCTGTAAAACTATTCGTCCTTCAACGAACCATTGCCAATTGCACCCTACCTATTGAGGGTGGTAAAATCAGATTAAAATTCAATTTAAAACTAGTTTGGTTTTTTTTAGGGGAGGAGGAATATTATGAAAAAGATTGGTGTGGTGCTTTCAGGATGCGGGGTGTATGACGGTGCGGAGATCCACGAGTCGGTCATCACTCTTTTAGCGATTGACCGGGCCGGTGCCGAGGCGGTGTGCATGGCGCCTAATGTCGATCAGATGCATGTGGTCAACCATCTCACTGGCGAAGAAGCCGCCGGAGAAAAACGTAATGTTCTGGTCGAAGCGGCACGCATCGCCCGGGGCGAGATCAAAGATATCGCTACCATCAAAGCGGATGATATTGACGCGCTGGTGTTCCCCGGTGGATTCGGCGTGGCAAAAAATCTCTCCAGCTTCGCGGTCAAAGGTGAAAACTGCGACGTCCACCCGGAAGTCTTCCGGCTGGTGAAAGAGTTCACCGCCAAACAAAAACCACAAGCGGTGTTGTGCATTGCCCCGGCCATGATTGCGAAAATTTATGAAGACGCACCCAAAAAACCCATTCTGACTATCGGCAACGACAAGGAATGCAGTAGCAAGATCGAAATTATGGGCAGCAAACATCAGGAATGCGCTACCACTGATTTTGTGCTCGATGCGGAGAATAAAATCGTCTCGACCCCGGCCTATATGACAGGGCAAAGTATCTCGGAGGTGGCTGAAGGCATTGAAAAAACCATCAATAAGCTAGTCCAAATGACCCCCTAAGCTCACTTCTGTGGGAGGGGCGGGCTCGACTCTTCCTAAGTGTATGGCACACGCACGGCTTTGCATGATCCGATAGATGAGGAGCACCCGCTGAATTAAACCAGTTTATCAAACAATTTCAAGAACTTTAAGACTGGTCAGCGCTGTAGATTTTTGCAGGGCATCTTCCCCTCTGGGGCTCAGCTTGCTGCCTGCTACGTTTAAAAAATGCAGGCCGGAGAGTGGGTGGGAATTGGCCAGATAAATTGCACCTTCATCGCCAATGGCATTCAAGGCGAGTACCAATCGGCGAAGGCTGGACAAATTTTTGGACTCGGCAATTGCTTTGGTACCTTGTGCATGAATCCAGTTTTCGTTTTCCAGGTATAAAGATTCCAATTGAGTCAGGGTGGTAGAACGGGCCAACGCCGTGGCCCCCTGATCGGAAATATTATTGTTGTTCAGTCGTAAAGATTTCAAGCTGGCGCAATGAGGGGATTGCGCCAAGGCCTCTGCGCCTTTGTGGCCGATTTTATTCTCGCCAATATCCAGCGTTTCCATATTTTTCATATTTGCGGATTCCGCCAGTGCCTTCACTCCCTCGGCACGAAGATCGTTGTTGTTCAGATCCAGCGTTTTAAGTTGAGTGATCGATTTAGAGGTGGAAAAGGAAATGGCACTATCGGTGGTCAATCCGTTATTGCGCATGATCAGAGTTTCGAGTTTTGCAAACATGGAAGACTCGGCCATGGCAGAAACCCCATCATCTCCAAGATGGTTGTTGTTCAGAATCAAAACTTTGAGGTTAGGAAACGCCTGCGACCGCGCCAGAGCCTCCATTCCTTCATGGGTCAAACCATTATCGGAAAGATCAACCGTGAGAATCTTTTCAAGAGGGGGTGCCTGCATCAAAAATCTTAAACCCTCATCACCAATCCCCGTGTCGCGAAGATTAATATTGGTCAATTGTCGGCCAAGTTTTGAGTCGGCAAGCGATTTAATGCCAAGTGGTTCTAAACGGTTGTAGGAAATGTTCAACCGCTCCAGATTGTTCATGTTCTCTGCCAAAGAAAGAACCTTGGCCCCCAGCACGCCGATTTCGTTGCTGGATAAACTCAAGTCTTTCAGAAGCGTCAGTGCCCGGCACTTGGAAAGGAAGAATAAGGCTTCGTCATCGATGTTATTGTTGGCCAGCGAAAGGTTTTCCAGATTGCGAAAATAGTCAGAAGCACTGAGAGATTGCAATCCGCTAGAATTCAAACCTGTCTGTTCAAGATTCAGGGAAGAAAGAGATTTAAGAGGGCTGGCTCCGGCGATAATTTTGAAATCCTCTTCTTTAAGCTGACAACCGAAAAGATCCAGAGATTTTTTGTCGAGACTCAACTTCTCCCGAATGAGAGTACCGAGGTCAGGGTTCTCGGTGTTTTTTTCAAAATACCGGAGGAACTCTAGGCTGTCGTCAATGTCTTTCGCTTCCGCCATAACAAGATACAATTAGTTAATGAAGTAAAATTATACCCGGCGTAGCCGCCGGTAGCAATAGGGCAGTGATACTCCTCGGGGCATGAAATTTATGGAAGGGGTGTCACACTGCCCTGTGCCGACTGACCTCGTAGCCGGAGAGGCAGATTGCTATGGTCTTCAGCCGAGATAGTTCTTTGTTTGCTTGACGGGTTATTGCTAACTGAGTCCAGCGTCATGCTGGGCGGAGAACCTCCGCTGGTATTTTGCAATGTCTTTATTTCGCGGGCAAACGTTCCTTCGGCCTAATGGCTATTGCTCATTGGCCTTACGCCGAGTGGGGATTAGTTGAAGTGGACGGAGACTGCTTTGGAGACACCCTGTTCTTCCATAGTGATGCCGTAGAGTGCGTTGGCAAAAGACATGGTTTTTTGGTTATGGGTGATGATGATGAATTGTGTGTTAACAGCCATTTCTTTGAGCATTTCCTGGAAACGGACCACATTGGCTTCATCCAGCGGGGCATCCACTTCATCCAACAGGCAGAAGGGACTGGGCCGGACTTTGAATACCGCAAACATCAGGGCGATGGCGGTCATGGCTTTTTCTCCTCCAGACATCAGAGCCAGGCTTTGCAGGTTTTTTCCTAAAGGATTTGCGGTGATTTCAATGCCCGAATCGAGAGGGTTAGCTTTGTCAACCAGGGTCAAGTTTGCTTTTCCTCCTTGAAAGAGACGCGCAAAAATTTCCTTGAAATTTACGTTCACCAATTCGAAGGTATCGAGAAACCGTTGTTTGGTGGTGCGGTTTATTTTTTCAATAGTTGAATGGAGTAGTTCGATGGACTCGGCCAGATCGTCCTGCTGTTTTTTCAGGAAGGTGTAACGCTCGTTGGTTTTTTCAAAATCCGAAAGCGCGGCCAGATTGACCTCACCTAATTTTGCCACCTTTTCCTTGAGTTCTTTAACCTGCTCGTCCGTTTTGCTCTCATCAATGGTCTCGTCGTAGGCCGACTGTAGCTCTTCCCGTGTTGCGTTAAAGTCTTCGTAAGCGCGTTCTTCCAGGTGGGCGATTTGCAGGTGGTTTTCAGATCGCTTGATTTCAATTTGAGAAAGGGTCTCGGTGATTTCCTGAATTTTTCGGGAAAGTTCACGGGTGTCCTGCTCCATACCCTTTTGATCCTCTTCCTTCTGCCGCAGGGATTCTTCTTCCTGAGTGGCTGTTTCGGTCAGTTGATCTTTTTCCCTGGCAAGTTTGAGGACTGTGCTTTCCAAGGTTGAAATTTCGCTTTCAATTTCAGTAATTCTGTTCTGGTTGGAAACGCGGTCCGACTCGCGCCTTTCAATTTGCTGTTTCAGGTTTTGTTGCTGGAGTTCCAGTCGTTTGATTTCTGTGAGTGTGTTTTCCCGCCGACCGATCAGCGATGCGATCAGAACTTTGAGTCGGCTGATCTCGGATGAAATTTCCTCAAGGCCGGACCGGCTCTGTTCCAGTTCTTCCTGATAGCCGGTTAAAAGCGCTTCTTCCTCAACCCTTTTTTGCTCGGCGGATTCCAATTGTTGGTCTAGTGAAAATTTTTCCGTGACCAGTTTTTCTCTTTCCTGGTCTATGGCCGAAATTTCCTCGTCAACGGAGGAGCTTTTGCTGCCAAGATGTTCTGTTTCCTGATGCGATTGTTCCAGGTCTCGGAGTTTGTTATTCGTTGCGATCTCGGCGGTATGGGTTTGCTGGTCCAGTTGCCTCAGGTTGGCCTCGAGTTGGGAAAAGCCCTGTTTTTTATTTTCGATATTTTCCTGCGAGGCATCCAGTTCTTCTTTAACGCTACCGACACTACGGGTGAGAGTTTCTATTTCCCGGTTCCTGGCCAGTAGACTTGAGGAATCATTTTCCAGTGAGCCTCCGGTGACGAATCCGTTAGCATCAATCATTTCTCCGTTCAAGGTGACAACGGTACCCTGAAATTCTGGTTCTTGATGCAGGTGCAGGGCGACATCCATATCCTGAACGATGACAACGCTTTTCAGTAACAATTCGATAACAGGTCGATACTCTTCCTGACATTCGACAAAGTTGAGGGCTTTGCCCACGATTCCCTGCGTGCCATTCATATAAAGAGGTGTGGAGGGAGTTGCTTTCGGATTGAGAGGAGCGAACAGGCCTCGACCAGACTGATGATTCTTAAGATAGCCGATGGCCTCCAGCGAGTCAGAATAGGAATTGACAATAACGCTTTGCAGTTTTTCACCCAAGGCTGTTTCGATAGCCACTTCATATTCCTTCTGCGTTTGTAACACATCGACCAGCACTTCCCGGATTCCCGGAATGCGTTCGCCGTTTTGTTTGTTCATAAGGGATTTAACGCCATCATGAAATCCTTCAAACTGGTTTCTCAGTTTCTCCAATGTGCCGAGAAGGGAGGCTTTATGAAAATAGTCCTCTTTTTTGGAGCTATGACGGTTTGTTTCAGCTTGGAGTTCTTGCGAGCAGGAGGCGGTTTCCTGCCGCAATGTCTCTTGCTGTTCTTTTAAACGCGCAAGTTCCTCGGTTTTCTGCCGGTGCTCTGATTCTCTTTGCTCCAGACGCGACTGGTTTTCCTGAATTTGGAAATGGACCTCTTCCTTTTCTGTCACCAGTTTTTTCTGACCGGTTTCCAATCCCTGGATACGGGTATCCAGAGCGGTCATCTGGTTTTTCGATTGGGCTGTCTGCTGGAATAAGTTGTGAACATTTTTTTCGCCGCTGAGAACCTGCTCCTGAATTTTCTGCAATGCATCCCGTTTCTGCTCGTTTTCAGCTTTGCGTTGATCCAGCACAATTTCCTGCTCGTTGATTTCCTGTGAGGTGGCAGAAAGGTTTTGCCTTTCGTTTTCGAACTGGTTTGCCAGGCTGCTAATTTCCCCTTCCATCTGGGAAATTTCTCCTGTGGCGGACTCGATATCCGTTTCTGCTTCAGATTTCTGCTCTTTTTTGAAAGTAATGCTTTGTTCGCTGTTTCCGATTTGGGAGTTCAACTGGTGAATGGTTTCGCGCGCTTTATTCAACTGGCTCAACGATTCTTCGATTTCGACATTGAGTTGGGCAATCTGATTTTCGAAGGTGGAGAGACGGGCATTCCACTCAGTTTTCTTCTCTGTTTGTTCCTCTAACTCAGCTTCTATCGTCAGCAGTTGCGACTGGTAGCGGCGGACTTTGATGGAGAAAAGCTTGAGGGAAAGTTCCTTGACATCGGCTTTGTATTTTTTATAGCGTTCCGCCTTGGCGGCCTGGCGCTTTAACGATTCGGCCTGTCGCGACAGTTCCTGAACGATATCTGCCACCCGTTCCAAATTCTGGCGCGAGCTGTCGAGCTTGCGGATGGCTTCGTTTTTGCGGTGCTTGAATTTAAGGATTCCCGCAGCTTCTTCAATCAGGATACGCCTTTCTTCCGGTTTGGAAGTGATGATGTCCTGAATATGGCCCTGCTCAATAATGGTCAGGACTTTTGGGCTGATCCCCGCATCCAAAAGAAAATCCGTGATATCCTTCAAGCGGCATGGAATCTGGTTGATATAAAATTCGCTTTCGCCCGAACGATGGTAGCAACGGGTGACTTTGACATCTTCGGCCGTATTGGAAATCCCGGCGATCCGGATTCCCGCTGGTACATTGGACAAGGTCAGGGAGATTTCTGCTCGGTTCACCGGTTTTCGGCTGCTACTGCCATTGAATATGAGATCCGTGATACGGGTGCTACGCAGGGTTTTGGACCTTTGCTCGCCAATGACCCAGCGAATCGCATCGGAGACATTGCTCTTTCCGCAACCGTTGGGGCCGACAATGGCCGTAAAACCGTTTCCAAACTCCAGATTGGTGGAATCGACAAACGATTTGAAACCCTCTAATTCTAGGTTTTTCAGGTACATATTTGGTGGAACCCCGGGGATTATCGGATCTTTTGAGTCATATATTCTGGGAGGAAGATTATCCCAATCCTGAGATATTGTAAAGTGAAATTATACCATGTTTGGTGTACTTTGAGACCCAGCCCACAACATATTGTATCATTGGGCGTAGCCGGGCGACCCTTCGGTGGGAAATGGGCAAGGTTTTTTTTTATCGCTTTTCACAGGTTAACTTGGCTTAATTAAGCCAAGTGGCTTATTGAGATCAAGATATTGCTAACTGGGCCAGTGTTACGCTGGAGGAGGTTTTTTAGATGAAGTTGTACTCTTATAATAAATGTGGAACCTGCCGTAAGGCGATCCGGTTTCTGGAAGACAGGAAGGTTAAGTTTGAGTTGTTCGATATTACCGAGACGCCACCGACCAAGCAGATACTTAAAGCGGCGATGAAAGCTAAGGGAATGAAAAAGTTGTTCAATACCAGTGGAGTTCAGTATCGCGAGTTGAAGATCAAGGATAAACTGGCAACCATGACCGAAAGCCAGGCGATAGATTTGCTGGCCTCTAACGGAAGGTTGGTCAAACGCCCGATTGCAGTGGATAAAAATAAAATCACCGTTGGGTTCGATATCGAAGAATACCAAAAGGTTTGGTAGGGGTCGATGGATCTGTTTTTAATCAAACACAAACTTCAGCATGATTTCCCTCTGGTGCGGGAAGTGACCCTAGCGCATCCCATGCGGGCCGCAGTGATGGTCATGCTTTATCCTCGACACAATAAGACCCATGTATTGATGATCAAACGAGCCATGCACCTCAAGCATCATGCGGGGGAAGTGGGTTTTCCTGGCGGGATGTTTGAAGAAGATGAGGATGACGACCTGCTGGTTACGGCTTTAAGAGAAACCGAGGAGGAGATTGCTATTGAAATTGAACCTGAAGATGTACTAGGCCGACTTCCTATGGTCAGTACGCGGTTGGGATTTGAAATCACCCCTTTTGTTTCCGTTTTGTCTTCTGCACCCGAATATGAACTTGCAGAGGATGAGGTGGATGAAGTTTTAGAAATTCCTTTCACATCCTTGCTTGCCACGCAACAACAGGGTGTCGGGAGCAAGCCTGCTGAACAAGGGGTGATATACTGGTTTCAACATCATAGAATCTGGGGGGCGTCGGCAAAGATTCTCAACCAGATAGGACATCTGGCGATGTATTAGAAATTCAGGGAAGAGAACATCTTTAAATGGAAACTTTAAAAATCCTGTTTATGGCTTCGTATTGGAGGATTTCCCTGTTCCAGGCATTCCAAGGCGTTAAACTCCGGCAGTCTATTGAGTTGATCTGCGCCGATAGTGATGCACTCGCGCCTTCTTTTAAAGAAGCTGACCGCTCATTCATGGTTATTTTATGAATGCAATGAATCCACAAGACCGATTAATTTTTGCTCTGGATGTTCCAGGAAAAAAGGAGGCAGAGCGTTACGTCCAATTGCTGGAAGGAGTGGTCGGTTGTTTCAAGATCGGTTTGGAACTGTTTATCAGTGAAGGCCCTGATGTGGTTAAAATGATTCAGGATCATTCCGCCGCAAATATTTTTCTTGATCTCAAGTTGCATGATATTCCCGTTACGGTCCGGGGTGCGTTGCGATCCGCCGAGAAATTGGGAGTGCGGTACATCACGATCCACTCTACAGAGGGTGAGACGATTCTTGAAACGGCTGAGGAGGTGAAAGGCTCAGGGCTGGAAGTTCTGGCGGTGACGGTGCTCACTAGTACGAGTGCGTCTTCTCTGGCGAGTCTGGGGATTCGTGAAGATATTAATGTGGCCGTTCTTGTCCTGGATCGTGCGGTGCGGGCGCAAAATTCCGGATGTGCCGGGGTTATTTGTTCGGGAGAGGAAGCAAGTCTGGTCAAACAAAAATGTGGTGAAGGATTCAAAATTATCGTTCCCGGAATCCGTCCGCAGTGGGCTGAGGTTTCAGGTGACGACCAGAACCGCATCGCAACTCCCTCCCAGGCGATAGAGGATGGGGCGGATATGATTGTGGTCGGCAGGCCTATTCGCGATGCCCAAGATCCAAGAGAAGCGGCGCAAAAAATCATTGAGGAAATACGATCAACTCCACGTTAATAAATTTTATTTATCTGCTAAGTCTGGTTTGCTGGATCGGCAGCATTATCTTTTTTTCCTTCTTTGTGGCTCCCGTGGTCTTTAAAACCCTTGAGCGGGAAAAAGCCGGGGAAGTGGTTGGTATCATTTTCCCCCGGTACTACATGATCGGTTATGTGTGCGGCGTTCTGATATTGCTGGTGCTTCTGCTGGACGGGTCAGTCGGCCTCAAATGGTGCGCCTGGGGCATCATGATGTTAGGAACAGCCAGTGCGGGTCTGGGAGTTAATCCTAGAGCAAAAGTTCTTAAAGAAAAATTAAAACATGCCCCTGAAGCGGAAAAGCCTGCCCTTGAAGCCCGCTTCAAAACCCTGCATTCTTTGTCGGTCAAGTTGAATGCGGCGGTTCTTTTTGCCGGACTCTGGTTGCTCTGGCTGACCAGCGTGACGCTGGACCTGACTAACAATTGAGCAGGAGTTCCCGCTAGCAACGTTTCCCACCGATTTGTCCAGCGCATTCCAGAAAGAGATCATTGACCTGACTGGAAAGCAGGATGTTCTCTGCTGCCAGGGGTTTTCCATAATAAGCCTGATTGGCATCGACATGGGAAGTGATGACGGTGCCTTTCACGGAAATTCCTCCAAAAATTCCCTTGGCTCTGGAATAGGAGTAAATTTCTCCCTGCATAAAGACATCTACCGCCACTTCCGCATGACGGCCAACGGGCCCCACCACCAGGGCGATGTCTCCACCCAACGTGAACTTTTCGCTGTCTTTATTGTTGGCATGCAAATTTAATTTTGCGCTTTTTAAGTTGTGCCGTACC
>WASV01070588.1_pt1 | contig 12803 bp, 9 predicted proteins | sample 5698531 | NCBI WGS metagenome assembly WASV01 (sample SAMN11175559, study PRJNA528189) | sponge metagenome | isolation source: marine sponge | host: Myxilla | place: Antarctica: Western Antarctic Peninsula, King George Island | collected 2013-01 | reverse complement strand
ATTCGCCTGCGCGATGGCATTCGCCGATGCCTTTTCACCTTCATAGACCCCGCCAGCCGCCTTGCGTTCGCCTGCGCAACAACCACTCCGTCCATCCAAAAAACCACCATCGCATTCAACGCACCGCTCTAATGAGCACACCCGTGCAATTTTTGGCTCAATATCAACCTGTGTGCATTATGGTATTGGACTTGTACAAACAATATGCACACTCACCTGTCGGCGGGTATAATAGCGGCGAGGGGTGAGTTTATCTATGGCGGTGAAAGTCGGTCTCCTCGGCGGCGATGCGCTGTGAACCCGGTCAGGTCCGGAAGGAAGCAGCCGTAGCAGTTGATTCGAGCGTCGGGGTAAGGTCGGCCGGATCCGCCACTTATTCATATAGTCCAAAAAAACCGATCGTAGCCAATTATTCTGCATAAAATCATGCTTATAAAACTATGCCTATAAAGCCATGTCCATAAAACTATGCCCATAAAACTATGCCCATAAAATCATGCCCATAAAATCATGAGTTACCAAGCCCTCGCCCGCAAATGGCGACCGAAAACATTTGACGAGGTAATCGGTCAAGCGCATGTTGTCTCGGCACTCAGCAATGGCTTGGACAATCAGCGCGTTCATCACGCCTTCCTATTCACTGGCACGCGCGGAGTCGGCAAGACCACGCTGGCGCGCATTTTTGCCAAGGCATTGAACTGCGAAAACGGCGTGAGTTCAACGCCGTGTGGAAAATGCGTGCAATGCCGCGGGGTTGATCAAGGGAATTTTATTGACCTCATTGAAGTAGACGCCGCTTCGCGCACCAAAGTGGACGACACCCGCGAACTGCTGGACAATGTGCAATACACCCCATCGCAAGGGCGTTTCAAAATCTACCTCATTGACGAAGTCCACATGCTATCCACGCATAGTTTTAATGCGTTGTTAAAAACGCTGGAAGAGCCGCCTGAGCATGTTAAGTTTTTATTGGCAACCACCGACCCGCAAAAATTACCCACCACCATCCTATCGCGATGCATTCAATTCAACTTGAAAGCCATGGACATCGGGAGATTGACCGCGCAACTGGAAAAAATTACGAAAGCCGAAGAGGTTGAATTTGACCAATCCGCATTGTTAATTCTGGCGCGCTCGGCCAACGGCAGTGTTCGCGATGCGCTCAGCTTGCTTGATCAAGCGATTGCCTTTGGCAACGGCGAAGTGCGCACCGATAAAGTGCGCACGATGTTGGGCATGATTGACGATCAATTCACGCATGAAATGCTAAGTCAAATAGTCACCGGGCAGGGCAGCGAAGCGTTGCAGACGGTCGCCGCTATGGCAGAACGTTCGGTAGATTTCAGCACCGCCTTGGATGAAATTCTAACCACCCTACACAACATTTCCTTGTATCAAATCAATCCGCAAGCGGTGGAATGGAAAGGCGTTGATTCGTCCCCATTGGCGGAAATCGCATCGCAGGTTGACGCCGAATTATTGCAGTTAATCTACCAAATCGCGCTCATCGGCAAGCGCGATTTAGCCCTCGCCCCGGATCCACGCAGCGGGTTTGAAATGGTGTTATTACGCATGCTTTCATTCCGCCCCGAATATACTGGTGCGCAGCCGGCCGGCGCCGTTAAACCGATAAAACCGGCGGCGCAAAGAGTCGTAGCTAAAAATACCTCGGGGCAAGATTCTAAAGCAGTTGGTGACGCAACATTAAATGCTTCGGCAAACAATTCGGCAAATGCGAAAAATGCCGCAAACTCGGCAGCGCAACCGCCCACTGTACAGAATGACAACCCAACCACCGCACACAATGACAACTCTGCCGCTGAATTCAACATGACACTCGCGCAACTCGCCGAGGGCGATAACTGGATGGTTTGCATTAAGCAACTCGGTTTGAGTGGCATGGCGCGCGAGATGATGATGAATATGCTGCCCGAATCGGTGTCGGGCAATACTTTATATTTGCGTGTTGATACCGCGCATAAACATCTGCTTAGCGACAAGCGCAGGCAGAAAATTGAAGGTAAATTGAGCGAGCGGTTATCCGTGCCAGTCAAGTTGGCAATAAGCGTTGAGCAAGTTAACGCAACTGCCGGGGAAGAAACCCCATCGCAGCGGCAAGAACGCGCCAACCAAGAAAAACAGCAATCTGCCGAGCAATCTTTTCAGGACGACCCTAAAGTGCAAGAAATTGTAAACATGTTTGACGGCGAAATTGACAATGCATCCATTCGCCCATCTAACGACAACGAGGTGACACCATGAGCGGCGGACTCGGTAATCTGATGAAGCAAGCCCAAGCCATGCAAGAAAACATGGAAAAGGCGCAGCAAGAATTAGCGAATATGGAAGTGTGCGGGCAAGCCGGCGGCGGTTTGGTTAGCGTTACCATGACCTGCCGGCATGATGTGCGTGCGGTCAAAATTGATCCAGCTTTGATGGACGACGATCGCGAAGTACTGGAAGATTTAATCGCGGCGGCGGTCAATGATTCGGTGCGCAAAGTGGAAGTGGTAACCAGCGAGAAAATGGACGGGCTGACTTCCGGGATGGCGTTGCCACCTGGGCTAAAATTACCTTTTTGACGGAATTAAAATGGCTGATCCACGCGCCGTTATTGCACTGAAAGAAGCCTTGCGGCGATTGCCCGGGGTGGGTCCAAAATCCGCCCAGCGAATGGCGTTTCATCTGCTGGAACGAGACCGCGAAGGCGCACGGCAGATTGGCGATGCGATTCGCCATGCACTCTCCAAAATCAATCATTGCGAACGCTGCAATAACTTCAGCGAATCCGCAAAATGCCCGATTTGCGCATCCGGCAAACGCGATGCAACCCGCTTATGCATCTTAGAAACCCCAGCCGATTTAGAGGCAATAGAACAAGCCGGCGTATACCGTGGCATGTATTTTGTGCTAATGGGACACCTCTCGCCGCTGGACGGCATAGGACCCGAACAACTCGGCATAGACCAACTATTAGCATTGGTAAAAGCCGACCCAATAGACGAGATTATCCTCGCCACCAACCTCACCATTGAAGGACAATCCACCGCCGATTTCATCATAGATTTAATGAAATCCACCCGCATCAAAGTAACCCGCTTAGCCCGCGGCATGCCCATGGGCGGCGAATTAGAATACATGGACTCGGCTACTTTGAATCAAGCATTTTCGGACCGGCGGGTGGTGTAAATATTAACCGATTGCGCTAACGATATTTCCCCATTGCTTTTGCCGTTGCCATTGCCGTTAAATTTCCGCGTGCAGCGCACAGCGCAACTCCCCTCCTTTTCAAGGAGGGGTGCTCCGAAGGAGCGGGGTGGTTATAACATCGCGCGCAGCGCATTCTTGATCCAAAGAAAGCGCATATATCAAATTCGGTTGGGTATCCAGCGTCGTTGATTATGATGTTAACCACGCTGGATACTGGTATCTGCGTCCAGTATGTGGTGATAGCACATTGCACTCCCCCGCCAGCCGCTTTGCATTCGCTTGTGCAGCAACCACCCCGTCCAGCCAAAAAACCACCATCGCATTCAACTTAACCCGGCAATGAACGCTCACCTAACCGCGCTTTACGCGCTCCGATAACGGCTCAGAATTCCTCCAATACTTCCCCAACAACCTGTAAAACTCGGCATTCAACACCGCTGGACATACCCTAGATGCCCCAAAATGAACGCCTACAATAACACCCACGCCGAACGCTTGAATCGCACCATCCAAGCGCAATTCGTGTCAAAACACCCGTGCAATTTTAGCTCAATATCAACCTGAATGCCGAAGGTATTGAAATTGTACAAAACGTTGAAACAATCAAAAATATATGACAAGATACCATACTCGAGTTTTCAAAAATGAAGTGATTTTCCACTAAATTACGATTCAAACGATACTTAACTGACTTTATTTTCTCAACGAGGAATATTGAATGAACGATGTATTCATTAGTTATTCGTCTAAAGATGAATCTATAGCTAGACATTTACATAATACTTTGAAGGGTGTTGGAATCGATGCGTTTTTAGCCACTATATCTATACGTCCTGGTGAAAACTCGGCGAAGGTTATTTTTGAAAATCTTAAGAATGCAACTTGGGTGTTTTTTCTTGCAACCAAGAACTCCTGTGAATCTCAAGCCGTCCAACAAGAATTAGGGGCATCACTAGCTGCTAAGAAAGTCATTATCCCACTGTTGGTTGATATTAGTCCTGAAGAATTGCCAGGTTGGGTAAACAGATACCATGCTATAGATATCCATAAAGCACCAGATACTCTTCATTCTACCATTGCACAAATTGCCAAAAAGTTAAAGGCGGATAAATTCTGGTTAGGTGTGACCATTGGGGCTTTGGTCACTTGTTTATTATTCGCAAAAAATAAATAATAAGCATCTCGAGGGCATTTATGATTGTGTGCTCCTGCGGAGGCATTGCACGAACTCGGTATTTCCTATCTCATAACTCACTACACTACTATTATGTTTAATTCTAAAAAATTATTTTGGGCAGTATTTAAATGCAACGGTGAGAAGTCGCTGCATGAAATTGTTTGCACTCATCAATTATTTAAAAATCCAGATAATTGGTATCCATATGGTGGGAAAAGTAAAGATGATAGATCAAATTTCGGAACTTTCGAAAATCAACAAAATAATTCTGGTGCTGCTTTGGTTGAAAAAATTACCAATTCCATTGATGCCTTGTTGCTTAAGAAATGTAAGCAAGAAAATATTGATCCGAAATCAAAATTTGCCCCTAGTGAGATGGAAGAAGCAACTGCCAAATTTTTTGCTATTCCAAACGGAGATATTGGTGACTTATTAAGTAAAGATCGTACTCAAATGGCAAGAGATAACATGCAAATCATTGCTACGGGTGGTAAAAATGAACCAGACATAATGATTTACGATTATGGCGAAGGGCAACATCCTGACAATTTTAAAAATACATTTTTGTCTATTGCTAATAATAACAAAACTGATATTCCTTTTGTTCAAGGCAAATATAATATGGGTTCTACTGGTGCGGTCGTTTACTGTGGTAAATACAGGTATCAATTGATTGCCTCAAAAATGGATAGTGTAGTATTTGATAAACAATCTAAACACACTGACAATTTATTCGGTTGGACATTAGTTAGACGACATGTTTTAACTGCAGAAGAAAACGCAAACTATGGTAGTAGTTGGTATGAATATTTTGCTATTAATGGTGAAAATATTCCGCAATTTGAAATAGAAAAATTAGATATAGGTTTGCATGGGGATAATAAATATTTCACCACTGGTTCTTTTATTAAATTATATTCTTATGAAATGCCTAGAGGAGCAAAAGGACCAATTAACACTCACTTATACAGGGAATTCAATCAATTATTATATAAACCTGCATTACCGTTTTGGTTGTTTGAAAAAAGAGGCAAATATGATCCGGAACAAAAAAATACGAATGCCGTTTATGGTAATCATGTGCGGATTAATAACACTGATAACGAAGAATATTTGTTAGAGATTACTCCAATTTATGAGCAATCAATCACAAACGAAATAGGTATAATGACCATACACGTTATCGTATTTAAGAAGGGACACACTGCAAACCAAGAAAAAGAAAGAAAAAGAAGCTATATTGGTGATAGACATGTAATTTATACTTTAAATGGTCAAGTGCAAGGTTCCGAAGGAAAGTCATTTATAACTCAAGATTTAAAATACAATTTTTTAAAGGATTCAATGCTTATAGTTATTGATTGCTCAAAAATAAATACTAATTTCCGTCAAGATTTGTTTATGGCAAATCGTTCGGATCTAAGGAAAAATGACAAATTGGTGTTATTGCGGCGTAAAGTTATTGAAATATTAAAAGGTAATGATTCTTTAAGACAGATTAATACCCAAAGGAAAAATTCTATATTACAAGGAGGGGATGCTAATAAGGAAATGGAATTGATAAAAAATTTGCTTTCAAGGGTACCGTTGGATAAATCTTTAACCGACCTATTGAAAAAAGGTGCGGATTTAATAAACATACTTCCTCAAAAAACCACAAAAATAAAAGATGGCAAAGCGAAAAAAGTGCCACTGGAAACTAAACGTTTCCCGTCCATTTTTAAGATTGATGTTAAAGAAAACAAAGATGACCTCAAAAAAATAAAATCAATACCTTTAAATGGCAAGGGAATTATAAGGTTTGAAACAGATGTAGCAGAGGATTATTTTTACCGCCCTCAAGAAAAAGGTGATTTTCAAATTAAGATTTTTGGCAATCAAAACCGTGATGGTCCAGTTTCTACCGGTCTAAAACCGAATCCGAATCTAGATAAAGTAGAAGATATTTTTGAGGTTAATAAATCCGGTCCTGCTAATGGTTCAATTAAATTAACATTGCAGCCGAAAAATAATTTAAAGGTAGGTGATGAGATAAAATTAAATGCAAAATTAACCTCTCCTAATGGTGACATAGAAAGTATTTTCTATGTGAAAATCGTCAATCCACAAAAGCAAGAAAAAATTAAGATGAAAGAAAATACTGAAAAAACAAAATTTCCCAAGCTAATTAAAATCACAAAAACGAATGATGGTAATTGGCAACAAGACAATGGCAATGCATGGAATGAGGTTGCTGATTGGGATGAAAGCAGCATTATCCATATTATGCCAGATGATCAACAAAAGAAAGTTATTAGTGCAATTGCCATAAATATGGATAGTTATTCATTACAAAAATTCCTATCTAAAAATAATGCTAAAAGTGAAACTGATATTACTTACTTAAAACACCAATACATTAGTAAAATTTATTTACATGGACTATTTTTGTATTCTATTTTAGATAAATTGGATGCACAAGAAACTAGCAAAGGAAAGTATGCGGGTAATACCCAAAGTAGCGATGAGTTATTGGCTAAAATATTTAAAAATTATAGTGATGTACTTATCCATCTAGATACAAATACAAAAATGTTAAAATTATTTGATGATGAATGAATTTTGCAAAAGACACCAAAAAAATTTAAAAAATACACTGGAATTGCTGGAATCAGTAATTGAACTTGAACAACATATTCCTGCAGAGTAGCCGGAATTGACACGCGTTTAGAAGCCCCTTGTTTACTCCTGTGGGCAGAGTTTTTTTATCCTTATACACAATTAATCAACCATCGGATAAAACAATGTTAGTCACATTTATAGAAGCAGTGTGGAATTTTTTGATAGTTGCTCATAGTGGCATTCTTGTCATAGTTAGTTATTGCTTAATAGAATTATTTAGTGAACGACGCCAGAAAAAAGACCGAATAGCAGAAGCAAAGAAATATAAGTTGGCAAAGTTAGAAGAACTTATGGATGAAGTTGGTGGGTTACGCATGCATTTAGAACAATTTTAACATGTTTATCTAGGTAGCGATAAGGAATAAAAAAGAGTAACTTTAAATTTGTTTCCGCTAACAAAGATTAAGACGCTAACATTCATACACCTTAATGAATTAGAATATCATGTGAAACTATTGCACAATAGTTTTCGTGAATATACAAAATTCATTACTAAATTGCAAAAGGAACTAGACGAAAACGGACAATATGTGTCAGATACATGTCTACTTGACCACCAGAAGTATTTCGCCCCGTTCAACAAGCAAATGTTCAAGGTTGAAGATGAATGCGAAAAACTCGCAAAAGATTTACAGTAAATCGAAAACCCCCGCCGTCCATGTGAATGGGTGGTTTTTAACTAATCAAACCGAGGATATAAAAATGACTCTCACTAAAATTATATTAGAAAGTATCACGATATTTATAGAATATATTACATGGCAAGTGGTGTGTCTTATTATTTTCTGGCGATTAGCAAAGCCGTTGTCAAAGTTCATAAATAACATAAAATCTGTTTCTGCTGGTAGTTTTGGATTTCATGCACAAAATATTAACACTAATAGCAATAAATTTAGCGAGTCACTTCAGAATGACGCCAATCTACCTGATGTTATAGCTGCAGAAAAAAAATTAGTTGAAAGTGCTTTAGAAAAGTTAGATTTAGGCACTGAAACGGCAGAAAAAGAACATCTTATAAGAGAACTTGCTTTTGCGCACATGGTGATTAACTTTGAAGCAATACATGGTGCGATATTTTATTCACAAATTTACTTATTGAGACAATTACGTGGGAACGAAAATGGATTTGACGCGAACACTGTTGAGAATGTTTTTAATACATTTAAAGAAGCAAAACCAGAACAATCAAATAATTTTACATTTGATAGATATGTTAAATTTCTGTTAGATAGTCAGTTGATCGAAATTCAAGAAAATAATTACTTTATAACCGAGATGGGTCTTGAGTATCTGAAGTGGATAACGATAGATGGCAAAATGGAAAAAACATATGGATAAAGTTCAAACCCCCGCCATCCATGTGAGTGGGTGGTTTTTTTTGGGTTTGGTTTGACAGGGGTTGGGGTTTTGCTTTATATTCCGCCCTGCAATTTTTAATCTATCCACAATAATCAAATAGGCATCTTCCCTTGAAAAAGCTACTCAAAATCTGCACTATCCGCCGTCTTATCGCACTCTCGCTGCTGTTATTAGCCCTCACCCACACCCCCGCTTTTGCAGAAACCGCACCCCCGACAGTTACCATTACCCCCAATCTCACCGCTGACTCCGATGGGAACTTTGCCGTGAACGGTAATTTCGATATAACCATCACCTTCAGTGCGCCGGTGACTGGTTTTGCAGCGCGCGATATTGATGTGACTGGCGGTACCGCCGGCACTCCCACCACCGTTGACCTAACTGACGGTGCAGCAGCAACCTACACCGCAACTATCACACCGACCGCACAGGGAGTTATTACAATAAATATCGCTGCAGGCATGGCTATGGCTGGCATAGGTAATGGCAATACTGCATCGAATCAGTTAATGGTTACATATGACAGCATCGCCCCGATGGTTATGCCCATAACCGCCCCTGGTTTTGTAACCGACGCCATGCCCTTCAACATCACCCTCACCTTTGACGATCAGGTCAATGGTTTTACAGCGAGCGATATTAATTTAAGCGGTGTCAGTGCTAACCTCAGCAATTTCAATGCCATGCCCGGCGACCAAATTTACACCGCAACTATCACACCCGAAGATGCGGGTATGGATATGGTAGGAATGATTATCATCAATATCGCCGCTGGTGTTGCTATGGATACTGCTGGCAATATGACTCCCGCCGTCAGGCACATAGTTCAATATAGAGACACGACCCGCCCGATGGTTGAGAGCATCACCGCCGGCGCTTTTGATTCCGGTAGTTTTCCGGTGACCATCACCTTCAGCGAGGCGGTTGCTGGTTTAACGGAAGCGGAAATTACGGTGACTAGCGGTACCGCTGTTAGTTTAACCGGCAGTGGCACAACCTACATGGCAATGATTAGCCCCAACGATTTGACTATGACGGCTATGCTTATGATAAATATCGCCGAAAATACCGTTATGGATTTGGCTGGTAATGACAATATGGCTACGACTACCATTGTGACCTACACACCCGAAACCACTGCCCCGACGGTTACCTCAATTGTTCCCTCTGGCAATGGCGTCACCGGGAGTGGTGCGAACTTTAATGTGCCTGGTGAATTTACTGTAACCATCACCTTCAGCGAGGCGGTCACTGGCTTTGACATGGGCGATATTATGTTGGGTGGTGTCAGTGCTACTCTCAGTAATTTTGATGGCAGTGGCACCGAATACACCGCAACTATCATGCCTGGCGATATGAATGGCGCAATTACGCTAACTATCAACGTAGATGTCGCTATGGATTTGGCGGGCAATGATAATGAAGCCGCTACGCCGATAACGGTTATGTATATGCAAAACGATGCGCCAACTGCCACCGCCACCTCATCCGCCACCGACATGACTGTGATGGAAGGTGCGACGGTTACTTTGACTGGCGTTGGCATGGATATGGATGTGGGTGACCAACCGGGCATTACCTATCGTTGGACGCAAACCGAGCCGACTGAAAGCACTTCGGGTGCAGGTATCGCGTTATCTCTAAGCGGTGACAATGACGAGATAGCGACTTTTACCGTACCAAGTGGTTTACCCAAGGCGGGTATTAATTTAGTTTTTCGATTAACGGTTACTTCAAATGGTCAAACGGATACCGATGATGTCACTGTTATGGTGGTTGGCGAGAACATGCCCCCAACAGCCAATGCAGGAATGGATCTTACTGACGATGCTGCGCCTTCAGAAGTGGACAATACTTTGACTATCTCGCTGGACGGCAGCGGAAACGATCCAGATGGTGATAACGGCGATTTGAGTTTTGAATGGACGGTTGAGGGGAATATGCACGGTACTTTCAATAATAATACCCTTGCTAAGCCAATCTATACCATAACGAATTTGCCCTTAACATTAGCTGGGATGCTAATTTTTACCCTTAAGGTGACCGAGATGGGTGCTGATGGTTTATCGGGTACGGATACGGTGACTGTTATGTTTACTGCTAATGGCACAAACGTGGTGGTTAGCGAAGATCAGAAGGTGCGAGCAGGTGTGCCGATTATGCTAAGCGGTTATGTGACTGATCCGGATGCTCTTATTAACGATGTAAATCTCGAATGGACAACGATGGTGGATGATGTGGCGATAACGCTTAACCATAGCGAAGATCTCACCGACACTAGAAGAACCGCCAACGCAACCTATACACCAACACTTCTTGTACCAATTGGCACGGTGCTGACTTTTAGACTAACCGCGACTGGTGGTAGTACTCCGAATGTTTACGCTGAAGTCATCATCACCATCGGCAGCCCGCAAGAACAAACCGTCACCATCGTCGCCGAGATTGCGCGGGCGTTTATGAGTAGCACTGTGACGGCGATTAGCAACCGCTTGCTTAATGCCAAATCGGGTGCGCAGGTGAATACCGCTGCGGCGAGTTGGAATGAGAATAGTGATAAAACTTTTTTCTCAGCACGCGCCCTATCGCGCTTGGCACATAGCGGCGATGCGCAATCCATGAAGGCAATGCTTGGCAAATCGGATTTTCAAATGCCATTCGGGGACGCCGGGAGAAGCGCTGGCGATATTGCGTTGTGGGGCAGTGGCGCCTATAGCGATTTATCTGGGGAGAGCGATAAGGTGCAATGGGACGGCAAACTCAGCGGTTTTCATATCGGTATTGACCGCAGAATCAAACGCGATTCGGGCGGCGATGCGCTGCTCGGCATTGCCTTATCATCGCTTTCCAGCGAGGTGGATTATTCGGATGGGACTAATGTTGATGTCTTGGCAAGTGGCACCGACCCCGACGAACAAGGCAACTACGAAATTGATATGACCACCCTATCGCCGTATATCGGCTGGAATAGGGGCGATGTGGAATTATGGGCAAGCGCCGGCTTTGGTATGGGCGAAGTGCAACGCAATATCGGTGGCGCACAGCCGATAAGCATTGCAAGCGACGCACAACAACTCACCGCAGCCTTCGGCGGCAATGGTGCATTATTCATTGATGGCTCTTTTGATTTGCGCCTTAAAGGAGAATTATCTGCTTCGCAATTTAAACTGGACGGCAGTGCGGATGATATTTTTATTGCTGGGCAAACATTAGATGCAACCCGCGCTCGGATTGGGCTGTATTCTAATCACCTGCATAAAATAGGCGTCGGTAGAAAGATTACCAGCACCAATGAAATTGGTATTCGGTTTGATGGCGGCGATGGGATAACTGGTTCTGGTACTGAAATCGGCGGCAAATTGAGATATGCCAATTCGGTAAGTGGTTTGGTTGTGGAGGGCAGTGCGCGCGGCTTGCTTGGGCATAATGGTGATTTTAATGAATGGGGGATTCAAGGCTCGGTGGCTAAGCAGAATGGGCGGGATGGGCAGGGGTTGGCGTTTTATTTAACGCCGGTATATGGGGATGTTAATAGTGGGGTTGCGGAATTGCTTGCGTCGGGGTTGAGTGGGGAAGTGGATAATAGTGCTGCGCGTGATTATCACATTAACCTTAACACTCGTCTTGGCTATGGCATTGCGTATTGGGGAATGGTGACGCCGTATAGTGAGATGGTTTTCGGTGCGCGGGATGAATTGCGGATGGGGGTTAATTGGAAACTGAATTCAACTTTTAATTTGACTTTGGTGGGGGAGGAGGCGGATGTAGATAGTGTACGGTTGTTGGGGGAGGTTAATTTTTAATTGGGTATCATCTTGCATTATAAAAAAGGGGGTGGCAGTTTCCTTTTTTTGTAATTGGTTGTGGGTAATTAGTGATTTATTAAGTGGGTGCTGATTTATTAATTACGTTGTTCCTGCGCAGGCGGGAATTTGCTACAACATGTGTACCGTAGGCACTCCTTAATTGTTTTTGAATGATGGCTCGGTAACACCAGATTCCCGTTAACACATTGCGGGAACTGCGTGCTTATTTACTTCCATTCCAGCGTTCGCTGGAATCTAGTCATTAAAACACAGCGGCGTGCCGCTGACCGTACACTTCCCCCCTGTCAAGGGGGGAGCGAGGGGGGTTTATTGGCTGGAATTAACAGCAAACCCCCTCAGTCCCCCTTATCAGGGGGAGGATGCGGAGCGGCTTCGCCGCGCATGTTGTACTGGATTTCAGCGTTGCTGGAATAGGGGTGATGGTTAGTTTTAGTGAAATAACAAAATACAGACTCCCTGTTCCCCATCACCATCCCAAATATCCACATACCGGACTTGATCCGATATCCAGTGCCGTTAATGGGAGACATCATGGGCGGGAATGCAATATGTACGCTTGCGCGATGGTA
>WASV01203177.1_pt1 | contig 12804 bp, 11 predicted proteins | sample 5698531 | NCBI WGS metagenome assembly WASV01 (sample SAMN11175559, study PRJNA528189) | sponge metagenome | isolation source: marine sponge | host: Myxilla | place: Antarctica: Western Antarctic Peninsula, King George Island | collected 2013-01 | reverse complement strand
TGAAACTATCGCAATTTCTCTCGGATAATGATGTACCGTTACAACAAGATGAACGTATTAATATATTTCTAACCAATACACTGGAACAACTTAAAGGTCAAGTAGAGCTGCCGTTTATGCCCGAACTGGCGGAAGAGGCAAATCGTGCGCAAGAAATAAAAGATGCACCGGTGCTGGTGATTTGTGGCAATCCGCCCTATTCGGTTAAGTCGCAAAACACCGGTGATTGGATTGTTAAATTGATTGATGACTATAAACAAGTGGATGGCAAACCGCTGGGCGAAGCCAATCCCAAAGCATTGCTGGACGATTATGTGAAATTTATTCGCTTTGCCCAATGGAAAATGGAAAATGTGAAACGCGGCATCGTCGCCATTATTACCAACCACGGCTTTTTGGATAATCCAACTTTTCGTGGTATGCGGCAAAGTTTAATGAATACTTTTGACGCGCTTTATTTTCTTGATCTGCACGGCAATACTAATAAAAAAGAAACTGCTCCCGACGGTGGCAAGGATGAAAATGTTTTTGCTATTCGGCAGGGCGTAGCCATCAGTATACTGGTTAAGAATCCTCAAATTAAAAAGAAAGGTGTGTTTCATGCCGATTTATATGGCAAGCGCGATGCCAAATATAGTGCTTGTTTGGAAAGCGACATGAATAATATCGGCTGGCAACCAATAAAGCCCGCCGCCCCGTTTTATCTATTTATTCCGCGTGATGAAAAAGCTGCGAAAAAGTATGAAAAGTTTTACTCGGTAAAAGATATGTTTATGGCGCAAAGCGTGGGTATAACGTCTTCTCGAGATCGTTTCGCCTTTGCCTTTGATGCGGATGAAATTAAAACACGAATTAATGAAATGATAGATCCGACTATCAGTACAGAAGACCTACGCGAGAAATATGACCTTAAAGATAATCCGGGATGGAGCTTGGAAAACGCGCGTAAAAAACTTGAAGAAAAATGCTCTGTTGATGATTTTATTAAGCCTTGCTCTTATCGTCCGTTTGATATCCGCTGGTGCTATTATGGAAAAGAAATAATAGAGCGACATCGTTCTGAAGTGATGGAGCACATGTTGTCAAAAGAAAACCTTGGGTTAGTTACCGTTCGCCAAGTTGCAGAAAGTAAATTTAATCACGCTATTGTCGTTGATAAAATCATAGAAGGCCGAATGACTCTTAGCAATAAGGGCACCGGTTATTTGTTTCCCCTTTATCGTTACGACATTGAAATAGATAAAACTGTTCAGCGCGAAAATATAGAACCAAAATTCCGCCGCTGGATTGACAAACACTACGGCACCGCCCATACACCGGAAGACATCCTCGGCTGCATCTACGCCATCCTGCACTCCACTGATTACCGCAAAAGTTACGCCGATTTCCTACGCGTCGATTTCCCGCGCATTCCATTTCCCGCTGACAACAACGAATTCAAACGCCTCGCCACCATCGGCACCGAGCTCGTCAATGCCCACCTATTACGCAAAAACTGCACCGGCAATCTCGGACAACATGAAGGCACCGGCACATCCCATAAAGTAGAAAGAATCAAATACAACGAAAAAACCGAACGCCTATATTTCAATCAAAACGAATACTTTGCCCCCATCCCACCAGAAGTTTTCAACTTCCCAATCGGCGGCTATCAACCATTAGATAAATACCTAAAATCCCGCAAAAACCGCAGCCTAACCTTAGACGAAACCGAAACCATACAGAAAGTTACCAATGCGATTGCTTTCACGATTGAAAAGATGGGGGAAATAGACCAGTAAACAATGCTAATTTGAATAACCCCATGGAGAGTGCTGGCGCACGGCATTAAACGCGCTTGCACAAGATTCCAGATACACACTGCGGGAACGATAACCGGGCTGAAATGCTTGCAAAACAATATTCACCGTACCGATAATAAAGTTGCATTCACCATCCACCATTAACACACCCACCCAATCGAACAAACTCATAATTAACGCCCAAGTGGAAATACAGTGATCAATATAATCATGCCCGGCTAACTTAATATTTTTTTCTTCCTATTCTATGGATTAACCTTCCCCGGATTAAATAAATCATCCGGATCCAATGTCCGTTTAATCTGCCGATATAAATCCAACGACACCGGATCCTTATACCTTTTCATCTCCGCCAATTTACTAATCCCAATCCCATGTTCGGCGCTAAATGAGCCGTTTAAGTCGTGGGTGATTTCGTGAATTAGATGGGTGATTTTTTTTGCGGTTGTTTGAAAATCTTGTGCGCTCATGTTCGCTGGGGTGGTAATGTTGAAGTGCATATTCCCATCACCCATGTGGCCATATGGATTGGGCAGGGTGGTGGGAAAGTTTTGGGTGATGGCGGTGGTTGCACGGCGGATGAATTCGGCGACGGCGGCGACTGGGACGGATATGTCGTGTTTGACACTACCGCCTGCAAACTTTTGTGCTTCAACAATGTTTTCGCGCAATCGGATTAACTTCTGCGCTTGCGTTTCGTTTTCAGCAATGACGGCGTCGGTTAAAATTTTATCTTGCAACGCTTGCGCTAAACAATTTTCCACTTGCTCACGCAACGGTGAGGTGTCGTTAGTATTATCGGCGACTAACAATACATACCATGGATGCGGTTTGGATAATGGATTCGTTTGGTTATGGATGTGTTTGATTGCGGATTGAACGGCTACACCCGCCATCAATTCAAAAGTGGTTAATCTATCGCCGCTGGCTTCGCGCACCGCGTTTAATAAAACCAACGCAGCATCAGGATCTTTCAATCCGACTAATGCGACTACGCGCGTGCGCGGTAAGGGAAATAATTTCAAGGTTGCCGCGGTGATAATTCCGAGCGTGCCTTCGGAGCCGATGAATAAATTTTTTAAATCATAACCGGTGTTATTTTTACGCAAACTATTCATGCCATTCCAGATGCGTCCGTCGGCAAGCACCACCTCTAAGCCAAGCACTAAGTCGCGGGTGTTGCCGTATTGCAAAACATTAATTCCGCCGGCGTTGGTTGCCAAATTTCCGCCGATTTGACAACTGCCTTGCGCACCGAGGCTCAAGGGAAAAAAACGATCATTATCTAATGCGGATTGTTGAACATCGGCGAGGATGCAGCCGGATTGAACGCGCATAATTTGATTGATTGGGTCCACTTCTAACACGCGATTCATTCGGCCGAGATTGAGAATAACCTGATTCGCACGCGCCACTGCCCCGCCGACGGTGCCGGTGTTACCGCCCTGCGGGACGATGCTGATTTTCGCACGCGCGCAACATTCCACCACCGCCGCCACTTGCGCAACATCCGCCGGCAAAACCACCGCTATGCACACGCTTTTGTATTGCCCGCGCAACTCATCGGTGTAACGCTGCAACCGCGCGCCATCGCCGCCATCAGCATCCCCATCGATGAGATATTTCGCACCGACTATTTGCGCGAGCGCGTTAAGTAGTTTGGGGGGGGATTTCACCGCGACCATGAAAATAAATAAATAGGAGAATTATTTTATCGTATACGCCGTCAACATTAACACGCCTAACAATAAACATAACACGACCAGGCGATGGCATTGAAGGTAATGATTATGGTTGCATTATCGGTGGGGAGCGCGAAAATAAATATCTGATTACCACATTCTATAGGGTATCAATCAAATAAATCACTCATGCTGCCCAGTATTCTCTTGCCGCGGGAGTGATACAATCGCGTTTTGCTACTTGTTACCAACCGGATAAATAACATGACCGATGTGAACATAGACACCCTCGCCGAACACTATCGTGCGATTATCAGTGCTGTCGGAGAAGACCCGCAGCGCGACGGCTTGCTACACACGCCGGCGCGGGCGGCCAAGGCATTGAAATATTTAACCGATGGCTATCGGCAAAATCTGGATGAAGTCGTAAACGATGCGATATTTGAATCCGATAATGATCAGATGGTTTTGATTAAGGATATTGAAGTGTATTCGTTGTGCGAACATCACATTTTGCCATTCATTGGAAAATGCCACATCGCGTATTTGCCAGACGGCAAAGTTATCGGGCTTTCCAAACTCGCGCGCATCACTGATATGTATTCGCGCCGCCTACAAATTCAAGAAAACCTCACCGACCAAATCGCCGCGGCGGTGGAATCCATCACCAACGCGCGTGGAGTCGGCGTGATTATAGAAGCGAAACACATGTGTATGATGATGCGCGGTGCGCACAAACAAAATTCGGTGATGAAAACTTCCACCATGCTCGGCGGTTTTAGAGCCGACCATCGTACGCGCGCGGAATTTTTGACTTTAGTTGGCGACTGAACGATTCGCCACCACGATGGCATAGTTGATTTAACCACACTGGTCGTGGCTTAAATGAAAACGTCACAATGAAAACGTTACAATGAAAGCGTTATTAGTGGACGGGTTAAATTTGGTGCGGCGCATTTATGCGGCGTTGCCGGAGGGAGATGGACGACCCGCGAATGCTGACCATGACCCCAATGCTGATGCCGCCAGAGTCGCAACTTGCCTCGCCTCCAGTACCGATTCCTTACGACGCGCTTTGAATCAACATCAACCGACGCATTGTTTAACCGTGTTTGATTTTGGCGGGCGCAACTGGCGACATGAATTGTTTGCCGATTATAAAAAAAATCGCACGCCCATGCCCGAACCGCTGCGTAATGGGTTGGCGCAATTTGAACGCGCCTTTGGCGCAATCGGAAAACTCGGCGTGCGCTGTATTTCATTGAAAGGTTATGAAGCCGATGATGTTATCGCCACGGTTGCGGCAAAGACCGAACAACACGGCGGGCAAGTATTAATACTCTCCACCGACCGAAATTATTGCCAACTACTCAGCGCAAATATTAAAGTGTTCGATCATTTCGGGCAGCGCTATTTGGATGATGCGATGATTGAAAAAAAATTTCAAATAACGCCACAACAATTGCCCGATTTATTATCGCTTGCCGGCGACAGTGGTTTATCAATTCCCGGCATCAAAACCATCGGCATTCGCACCGCTGCTAAATTATTAGGCGATTACGCTAGCCTTGAAAAAATATTACGCGCGGCTGATGCCCCAGCCAATAAAATCGGCGGCAAACTGGCAAGCAAACTAACGCACGGGCGAGATGATGCGCGCCTTGCGAAAATTTTGTTCACATTAAAAACCGACATCAACCTCGGCATCAATCTTAATGAGTTGAGGTATCAATCGCGGGAATGATAGGTGATTGTTAATTGGTTATTAAAAGCAATAAGGAATGCTGTGCATATAGTAGTACTGGATACCGGATCAAGTCCGATATGTGCGGTGTGCTGGCGCACGGCATTTAAACGCCTTCGGCGAAAGGCAAAGGCAACACCGCGCCGCAATTTATGCGGTACTATGTTATCTTTGCTATCGCAAACCAAACTACATTCGCTGATATTCATGCGCATATACATGTACATATATATGCACACAAACACAAACCTCCAACCCAACCCTAAAAACTTACACTATGGAAACTTGGGAGCAAATTCTATTAGGCGCAGTCGCGCTACTTGCGTTGTTCTATTTCGGTCCCGGCATTAAACCGATGCTGGAAAAAAGCAAGGACGCACCAAAAGATTGGCTCGGATTACTCATCCCAATCGGGTTGGTGGTGGCTTTTGTCATCCTACTGGCGGCACTCCTGTAAAACGGAATCGCCGGAATTGATTACCTCGTGCGCCATAACAACCCAGCGTCAACACACGCCGACAACATTACGATGACCGGCGGTAGCATGTCTGGCGGCATGGATTATGTCCACGCCTACCAGACCATTCGCAAGGTATAATCACGCCCATGACGGTGCAGATATTATTCACACTGGCGCAAAATTTTGACCCTGATTACCATAATCGGCTATATTCGCATCCTAAAATATCAGCAAATCTTAAGTAAATCCGAAGCAAATCCCAATTAAACCAACTCACAGGAGAAATCCACCATGAAACGTAGAGCAATCCTAAAAACCGCTGGTGCCGTCGCAGTCGGCACGGCCGCAGTCGGGCTGGCAAGTTGCGCCCAAGATGATGGTAAAGCCGCGCTACAACAAAAATTGGACGCTGCCAACGCCAAAATCGCTGAAATGACAAGCGCGCAACAAGCCCCGGCCGGGTTTGGCAAGCGTATTGAAGTGGCAATGGTTTCCACTTGGCCACGCGATTTCCCCGGGCTTGGCACCGGCGCGCAACGCTTTGCCAAACGCGTGAACGACATGAGCGATGGGCGCATTAATGTGGAATACTTTGCCGGCGGTGAGCGCGTCAAGCCGTTTGATTCGTTTGATGAAGTGGCTTCCGGCAATGCGCAGATATATCACGGTGCCGAATATTATTGGAAAGGCAAGCACCCCGGCTGGGCGTATTTCACCGCCGTGCCATTCGGCCTGACCTACACCGAAATTAACGCTTGGATTCGCTTCGGCGGCGGTCAAGAACTGTGGGATGAACTCGGTGCACAAGCCAATTTGAAGGGCTTAATGTGCGGCAATACCGGTGTGCAGATGGGCGGCTGGTTTCGCAAAGAAATGAATTCCGCGGATGATTTCAAGGGCTTGAAAATGCGTATGCCCGGACTCGGCGGCGATGTGCTTGCTAAACTCGGCGCGTCCCCGGTGTCTTTGCCCGGTAGCCAAATCTACGAAAATTTAGTTTCCGGCGCGATAGACGCCACCGAATGGGTTGGTCCGTGGAACGACAGCGTGATGAAGTTCTACGAAGCCGCCAAATATTATTATTATCCGGGCATGCACGAGCCGGGCGCAATGTTGGCTGTGGGCATCAACAAAGATTTTTGGGAGGGTTTGTCCAAATCCGACCAAGTGATGGTGGAAGCGGCGTCCTCTATGGAAAACGATGTGATGATGTCGGAATACAATGCCAAGAATGGCGAAGCACTGGCAAAACTAATCTCCGAGCAAGGCGTGCAGTTGAAGAAATTCAACGATGATATTTATGACGCCTTTGGTGTGGCTGCGGAAGAAGTGTTCGCCGAAGTGGTTGAACACAGCAATCTGGCGCGACGCATCCATGAAAGTTTTGTCGCAGCGCGCGCTAATGTTGGTGCCTGGGCAAAAATTTCCGATCAGGAATATGTCAGCCAGCGTAACCGGGTTCTTGGATTATAGAATTCGGCAGCATTGAAAACGGAGCCTTCGGGCTCCGTTTCTCATGCGTATCCACTCGCCCGGTTCGGCGGTTGCCGGTAATGCCGGGGCGTTGCTGTGAATAACCGTACGCTATCAAACAGCGCATCCAGATTATTTTCAAGCGCGTTTTCAGTGTTATCTTCTGTCGCGTCTTCAGTATTATCTGCGGGCCTGTCTTTAAGATTGTCCGCAAGTTTCATAGTGCGCGCACTGGCGGCGTTGATGGTTACGCTGATCATGCTATTTTTACTCAACAACCATCTGGTTTACTGGCGAGGCTGGCCCGAATTTTCCGCGACCTTAGCGCACTTTGCCCACCTAATATCTCTCAGCGCAACGACTCCCGCCACCGCCAGCATCCCCGCTTTGGGCTGGATTCAATTGCTCGGTTATTGCGCCGGGTTAATCATAACAATAGCACTCGTGCGCACAACGCCGACGCGCTCCATGAACGACGACGCCGATTTATACGCCCGATTTGCCGCCTATATCATTCGCGCAGCTTACTGGGCGGTGCTGCTCATCGGCTTAATAGACATGCTGATTTCCTTTTTGCGCGTAGAAGGATTTCTGGAATTTTTTATCGGCAAATACCTAACCATACAGCTCGGGCGACCCACTTTCCGCGGCATTTATGTGCATTACCCTTTGCTGGCGACAGCTTTGGTAATCGCTTGGTTCACCCGCTCGCTGGGCTTCATCTGGCTGGCAATGTTGGTGGTGATGGCGGAATTTCAGGTGGTAATCTCGCGTTTCGTATTCTCCTATGAACAGGCTTTTATGGGCGACTTGGTGCGATTTTGGTATGCCGCGCTGTTTCTATTTGCCAGTGCATATACCTTCGCGCGCGAAGGGCATGTGCGCGTAGATGTGTTATACGCCAATTTCAGCGCGCGCGGCAAGGCATTATCCAACGCCGCCGGGGCGGTGATTTTGGGGCTTCCGCTGTGCTGGACAATCATGATCCAAGGCATGTCGGGGCGCGGCGCGAGCATCAACAGCCCGCTGCTCGGTTTTGAAATCTCGCAAAGCGGCTACGGCATGTATGTCAAATACTTAATGGCTGGATTTTTGTTGGTATTCGCGGTTTCCATGGCGTTACAATTTGTCAGCGCATTTCTTGCCAACGCGGCAAAGTTGCAAGCCACGAGATTGCAAGATGCACCGCAACCGCCGGCGTCGCAACCAATGCCGCAACCGACACCGCAACCAGCGGCGTCCACGCACCGATATTGAGGTCGGCGTAACTTGGAATTAGTATTTCTCGCCCTGCTCATCGTGCTGATGGTCGTCGCGCTGACCGCCGGCTACCCGGTCGCATTCGCACTGCCGGGCTCGTCCATTCTCGCCATCGCGCTGGCAGCATTATGTGGGCAACTATTCGCCGGCGATGTCAGTGCTTACTTCGCCCAAGACGGGCCAGTTCAATGGCTAAGCGCCGGGGTGATTAATTTTCGCAGCCTTTATTGGGATGTGGAACGCGATACATTGATTGCCATTCCGTTGTTCGTGTTCATGGGAATCATGCTGCAACGTTCCAAAGTGGCTGAAGATTTGTTAGTTGCCATGGCGCAATTATTTGGTCCGGTGCCCGGCGGGCTTGGCATCTCGGTGGTGTTTGTCGGCGCATTATTAGCCGCCACCACCGGCATCGTCGGTGCCACGGTCATCGCCATGGGGTTGATTTCGCTGCCGGCAATGTTGCGTAATAACTACTCTCGCCCGCTCGCCAGCGGCACAATTTGCGCATCCGGCACCCTTGGCCAAATCATCCCGCCGTCCATCGTTCTGATCATCCTCGCCGACCAACTATCCAGCGCGGTTGACCAAGCAAGCACCGCCCGCAAAGCCGAATATAAAGAAGCCACCGGCGAGTTTTCCATGCCATCGGAGTTTGACATCACCTCCGCCAGTGCCGGCGATATGTTCATGGGCGCGTTAATCCCCGGCGTGATGTTAGTCGGAATTTACATGGCGTATATCCTCATCACCGCCGTACTGCGCCCGGGCTCGGCGCCACCGGTGCCTTACGATGGAAAATATAATCGCCAATTTATATTCCGTGTCTTAGTCGCCTTAGTGCCGCCGCTGTCGCTAATTTTCGCGGTGCTCGGCTCTATCGTAACCGGCGTGGCGACGGTCAACCAAGCCGGTGCCATCGGCGCAGTCGGGGCGATGTTGATGGCCGGCTATCGCCTGAAAGCGGGCAAGCGCGGTGCGTATTTGCCAGCAATGCTCGCCATCGGCGCGACCGTTGCTATTTTGCTGCTGATTACCGCATTTGATTTGAACATCAAAAACATCAAGACCAACGCCGACGCTTTTGGCATTGCGCTGGCGGTGATTGCGGTGGCGGTACTATTGGTGGCAGTGCTATGGAGCGCGTGGCGCGCGTGGCGTATAGACGACACCTTGCGCGGCGTGATGGTGGAAACCGCCAAAACAACCTCAATGGTATTCATCATCCTCATCGGCGCGGCCATGCTCACCTCGGCCTTTCGCGGATTTGGTGGCGAACATCTGGTTAAGGAATTTCTCACCGGCTTGCCCGGCGGCTTCTGGATACAATTCGTGGTGGTCATGGCGGTGATTTTTCTACTCGGATTCTTCCTTGATTTTATTGAAATCGCGGTGGTAGTCGTGCCTATCGTCGCGCCGATATTATTAGCCGACCCATCCGCCAACATCACCGCCGTGTGGCTCGGCGTTATGATTGGTTTGAATATCCAAACTTCGTTTCTAACCCCACCGTTCGGCTTCGCGCTTTTTTATTTACGCGGCGTAGCACCGCCCGAAGTTAAAACTACGCAAATTTACAAAGGTGTATTCGCCTTCATTATTTTGCAATTGATCGGGCTAACCATCGCCGGATATTTCCCCGCATTAGTCAACTACATGCCGTATCGCACTTACTTAACCTCAGAAACCGCACCGCCACCGATTAACCCGCGCTTGCAATTCTGCATGGAAAAACAAGTGTTCGCTGAATATCGCGACAACCGCGCGCGCATAACCGATGACATCAGCCGCGCACGAGCAATTGATTTATCGGTATTGCCCGATGACCATCGCATCGCTGTGACCAATGGTTTTACCGCGGCGGCGAATACTTTTGATTTGGTGGAGCGGATAAAGTTCACCGAAGCGGAGCTGAATACCTACTTGGATGATTATGTTCCCTTACAACGCGCCAACCGCCGCACCCAAATTGAGATTCGCAAACTCGCGCGCAAGATTCAACAAACCCAAAACCGCTATGACCGATTGATACGCAATCAAAACGCCCGACCCAATCAATTGAATAAGTTAGACGAAGAAATCGCCCGCTTGACGCACGACCACCAAGAATTGCTGAACAGCATTTCATCCGACTGGGTCGCCGCGAAAACAACCTATAACGAACTATATGTCGCCGACAAAAAAGCACGCACAGATTATCGGCGTAATGTGGATAGTGCGTATCAATCGGTTGAAGACATCCGCAACTTAATTCGTGATGGTGCGTCTTTAGCGGTATTGGATGCGCAGTTAACCGACCGCGCAAACATCATCGCCGCCAATTCAGCGCCGCAAGCGATGGCAGAAATTAAGCAACTGGAAAGAGCGTTCAACGGCATCGCCGGCGTGGGCGACATCCAATCAACCTTAATAAAATCTCGTGGCGCACTAAAAGGTGATAATCCGAATTTCAATCAAGCCAATCAATTGCTACGACAAGCGATAAGCGCAACCAACGCAGAAGTCACTTGGCGCACCACCGCAGCAAAATCTATTCTCCCCGCCCTTGAGCAATATAACGACGCCATCAAAAACACCATCGGTCTACGCCTACAAAAACGCCTAACCACCACCCAAGCCAAAAACATCGCCGCCTGCCAATCCGCACATCGGGATATATCGTTGAATTTTTAAAGAAAAGTTCTTCTATGTGTTCGCTAATTCGCTGACAAAATGCGGTTGCATGCAAATGCTACATGAAAAGGAAGCGATAACGCCGTAATATCAAAATGTCATTCCAGTGACAACTGAAATCCAGTACTTATTAACAGCGGCAAAGCCGATGACCTTATACTGTTGCACGCCCATCGCATAATAAGGAGACGCTACATGTTTCGACAAAGTCGGACGCATTATTAAAAATAAACGTGTTCTAGAAACACGTCAAACACTGAATTTTTTGACAAATTAGTCTTCTGGTACCACATCTCGTATAGCATCTGCAATCGCATCAAACCATGGAATATTCTCTGCAATCTTATCTTCTAATAAAGTTATTTCATTACGACTAAGCTCTCTGCCCAACTCAGTGATAGCAACTGTTTGGACATCTTTCTCGCTTAAAAAGTATATTGTTTTATCATTCATAGTAACATCCCACAGGTTACTTGCTAAAAACATTTTTCCTGTGCCAATTAATTGCAGTGACATCAGGGCGATGATTTTTTGTTTTTGGAAGCATCAGAAAGCAATTGCTTTCTTTCAAATGATCCAAAAAACAAAAGTCAAATATCATACCATGATCATTTTTTAATGCTTTTGAATTCAAAGAAGAAATCAATTTAAATTTTTCATTAAAACTAAATAATCCTACATCAAATGCCCAATGATGCAACCGACATAAAGACAATCCATTCCATACATCGTCTTTACCAAAATAACTATGCGGTATTATATGCGCAGCTTGCACTTCCCATTGAATTTTATCTGGCGCACATAATTTTAGCCCACAAACACAGCATCTGTAACCATATATTTCGATGACCGCCTGCCTAAACCCTCTCTTTCTTAATCTGGATTTTTTTGTAAATATTTCTACTTTCTTTGTTTTATCAAAAGGATTATAACTTCGTGGTTTCTGTCGTTCAGAAATTTTCTTAACTATCTTTTGCACCTCAAATGACTTTATTGGCAATGTTTCCTTACAATCTGGGGACATATTTTGAAGTTCCAGAGCCTTATCATATCCTCGTTCGGTTAACATCCATTCTGTTTTATTGGTAAGTTTTAAAGTTTCCGTTGGGCGTGTAACAAACTTTGTTGTGGCTAAAGAATTACCAGCTCTGTACAACAACCGATGCCACAAAGGAGTTCGGACAATTCTATCTTCTTTTTTATAAATTCTCTCAAGAACTACGGTTCTTTGTTTTTCATTTAAATTGAAATTGTCAGCAATCTCATTAACTATTTCTTCGTTCTTTGAAAATTCCTTGATCACACCTCCATGATTAAAAAGCGCTAATAACAAATTTTCTTCTACTTGATATCGAGTCGGCATATCATAATTTTGCAACATTTTTCCTTCATAACTTTCTTTCATCGAAGCATCCTCCGATTGTTTAATTCATAAACGTCTAATTGACATTGAAATTACCACGCGCAGTCACATCATCAAACAACGAGATATTGATAGGAAAGAGTTTTATGGTAGTGTATTATCGTACGACAAATAAAAAACTAATCAATACCGATAATAACCCGGCTTATATTGCCCATCCATTGGCACGCCAATATACTCAGCTTGCACATCGGGATATATCGTTGAATTTTTAATTTATGGAACGATGAGAAACTTTACAATAGCAATCATTATTAAGGCGGCCGTGGTTATTCCCCCAAATAATC
>WASV01131071.1_pt1 | contig 12833 bp, 9 predicted proteins | sample 5698531 | NCBI WGS metagenome assembly WASV01 (sample SAMN11175559, study PRJNA528189) | sponge metagenome | isolation source: marine sponge | host: Myxilla | place: Antarctica: Western Antarctic Peninsula, King George Island | collected 2013-01 | reverse complement strand
AAAGGGGTCATATTATGTCTGTATTAATTAAAGGTGGAACAATTGTTAACGCTGATCAATCTTTTCAAGCCGATGTGCTATGTGCAGATGGCAGAATAAGAGAAATTGGAGATAATATCTCAGCACCAAGTGGTACTGAGATTGTTGATGCTGCCGGGCAGTACGTTATGCCCGGTGGTATTGATCCTCATACTCATATGCAATTACCTTTTATGGGCACAGTCGCCAGTGAAGATTTTTATACTGGCACGGCCGCAGGGCTTGCAGGTGGCACAACAATGATTATTGATTTTGTTATTCCTGCGCCTCAACAAAATATTATTGAGGCTTATCATCAGTGGCGTGAATGGGCAAAAAAATCAGTTGCTGACTACAGTTTTCATGTTGCCATCACTTGGTGGGATGAAACTGTAAATGCTGATATGAAAACCTTAGTAGAAAAATATGGTGTTAACAGTTTTAAGCACTTTATGGCATATAAGGGTGCAATAATGGCCACCGATGAAATACTAGTAAATAGTTTCTGTAGGGCTTTAGAATTAGGTGCAATGGCAACAGTACATGCTGAAAATGGTGAAATGGTTGCGCAATTACAAGATAAAATTTTTAATATGGGTATAACTGGGCCAGAAGGACACCCATTATCACGCCCACCAGAAGTTGAAGGCGAGGCTGCTAATCGTGCTATTAGTATCGCTAAAGTATTTGGCGTTCCATTATATGTTGTTCATGTATCTTCAAAACAGTCTTTAGAGGCTATTACCAAGGCACGAAATGAAGGTCAAAAAGTATTTGGTGAGGTTTTAGCGGGGCATTTGTTGATAGACGAATCAGTTTACTTGGATAAAAATTTTGAAAGTGCAGCTGCACATGTTATGAGCCCCCCTTTTAGAGCAAAAGAACATCAAGATGCGTTGTGGAAAGGTGTTCTATCTGGTAATTTACAAACCACTGCTACTGACCATTGTTGTTTTTGTGCTGATCAAAAAGCAGCGGGTAAAGATGATTTTCGTAAAACTCCAAACGGTACTGCAGGTGTAGAAAATCGTATGGAAGTATTATGGCATCATGGGGTAAATACTGGTCGTTTAACAATGAATGAGTTTGTTAAATTAACCTCTACCAATGCTGCACAAATATTTAATATCTACCCCCGTAAAGGCAGTATAACTGTTGGAGCAGATGCTGATATTGTTGTATGGGATCCAGAAGCAACCAAGACAATTTCTGCTAAAACACACCATCAAAATATAGATTTTAATATTTTTGAAGGCATGAAGATTAAAGGTTGTGCCTCATACACTATAAGCGCAGCAAAAGTAGTGTATGCAAACGGAGAGTTAAAAGTTGAACGCGGTGCTGGTAAATATATTAACCGACCCGCTTATCCATTTTTTTACCAAGGTCTAGACCGTCAAGCAGAGATAAACAAACCTAAACCTGTGATTCGTTAAGAGGTAAATAATTTTATACTGTTTTTTTTGTATTTATAACCTGACCAAGTGGTTAATTTTTTTCGGAGTTAACTGTGAATAATAATCAAATAATAAATGAGGCAATAAACATTCAATCACATCGCCTTAGCAAACAAGAAATAGAAGATAATTTTATAGATCTTCATAAACCATTATCTGCAACAGAGGCATTAATTGAAGCTGATCGTTGTTATTTTTGTTATGACGCTCCTTGTACCAAAGCCTGTCCATCAGATATTGATGTTCCAGGTTTTATCCAAAGTATTCGAAGTAATAATTTAACAGGTGCTGCAGATAAAATCTTAACTGAAAATATTTTTGGCGGTATGTGTGCCCGTGATTGTCCTACTGAGGTATTGTGTCAGCAGGCATGTGTGCGTAATGATCATGAGAAAAAGCCAGTTGAAATTGGATTACTACAACGCTATGCAACCGATTCAGTATTACATAATGGCGTACAGTTATTTTCAAGAAAAGAAAATACAGGAAAATCTATCGCTGTTGTTGGAGCAGGACCTGCAGGCATATCTTGTGCACACCGTTTGGCAGTTTTAGGACACAATATAACAGTTTATGAGGCAAAGGATAAGCTCGGCGGTTTAAATGAGTATGGTATTGCAGCTTACAAATCTACCGATGATTTTGCCCAACAAGAGCTTGCTTATATTCTAGATATAGGGGGCATTACTATTAAAACAGGAATGCAGCTAGGTAAACAAATTAATCTTGAAACCTTACAACAACAACATGACGCAGTATTTTTAGGATGTGGTCTAGCCACGGTAAACAAATTAAATCTTGATAACGAAAATATTTCAGGCGTTATAGATGCAGTAGAATATATTTCAAATTTACGACAAACTAGCAATAAAGAGGAACTCTTAGTTGGAAAAAATATTGTCGTTATAGGCGGCGGCATGACAGCAATAGATATTGCCGTTCAAAGCAAAATGTTAGGGGCAGAAAAAGTAACTATTGCTTATAGAGGTAGCAAAAATAAAATGCCAGCTAGTAAATACGAACAAAATTTGGCAAAAAAACATGAGATACAAATACACTATAACTTGACACCAAAACGTCTGTTATCAACCGATAATCACGTCACTGAAGTGGAATTTGATGTTATTCAGCCGCAAAATAGTAAAAGTTTAACAGCAGGTGGAGAGGTTGCTATGCTAAGAGCCGATGCTGTTTTTAAGGCAATTGGACAACAATTAGTGACTAAGGGTCTAGTTGATAATAATACGCTACAACTAGAAAAAGGAAGAATAGTTGTAGATGAGCATCGCAAAACCTCATTGACTAAAGTTTGGGCTGGTGGAGATTGTGTACTTGGTGGCAAGAATTTAACAGTGTCAGCGGTTCAAGATGGCAAACTGGCTGCAATTTCAATTGACCAAACATTAATAGCAGGAGCGTAATATGGCAGATTTAACAAGTAATTTTTTGGGAATTAAATCACCCAACCCTTTTTGGCTAGCCTCAGGACCCCCTACGGATAAGGCTTATAATGTCAATCGTGCCTTTGAAGCAGGCTGGGGAGGCGTTTCATGGAAAACTTTGGGTGAGGATCCACATGTAGTGAATGTTAATGGTCCAAGATACGCCTCTAAAATGAGTAATGATCATCGAGTTGTTGGTTTTAGTAATATTGAATTAATTACCGACCGACCATTTCAAGTTAATCTTGATGAAATGCGCCAAGTTAAAAGGGAGTGGCCAGATAGAGCTTTGGTTGCATCTGTAATGCTGCCAATGAATGAAGCTTCTTGGAAAAAATATATCCCCATAATTGAAGACACAGGCGCAGATGGTTTTGAATTAAATTTTGGTTGTCCACATGGAATGTCTGAGCGTGGTATGGGCGCAGCTGTAGGACAAGTTCCAGAATATATTCAGCAAGCTACTGAGTGGTGTAAAAAATATGCGACGATACCTGTAATAGTAAAACTTACACCCAATATAACTAATATAGTCCAACCTGCTGAAGCATCTCTTGAAGGTGGGGCTGATGCAGTGTCATTAATAAATACGATTAATTCAATTATGCGAGTCGATTATAATAACTTGACGATGTATCCAACAACTGATGGCATGGGTACACATGGCGGTTATTGTGGTGAAGCTGTAAAACCAATTGCATTGAATATGGTGGCAGAAATAGCGCGTAATGAAAAAACAAAAAACTTACCAATTTCAGGTATAGGCGGTATATCAACTTGGAAAGATGCAGTGGATTTTATTGCCTTAGGCGCAAGTAATGTACAGGTTTGTACGGCTGCAATGATATATGGCTTTAAAATTGTAGAAGATATGAAAACAGGATTGAGTAATTTTTTAGATGAAAAAGGAATGAACTCTGTGCAGGAGCTTGTAGGCAAGGCAGTACCCTCGGTTACTGATTGGAAATATTTAAACTTGAATCATGTTGACAAAGCAGTGATAGATCAAGATACCTGTATCAAATGCGGGCGTTGTCATATTGTATGTGAAGATACCTCACATCAAGCAATTGCCTATATAAATGAAGGCGAAGTTAGAAAGTTTATAGTGAACGATGATGAATGTGTCGGCTGTAATCTTTGTGTAAGTGTTTGTCCTGTGCCAGATTGTATTTCAATGGTCGCCATGACATCTGGGACTGATCCGAGAACTGGAAAAGTAATTTCATCTCAATCTTCTAATTGGACAAAACATCCGAATAATCCAATGCATGCTTAATTTGAAAAAGGCTTGGAAACAAAATTTGTTAAGTCTCGTCATTTATATTATGAGACTTGATAATTCGCGTAGTACTAAAATATTGAACTAAAATTAGAAATCAATATATGTATTACATTTTTTAATAAATAGTAGAGGAGTAATGATATGAAAACAGGAAAATTTAGTCTATTGGCTATAACATTGTGTGGCTTTCTTTTGTCTGGGCAAGTACTGGCAGCCAAAATAAAGGTGGCAGGAATATATACCCAGCCATTGCAACAAAAGTGGGATGCAAGATTACATCTAGCTTTGCAAGCCCAGGCGGATGCAGGTGAAATTGAGTATGTGTATTCAGAAAAAGTTGCAAATACTGATTATGTACGAGTTTTACGGGAATATGCCGAAAGTGGAGTACAACTTGTGGTTGGAGAGGCTTTTGGTATCAGTCGTGAAGTTAGAAAAGTAGCAGATGACTATCCAAAGATAGCTTTTTTAATGGGCGATTCTTTTAGTGAATATGGTAGTAATTTATCAGTATTTGATAACTACATTCATGAGGGTACTTATTTAATGGGAATTATTGCTGGCAATATGACCAAAACTAATAAAATTGGCATGGTTGGTGGTTATCCGATTGGTGAAGTAAACCGTTTGTTTCATGCATTTATGGCAGGTGCAAGATCGATAAACTCCGACGTTGAGTTTAAAGTGAGTTTTATTGGTTCTTGGTATGATCCACCAAAAGCAAAAGAAGTGGCGTTTTCTCAAGTAGAAGCGGGTGTAGATGTCTTATATGCCGAGCGTGCAGGTGTTGTAAATGCTGCAAAAGAGAAAAATGTAATTGCATTTGGTAATGTTAACGATATGAATAAAGAAGAAAACGGCAAAGATATCGTAGTCACATCGGCTTTATGGCATATGGAAAACGCAATTAATCATGCAATTTCTCGTGTTAAAGCGGGTACATTCAAAGCAGAGGATTATAAAGAATGGACTATGATGGCAAAAGGTGGTACTTCTTTAGCACCTTATTATGAATTTGAGAGTAGGATTCCATCTGATATTAAAGCTAAAGTAGAAGCAATTTCCACTAAAATCAAAAATGGTACTTTTACAGTTGAAATTAATGATGATGAACCAAAATCAACTTACTAAAATTATCAGAATTGAAAAATCTACAATTTTCCAATATTTGTAAGAGTTTTGGTTCTGTTGTAGCAAATGACAATATTTCACTCTCACTAGGTGAGGGTGAAATATTGGCTTTATTAGGTGAGAATGGTGCAGGCAAGACCACATTAATGAACATATTGTTTGGGCACTATGTTAGTGACAAAGGGTTTATTAAAGTTAGGGGTCAAAGATTAACGCCAGGCTCAACAAACGCTTCACTAGATGCCGGAATCGGCATGGTTCACCAACATTTTGCTTTAGCAGACAATCTTACTGTATTAGAAAATATTATTATTGGCACCGAATCTCTATTTAGCTTATGGAGTCAGAAAAAACGAGCCTATAAAAAGCTTCAAACATTGGCAAAACGTTTTGGGTTGCCGATTAATCCAGATGCTAGAGTAGCAGATTTAACAGTTGGTGAAAAACAACGAGTTGAAATAATTAAAGCATTGTATCGTGATGCACGTATTTTGATACTCGATGAACCAACTGCAGTACTTTCCCCACCAGAGACCAAGCAACTTTTTAAGGTGCTCAAAGAAATGGTCGCTAATGGTCTATCAATAATGTTTATATCACATAAATTAAATGAAATTTTAGAAATTAGTGATCGAATTGCAGTTCTACGTCACGGCAAGTTAACCGGGGAAGTAGTCACTAAAAATGCAAATAAGGCGTTACTTGCAGAAATGATGGTTGGACACACGGTTACACGACCAGCGTATAAAAAATTGAAAATTGGTAAAGCAATCGTAGAGCTGAATGAGGTGTGCTTAAATGCAAGCGAAGGCTCGACTGCACTTAATAATATAAATCTTAAAGTGCATGAAAATGAAATTATTGGAATAGCAGGCGTGGCAGGAAATGGTCAAGCTGGGCTAGCCTCAATCCTGCAAGGATTGGTTGCTCCAAGTTCTGGAGAATTTAAATTACTTGGGAAAACTTTAAATAAATATGATCCTCGTTATCTTACAGAATCCGGTGTAGCACGGATTCCAGAAGATCGTTCTAATGAAGGTGTTATTGGAGAAATGAATTTATGGGAAAATTTCCTTGGTGAGCAATTACGCTCTAAAGCCAAATTAGGCTTTATTATCGACAAAAAACAAGCAGTTATAGATGCTGAAAAATTAATTGAAACATACGATATTCGTTGCGAGGGTGCATTTGCTTGCACTAGGTTATTATCTGGGGGTAATATTCAGAAAATAATTCTCGCCAGAACTCTGTCAAATAATCCTCGTTTTATTATTGCAAACCAGCCAGTGCGAGGTTTAGACGAAGGTGCTATCAGTTTTGTACAACAGCAAATAATAAATGCTAAAACAAAAGGTGCTGGGGTATTGCTAATTAGTGAAGACTTAGATGAAATTTTTGAATTATCTGATCGTATTGCAGTAATATTTGATGGAAAATTACAAGGACCATTTGATATTGATGCAATCGATATAAAACAAATTGGTCTTATGATGAGTGGTTCAAATGAAATGGACGATTTATGAGGCTTGAAACAAGAAGAAACACCCCTGTATGGTTAATTGCAATATTGCCGATTATTTCTATTTTAGTTGCTTTTATTTTTGGTGCTTTTTTCATTGTTTGGGCAGGCGAATCTCCAATTACTGCTTATATAGCTTTAATTAAAGGTGCTCTAGGTTCAAGTTTTGCAATTACTGAATCTCTAACAAGGGCAATACCATTAATTTTTACAGGATTAGCTGCGGCTGTTGCATTTCGTGCTAAATTTTGGAATATTGGCGCAGAAGGGCAATTATATTGTGGTGCTTTAGCGGCAACATTAATTGGTACCGGAATGATTGATTTACCCGCACCAATTATGATACCAATTCTATTTATTACAGGTGCGTTGGCAGGTTGTTTGATTTTGTTATTACCAGTTTTTCTTAAAACCCACATGAAAGTGGATGAAGTAGTAACAACACTATTACTGAATTTTATAATTTTACTATTTGTAAATTTATTACTTGAAGGACCTTTGAAAGACCCTATGGCTATGGGATGGCCTCAAGCTGCACCAATTATTGAACATGGTGTTTTGCCTACTATAATTGATAAAAGTAGATTACATTTTGGATTAATTATCGCATTAGTGATGGCTGTTATCATTTGGGCAATGTTACGCTTTACCGTTTGGGGGTACGAAATAAGAGCGGTTGGCTACAGCCAGAAAGCCTCAGTTTTTTATGGCATATCAATTAATAAATCAGTATTAGTAGTCGCTCTTTTGAGTGGCGGATTGGCTGGTATGGCTGGTGTTAGTGAAGTTGCAGGATTAAAAGGATATTTAACTCTAGATTTATCACCAGGTTTTGGTTATACCGGAATAGCCGTTGCAATGCTTGCACAATTGCACCCTATCGCAGTCATTGTTTCAGCTATATTCCTAGCGTCAATTTATGTAGGTGCCGATGCAATGAGTCGTGTAATAAATATACCAAACTATATTGCAGATATTTTAGTTGCCATATCTTTGTTATCTGTTTTAGTTGGATCTATGCTTGCACGATATCGTGTTATATGGAGTAAATAATTATGTTGGAATTATTTGCATTGTTAGTCACCACTACTTTATGGGCTGCTGTGATCAGAATTGCCACCCCATTAATTTTTGCTACATTGGGCGAGTTAATTTGTGAACGAGCAGGCGTATTAAATCTTGGAATTGAAGGAATAATGACTATTGGTGCAATGGCTGGCTGGATTTGGGTTTACCAAGGTGGAGATCTGTGGGGTGGGGTTATGTTTGCTGCTATGGTGGGTATGTTATTTGGTTTTTTGCATAGTATATTTGTCGTATATCTTGGTTTGTCACAACATGTGAGTGGTATCGGAATTACTCTGCTTACTTCATCTATTAGCTATTATACGTATAAAATGTTAATACCCGTAAGTACTGCGCCACCAAAAATTGAAGCATTTAGCGCATTTAAAGTACCTCTATTATCATCAATTCCAATTATTGGTGATGTTCTTTTTAACCAAACGGCATTAACATATTTAGCATACATATTAGTATTAGTTATTTTGTATATGCTCTATAAAATGCCAATTGGTTTAGCAGTTAGGATGGCAGGAGAAAACCCAGTTGCTAATGAATCTCAAGGCATTAATGTATTGTTAATTCGTACGGGTGCAGTTATGGTTGGTAGTGCTTTTATGGCTGTTGGAGGTGCATTTTTAACGATGTCCGCATTTGATGCATTTTATTTTGGTATGGTCAATGGCAGAGGATGGATTTGTATTGCATTGGTTATTTTTGCATCTTGGAGACCGGATAAAGCCTTCCTAGGGGCTATTTTATTTGCATTATTTGAAGCCTTGCAAATTAGAGCGCAATTAATTGGTGCAAATGTCATTCCCTATCAAATTTTTTCTATGATGCCATACATTCTCAGTATAGTTGCAATGATGATCATTGCGCGTAAGGCTACTTATCCTAAAGCACTATTAGTGCCATTTATAAAAGGTGATCGTATTTAATGTTTGACTTACTTATAAAACACGCTAATCTTCCAGATGGTCGTAAAAATTTTGATATTGCCATTCAAAATAAAAAAATAGTAGCCGTTGCAACAAATATTGTTGGCGATGCTGTTAGTAGTATTGATGCAACTGGCAAACTAGTTTCTCCAGCGTATGTAGACAGCCATTTTCATTTAGATTCCACCCTGACCTTAGGTCAACCACGTTTTAATGAAAGTGGTACTTTACTTGAAGGCATTCAACTATGGGATGAGCTAAAACCGCATTTAACGATAGAACATATAAAAAAGCGTGCCCGTAAATTATGTCATTGGGCAATAGCAAACGGGTGTTTGGCAATTCGTAGTCATGTAGATATAAGTGATGATCGATTGTTAGCAGTAGAAGCATTATTAGAGTTGCGTAAAGAAATGCGGAACTGGATAGATATTCAACTAGTTGCATTTCCACAAAATGGATATTTGCGCTATAAAAACTCTATTAAAAACCTTGATAGGGCATTAAAAAAGGGGGTAGAGATTGTTGGCGGTATCCCACACTTTGAACGCACTACGAACGAAGGCTCTTTATCTATTAAATTGTTATGTGAAGTAGCGGCAAAAAATGGCTTATTAGTTGATATGCATTGTGACGAATCTGATGACCCAATGTCTAGACATGTTGAAACGTTAGCGTTTGAAACTCAACGTTTAGGCATGCAGGGCAGAGTTACAGGTTCGCACTTAACATCCATGCACTCAATGGATAATTATTACGTGGGCAAATTAATACCATTATTACTAGAGGCTGAATTACAAGTCGTTGCCAACCCATTAATAAATATTACCCTGCAAGGTCGCCATGATCTCTACCCTAAACGCAGAGGAATGACACGAGTTAAAGAGTTATTAAATAATAATATTAATGTTGCTTTTGGTCATGACTGTGTAATGGACCCATGGTACAGCCTTGGGAAACATGATATGCTTGAGGTTGCTAATATGGGGTTGCATGTTGCACAAATGACAGGTGTACAACAAATGCAACAAATATTTCAAACGATTACTAGTAATGGTGCCAAACTAATGCAACTAGATGATTATGGTATTCAAGCTGGTTGCAATGCTAATTTGGTGATTCATCAAGCTAGTAATCCAATTGAAGCAATGCGCTTACGCAATGCACGTTTATTTGTAATTCGCAATGGGCAAGTTATTGCAAAAGCTAACCCAGTACAAAGCCAACTATTATTAAATACAAAAAAAGTAGCAAGTGTTATAGACTGGACTCTCTAAGGATGTTAACAAAAAGAAACACAGCTCGAAGTAAAGGATATTGTTAGTGCAATATCTGACTCAATTAACGAATTAGGAGAAAGAAGAAATGAAAATAGCAGAACACCTTATTAATGGTGAAATGATATCAATGGGTGACCCTACTAAAGATGTATTTAATCCATCTACTGGAGAGGTCAGCAAACAAGTAGCGGTAGCTACACAAACCACAGTTAAAAAAGCGATAACTGCTGCGCAGGATGCTTTTCCAGCATGGCGGGCTACGTCACCTCTTAAACGAGCCAGAATTATGTTTCGTTTTAAAGAGTTACTAGAGAAAAATATTAATAAAGTAGCCCAATTAATTGGAGAAGAGCATGGAAAAATTGCACATGATGCACTGGGTGAAATAACTCGAGGTATCGAAAATGTTGAGTATGCTTGCTATGCGCCAGAATTACTAAAAGGAGAGCATAGTAAAAATATTGGAACCAATGTTGACTCATGGAGTGAGTTTCAACCTTTGGGCGTTGTTGCGGGAATCACTCCCTTTAATTTTCCAGCAATGGTGCCATTATGGATGTATCCGATAGCAATTGCTTGTGGCAATTGTTTTGTGTTAAAACCATCAAAAAGTGTTCCTTCGGCAACATTATTTATTGCTCAATTATTATATGAAGCAGGTTTACCAAAAGGGGTGCTAAATGTAGTTAATGGCGGCAAGGAAGTGGTAGATACTTTACTAACCGATGAAAGAGTGCAAGCCATAAGTTTTGTTGGATCAACGCCTGTTGCAAAATACATTTACAATACTGCTGCTATGAATGGTAAACGTTGTCAAGCACTCGGAGGTGCTAAAAATCATGCTATTGTAATGCAAGATGCAGAAATGCAGAATACAGTGAATGCTTTAATAGGCGCTGCATTTGGCTCTAGTGGTGAACGGTGTATGGCAATTTCTGTTGCAGTCACAGTTGGTTCAGAGACAGCAGATAATTTAATTGCTGGCTTAAAATCCAAAATGCATGATCTAAAAGTAGGTAATTTTGACAATAATAAAAATGATTTTGGGCCACTTATAACTAAAGATCATATGGAAAAAGTTAAACAATATATAACCAGTGCAGAAGCTCAAGGTGCAGATATTGTTGTGGATGGGCGGAGTGTTAAGGTGAAAGGTTGTGAAAATGGGTTTTATGTTGGCGGCACCCTTATAGATCGTGTAGAAACTTCAATGAAGTCTTATAAGGAAGAAATATTTGGACCAGTATTGCAAGTTGTGAGGGTAGAAACTATGCAACAAGCAATAGATTTAATAAACGAACATGAATACGGTAACGGAACTTGTATTTTCACCCGAGATGGAGAAGCAGCGCGTTATTTTAGCGACCAAATAAATGTCGGTATGGTTGGTATAAATATACCATTACCCGTTCCAGCTGCACAGCATAGTTTTGGTGGTTGGAAACAATCAATGTTCGGTGATTTAGCAGCATATGGACCTGATGGTGTAAGATTTTATACACGTAGAAAAACTATAACTCAACGCTGGCCATCCTCTAGCATTCGCGAGGGTGTCAACTTTTCTTTTCCTTCATAATTAGTTTGGATGTTTGTTTTTAAGGACTTCTTAAAGGAAGTCCTTTTTTGACTAAAAAACTTCGAGTTTTGTGCAAATTATGTTTGACTTCTAAGGGAAGGGGTTTAAATACATTATCTAAGTCGAATGGAAATCTCTCGCACCCTTAACGTCTTCGTAGAATAAACTATATGTTTGAGTTATATATCAAATAGAACCTTATTATAATTCAGCCTAATAACTTTAGTTGAACTGTATAAAAAATATGTAAGATGCCCATTTAGTCAAGAAGTATTGAGTTGTTTTATTAATTTAGGATATAGAATACAAAGTTAACACTTGTTAAATACAAAAAGTAACAAGTGTTATAAATTAGACTCTCTAATAATGTTAACAAAAAGAAACACAACTCAAAGTAATGAGAGAATTCGTAAAGAAAATAAACGTCTTATTTTAATTGCAGCAGAACAGGTATTTGCAAAGCATGGTTTTAAAGGCGCGACTACCAAACAAATTGCAGACAAGGCAAAAATCCCAAAATCCAACATTCATTATTATTTTCATACTAAATTAAATTTGTATAGATGTGTTTTGGAAAACATACTGGTTGATTGGATGAAGGCTGCCGACACATTTAATAAATTTGATGAACCGCAAGAAGCATTTAAACATTATGTTAGCGCAAAAATGGATTTGTCACGTACACGACCATTTGGTTCAAAAGTGTGGGCAAATGAAATTATCAGTGGCGCCCCAGAAATGGAAGAAATACTATCATCAAAGTTAAAAACATGGGTTGATACTTGTGTTGACTCAATAAACACATGGGTTGAATTAAAGAAAATTATTGATGTGGGTGATGCCCATACCTTGTTGTATATGATTTGGGCCACCACACAACATTATGCTGATTTTGAATATCAAGTAAGGATATTAAATAATGGTAAAAGACTAACAGAGAGGGAGTTTGAAGAAAAAAAACAACAAGTTATAGGTTTAGTTTTACGCAGTGTTGGTTTAAATCCTTAGTTAATATGAGAGTGAAAAATATTAAAAAAGAAAGGTTATAACAACTTTTCTTTTCCACATGGGGCACATACTGCCAAAACAAAACTTTTGTCTAAAAATATTCCAGCAACATTG
>WASV01030634.1_pt1 | contig 12884 bp, 10 predicted proteins | sample 5698531 | NCBI WGS metagenome assembly WASV01 (sample SAMN11175559, study PRJNA528189) | sponge metagenome | isolation source: marine sponge | host: Myxilla | place: Antarctica: Western Antarctic Peninsula, King George Island | collected 2013-01 | reverse complement strand
GCAAAGCTTCGCCTGGACGGCGATAGTGCGTGGGGGTGACTGGGGTATCTGTGGTGTTTATTGTTGTTGGGTTTGGGGGTGGGGGATAAAAATCAAAAGCACAAGCGGTTAGCCATTTTGTGCGCGTTGTCTAAGTGTGTGATCTATTAAAGTCAATGCCAACATCGCCTCTGCAATCGGGGTGGCACGAATACCGACACAAGGGTCATGGCGACCCTTGGTAATAACCTCTTCTAGCTCACCCTTAGCATTTAAGCTTTGCACAGGTAAGCGTAAGCTGGAGGTGGGTTTTAGGGCGATGCTGGCAATAATATCTTGTCCGCTACTGATACCCCCTAAAGTGCCGCCTGCATGGTTGCTGGCAAAGTGATTATTGGCTAAAATAACATCGCGATGTTCTGAGCCTTTTTGAGTAATACTGTCAAATCCTGCGCCAATTTCAACGCCCTTAACCGCATTAATACTCATTAAACTGTGGGCAATTTCTGCATCTAATCGATCAAATATTGGCTCGCCTAAACCCACGGGCACACCAGAGGCTACGATGGTAATTTTTGCCCCAATAGAATCACCTGATTTTCTAAGCCTATCCATATAATTTTCTAATTGGGTTATTTGGGTATTATTAGGGGCAAAAAATGGATTATTAGCGACTTCGTCCCAATGTTGAAAATGCAATTTTATATCGCCAATTTGTGATAAATAGCCACGAACTTCAATGCCCAATTGTTGTTTTAGGTATTTTTTAGCAATGCCACCTGCTGCCACACGCATAGCAGTTTCGCGTGCTGATGAGCGACCCCCTCCGCGATAATCACGAATACCGTATTTGTGGTGGTAGGTGTAATCTGCATGACCTGGGCGAAAACTATTGGCGATATTACTGTAGTCTTTGGAGCGTTGATCGGTGTTTTTAATATGTAGGGCAATGGGTGTGCCGGTGGTTTTTCCTTCAAATACGCCTGAAAGTATTTGTACTAAATCTTGTTCTTTTCTTTGGGTGGTATGGCGTGAAGTGCCAGGTTTACGCCTATCTAAATCGCCTTGTAAATCTGCTTCACATAAGGACATATTGGGCGGACAACCATCAACAATGCCAATAAGTCCCTTGCCGTGGCTTTCGCCAGCGGTGGTTAAAGTAAAAAGTTTTCCGATGCTATTGCCTGACATAATTAGTAATTAAGGTTAAAAATTAAGGTTAAATAATCTCACAAGCTTGATCAAAATCTAACCTTGGCGAGCGAGGATGTAGTTTGCTAGAATCTCCATAACCAATATTGCAAATCATTAAGGTTTTGGTTTTAGCATTAGCAAAAAATTCTTTATCTACTGCTTGAGCATCAAAGCCAATAATAGGACCACAATCTAAACCAATACTCCTAGCGGCTATCATAAAATAGGCGGCTTGTAAGGTTGCATTACTGGTGCCTGCTTGGGTGATTTTTTCAGGGTGACCAACAAACCAACTTCTAGCGTCATTATGAGGAAATAATTGCGGTAATTTTTCATAAAATTCTTCATCGTAAGCAATAATCGCAGTAGCAGGGGCGGTCATACTTTTTTCAATATTGCCGGTATCTAGGTGGGGCTTTAGGCGTTGCTTTGCGTTATCAGAGGTGATAAAAGTAATACGAACAGGAGAACAATTAGCCGAAGTAGGGGCGAATTTTAACAAATCATAAATTTGTTGGATTTGCTCAGTGGTGATGGGTTTATCTAACCAGCCATTATGACTGCGTGCTTGAGTAAAAAGCGTTTTTAGTCCATTGTTATCAATCATCTAATTTTATCAATTTAAAAAGACTGAATTTTACTACAACCCAATAAAAACCTCTAGCGTAAAATATAATTAAAATTAATTTTATCAAAATAATAATAATAAGATGAAAACTATAACTATTATTGGGTCAGGGTTTGCAGGGCTGACTGCTATTAGAACTATTCGCAAGTACCACCGTGATATTCAGATTAATGTTATTTCCCCTCACCCTATTTTAAATTATTTGCCCAGTCTAATATGGGTGCCTAGTGGTCAAGCAACTAAAGAAGATATTCAAATTCCGCTGGATAATTTTTTAGATCGTAATGAGGTGCATTATTTAGCCGATGAGGTTGTTGGTTTAGCAGCGGGTGTTGTTGGGTTAACACAAAACACACAAACCAGTGTTTTGACCAAATCAGGGCAAACTATTGAATCAGATTGCGTTATTATTGCTTCAGGCGGTCGTTTTATTAAAAAATTACCCGGCATTGAACACAGTATTACCCCGTGTGAGGGGCTAGCAGCAGCTAATGCCATTAAAGACAAATTAAAAAACCTTGAGGGTGGCACAATTGCGATTGGTTTTTCAGGTAACCCTAAAGAACCTCAAGCGATGCGTGGTGGGCCTATGTTTGAATTTTTATTTAGCATTGACAGCCAATTACGCCAAGAAAAAAGACGCGATAAGTTTAAGTTAGTATTTTTCACCCCAGCATCAAAACCTGGCGCAAGATTAGGAGAAAAGGCAGTTAAGGCTTTATTAGCTGAAATGAAAAAACGCGATATCCAAACTCATCTAGGGCATAAAATAAAAGCCTTTACTCAAGATAAAGTCATAACAGAAGGTGCAGAGTTTGAGGCAGATATGATTTTATTTATGCCAGGCATGACAGGTAATATTTGGTTTGATAAGACACAACTTGCCCGTAGTGAGGGAGGCTTATTACAGGCAGATAAATTTTGTCAAACTAGCACTCCTAATGTGTTTGTTGCAGGGGATGCCGGTAGTTTTCCAGGGCCAGAATGGATGCCAAAACAAGCTCACATGGCAGATTTGCAGGCAGAGGCAGCAGCAAAAAATGCCTTATTAAGCCTTGAAAATAAACCAGCAAGCCATACCTTTAAAGTTGAATTAATGTGTATTGTTGATAGTTTAAATAAAGGTATGCTGGTCAAACGCGATGAAAAAGGTATGTTTATCTTGCCTAGTAGTCGGCTATTTCACTATGCTAAAAAATTATTGGCTTGGCGGTATTTAAGACAATATAAATAGAGAGCTTTGTGTAAATATAAATTTAATTAAAGAGATATTATAAAAAATATGCAAAAAATACAACACTTATCAGACTTTTTAAACACCCAAATACTAGGGCAACCTATTTTGGTAAACCGTATGCTTATTGCGCTATTGTGCGATGGGCATTTGTTGGTAGAAGGGCCACCAGGATTGGCAAAAACAACTGCAATTAAAGCATTGAGCCACGGTATTGAGGCAGATTTTAGCCGCATACAATTTACCCCTGATTTATTACCCGCAGATTTAACTGGGACAGAAATTTATAAGGTTCAAACAGGTGTGTTTGAGTTTCAACAAGGCCCTATCTTTAATCACTTTATCTTAGCGGATGAGATAAATCGTGCACCCGCTAAAGTGCAATCTGCTTTATTAGAAGCCATGGGAGAAAAGCAAGTTTCTGTGGCACGCAATACTTATGCTTTGCCTGAATTATTTTTAGTGATGGCAACCCAAAACCCGATTGAACAAGAGGGTACTTATCCCTTGCCTGAAGCACAATTAGACCGATTTTTATTACATGTTGAGTTGGATTATCCTAGTATTCAAACCGAACAAAAAGTGTTAGAGCTCGTTCGTGCACAACAACCTAATCAAGCTGCACCAGAACCAGAGAACAAATTATCACAGGCTGATTTATTTCAAGCAAGACAAGCAATCAAAGCGGTTTATATGAGTGATGAGGTGGAAGAGTATTTATTAAACATTGTGCAAGCAACGCGTCAACCATTAGATTATAGTGAAGATTTAGCAGACCTGTTTGAATATGGTGCTTCTACTAGGGCGAGCATTGCTATAGATAAAGCAGTGCGTGCTTTTGCCTATTTAGATGATAGGGATTTTGTTACCCCTGAAGATGTGCGTAGTATGGCATTTGATATTTTACGCCATCGCATTATCTTGACCTTTAGTGCAGAAACCAAAGGCATCACTAAAAATCAAGCCATTAAGATGTTACTACAAGCTGTGCCTAGTGTTTAAGGAAGCGTTGAACAACTAAAGCATTCACTATGAAAACAGCAAACAACATTCTTTTTACCCAAAAATTCGTTAAATATAATCAGTATTTGCCTTATTTTTGGATAAAAAATAACCTTATTTATCATGTCCGTAGTACGCACTTTAGTTATTCAGAGTTTTTTTAAAATACTAATAAACACAAAATAAACGATGTTAAATACTCAAGGCGATGGGGTTAATTTAAGTATTGGGGAGTTGATTGCCTTACAAGGCAACGCACAACGCACAACCTTGTCTCACCATAAACACATTCGCACCCCTCAAAGCGGTAATCGTTTGTCAAAAATCAAAGGGCATGGCATTGACTTTGATGAGGTTAGAGAATATCAATTTGGCGATGATATTCGTTCTATTGACTGGAAAACCAGTGCAAAATTGCAAAAAACTTATAGCAAAACCTATAAAGAAGAGCGAGAACGACCTGTGTTTATCTTAACAGACCTAAACAATAATATGTTTTTTGGCACAAAAGTTGCTTTTAAGTCAGTCATTGCTGCACGATTATCGGTTTTAATCGCTCATAAGGCGATTGTCCATCAAGATAAGGTGGGCGGGGTGGTTTCTGGTGTAGATACCCACATAGAATTTAAGCCAAAAGCGGCTAAATCAGGGTTGCAAGCCTTGATACGATCATTAGTGCATGTTCATCAACAAGAATCAAAAGCGCATTTAAAAGCATTAAAAGCGCATCAGCAAGCCTCAAACACCCCACAACAAAATCAATTAAATGATGGCTTGATGCGTATTAAAAGAGCCATTCGTCCAGGCAGTTTGTTATTTATTGTGGGTGATTTTTCAAATTTTGATGATAAGACTCAATCGCTTATTAGCCAAATCAGTAAACATAATGATATTGTGCTGTGTTTTATTTATGATGAGCTGGAAAAACAAGCGCCAAAATCTGGGCGATATTTGGTTAATAATAGCATAGAACACCAATTATTAAACACCCATAAAAAAAGCACTAAAACACAGTATCAAGCAATTTTTGCCAATAAACAAAAAATGCTATTAGATTTTAGTCAGCAAAATAGATGCTCTTTATTAAGTGTTGCCACAGATGATGATTTATCACAAGTGTTATTAGATAATTTACAATGAGACCTTTGCATAAATAACATGGATAGTAAATATAAAGTTTTATCAGAAATTTTTGGCTATGGTCAATTTCGCCCCTTACAAGAACAAGTGATTGATAAAATTTTAGCCCATGAAGATGTGTTGTTAATTTTACCAACAGGGGGTGGTAAGTCCTTGTGTTATCAATTACCTGCTTTATTAATGCCAGGTGTTTTAGTGGTTGTTTCCCCATTATTAGCCTTAATGCAAGACCAAGTTAGAGCCTTAGAGGCTAAAGGCGTTAAGGCAGCTATGATGTCCTCTATGCAAAGTGCTTTAGAGATAAACAAGATTGAACAAGCCTTACAAGGTGAGAAAATAAAGGTGGTATTTGTTGCACCAGAACGGCTACAAAACCAACAGTTTTTACAGTTTCTACAAACCATAAAAATTGCTTTTTTTGCTATTGATGAAGCACATTGTGTCAGTGAATGGGGGCATGAATTTCGATCAGATTATCGCCAACTGGGTTTATTAAAACAAACCTTTCCTGATCATAACATTGCTGCATTTACCGCAACAGCTACCCCTAAAGTTCAGCAAGATATTGTGCAGCAATTACACTTTAGTCAGGCTGATAATATTGTTCGTGGTCAGGTGTATCGAGATAATTTATTTATTAGCACCCAAGCTAGACAGGGTAATGGGCATCAACAATTATTAGATTTTCTGGCTGATAAAACCCAGCAACAAGGTATTGTTTACACGCTATCACGCAAACAAACAGAGCAAAATGCTGAGTTTCTTAATCAACAAGGATTTAAAGCTTGTGCCTATCATGCAGGGTTAAGCACACAGGCACGCCAAGCGGCTTTTAATGCCTTTGTTAATGATGAAATTGATATTATGGTGGCAACCATTGCCTTTGGCATGGGTATTGATAAAAGCAATATTCGTTATGTGGTGCATTTATCCCTACCCAAAACCATGGAAGCCTATTATCAAGAAATGGGTAGAGCAGGGCGAGATGGACTGCCTGCACAGGTTTTATTATTGTATAGCACGGGTGATTTAGGTTTGTTAGGGCGTTTTATTAATGACATTGATAACCCAGATTATCGCCAACAGGCTTTTGATAAATTAGACACGATTAAAAAATACGCTTTTTCAGAAAAATGTCGTCATCAAATATTGGGTCGTTATTTTGAAGATGAAATGCCCACTTGTAAAACCCAATGTGATAATTGTTTAAACCCTGATGACAATAGAGAAGACATTAGCGAGCTAGCAAAAATGTTTTTATCCACCATTTATCGCACCAAGCAACAATTTGGTGCAGGACATATTATTGATGTTTTAATGGGATCTAAAAAACACAAGGTATTAAGCAATCAGCATGATAAGTTGTCAGTTTATGACATTGGCTGTGATTATAGTAAGGCTTATTGGAAAATTATTGCAGATAGATTACTGGAGTTAGATGTTGTCAGTATAGGTGAATTTAGAGCCTTAAAACTCACTGACAACGCCAAACAAATTTTAAAATCTAATCAAACAGTAGATATTCGGTCGACAAATCTAGCCACTCATAAAGCCCAACAAAAATTCATAGCCCAACAAAAATCTATCGCCAACAAAAGCATTCAATATCAAGTAGAGGATGAAATTTTAATGCAATTTAAAGCATTAAGAACCCAGATTGCCAAAGCAGATAAAATGCCAGCCTACATTGTTTTTGATGACAAGACTTTACAAGAAATAGCTTATTTTTTACCCAATACTGAAGAGAAATTTTTACAGATTAATGGGGTAGGTCAATTAAAATTAGAAAAATATTTTGAGCAATTTTTGCTTTTAATTACTCGTTTACGCACTGAAGATTTTATTGAGCCAATTAGAGAGGAGGTGTCCACACAAATCCACCATTTAGGCGTAAATAATGCCATAAAAACTTTAAAAGATAAGCCAACAATAACAGCACAAGAAGGCCATAAAACACCGGTAAAAAAACTAAACAAGACTTATTTAGAAACCTTAGCATTAGTTGAACAAAAATGTGATATTTTCAGTATTTGTGAGCAAAGAGGTTTTGTGATTTCAACCATTTTAGTACATATTAACAAATTAGTAGAATACCAACAAATTAGCCCAGAAACCAGGCAACAATTATTTGAAAATGTGCCAACTGATCCCAATATTAATCAATGGATTGAGCAGGGTCTAGCACTGACAGATTTGGCTAATATTCAATATCATTTAGCAATTTTTAAGCAACTTCATCAATTATGATACCTAAGTTATGACAGCTTTAAAAGATATTCACACAGTTGAATTAAGCTTTAGCCTAGCATGGGGTTGGTGGTTGCTTATTGTCTTGGTATTGCTTGGGTTGTTTTTTTTATTAAGAGCACAAATAAAGACTCAAAAGCACCGCAACACCTTAAAGCAAATTAAGCAAGAGTTACAATTATTACAAGACTCAAAACAAGCTAATAAAGCCATTGAAGTTTCTATTATTCTTAGGCGTTATGTGCGTTATCAATTTAAAGTATTAAATTTACAGGGGGTTAATACAGACACCAAACAATGGTTAGATTTTTTAGACCAACAACAGCCCCTAGGTGTTGAATTAAGAGCAATTTTAGAGCAAGGAATGTATCAAAAAACCCTAGAATGTGATGAAAATGCTTTATTTGAATATGCTTATAAATTTATACAGGTTACACGCTAATGTTTGAATTTGAATGGTGGCCATTAATTTTTTTACTGCCTTTGCCTTGGTTGGTAAAACTGGGGGTTAAAAAACAAGACACAACAGACCAAAGCCTAACCATTCCTTTTTATAGTCAATTGTCTAAAGTTCAACTTTTACACAAGCAAGGTCATGCTTTTAATCTTAATCATTTATTATTGACTTTGGCTTGGATTTTTTTATTATTAGCAGCCATGAAGCCGATTTGGGTAGATGAGGGGCTTAAACTACCTGTTAAAGGGCGGGATATTATGCTGGCTATTGATTTATCAGGCAGTATGAAGCAAAATGATTTTGTCGTAGATGGTCGGCGGGTGAATCGTTTGCATGTGGTTAAAAAGGCGGCTAAAGTGTTTGTGAATGCACGCAAAAAAGACAGAATTGGTTTGATAGTGTTTGGCTCACAAGCTTTTTTATATGCACCGCTTACTTTTGATAAAAATTTAATTTTGCAATATTTAGCTGAATCTCAAATCGCCATGGCAGGGCAGCAAACCGCCATTGGTGATGCAATTGTGGTGGCAATTAAACATTTTAGAGACAATAAAAAACAAGACAATGAGGAGCGAACCTTAGTGCTGCTAACCGATGGTACCAGTAATGCAGGGGCAATAACGCCCCAGGATGCTACCCAATTAGCCAAGGAAGAAAACATTAAAGTCTATACCATTGGTATGGGTAATGCCGGGGGTGGATTTTTTCGCCAAGGTATTGATGAAGCAACTTTAAAAACCATTGCTAAGCAGACAGGTGGTTTGTATTTTAGGGCAAGAGATACGAATAGTCTTAAGGCAATTTATCAAGCCATTGACAAATTAGAGCAAAAAAAAGTAGAGGATAAATTCTATAGACCTAGGCTAGATTTATTTTACTACCCACTGACTTTATTTTTATTTTTGTTGTCCTTTTTACTGATTAGGAAAAACAGATAATGAGGATAATTAGACAATGAATCTAATAGAAATATTTCAACCCTTAATGGCATTGCACTTTATTCGCCCATGGTGGTTATTAGCATTAATTCCGGCTATTGGTTTGTTGTGGTTGTTTTACCGTGCTAACTATCAGGGCAATAGTTGGGCAGGGGTGATTGATGCCCATTTATTAAAACACTTGCTGCCTAAAGTAGCCCAACAGAAAAAAAAATCTATCCACGGCTTAAGTGCTTTATTGGTCTTGAGTATTTTTGGGTTAAGTGGCCCTAGTTTGCATAAGGAAATATCCCCTGTTTACCAACTAGAAAAACTACAAGTCATCTTACTAGATGCTTCAGAATCCACCCATACAACCGATATAAAACCCTCAAGATTTAAACGCAGCGTATTATTGGTTAGACAACTATTAAAACAACACAAAGAGGGGGAGGTAATGTTGGTTGCTTTTAGTGGTGAGCCTTATGTTATTAGCCCCCCTACCTCTGATGCTAAACCTATTTTAAATTTATTAGAAGGTCTAAACCAGCAAACTTTGCCCGTTACAGGCTCTAACCTTGCTTTGGCGTTAAAATATACCCAAAGCTTGCTAAAAAAATATGACAACAAACAAGTGGATATTTTATTATTGACCGATGAGCATCAAGTCGGGATAGAAAGTTTGAATTTAGCCAAAACATTGAATGCAGACAATATTCGCCTATCAGTTTTAAGTGTAGCAACCGATAAGGCAGTACCTATTCGCTCAAGTAACGGTTTTGCTAAAGACAGTTCAGGTCAGATTATAGTCGCTAAAACGAATCAAACCTTATTAGCTAGACTAAGTAATAATGGCGGCGGTTTGTATCAAGCCTTAGATAACGATGTGGCAAACATTGAGCGATATTTAAAATTCAGCCAAAAAAATATTACCGATAAAAGCAATAAACAAAAAGATAAAACAAGCAGTAAATGGGTGGACAGCGGCATTTATATAGTGTTGTTGTTAATTCCTTTATTATTGATATTGTTTAGGCAGGGCTATTTATTGTTATTTGTTCTAGGGTTTGGGCTGTTTATAAACCCTCAATCAAGCTATGCTCAAGATGCAGATAAACCAGAAATTAAATCATTATCTTATTTGGAGCAAGTCTGGCAAACTCAAAATAAACAAGCAAAAGCACTGTTTGATGCTAAAAAATATAAACAATCCGCCCAACTATTTACCGACCCTCATTGGCAAGCAAATGCTTTGTATAAGGCAGGGCAATATAAACAAGCAGCGCAAATTTATAAAACATTGGGTGATAGTTATAATTATGGCAATGCATTGGCAAAATCAGAAAAATTAGAATCAGCTATTAAGCAGTATCAACAAGTTAAGCCAACACAAACTGGTTATAAAGATGCGCAAGACAATTTAAAATTAGTCAAAAAAATATTACAACAACAAAAACAGCAGCAACAGCAACAAAAAGGGGATTCAGACAATAAAGAGCAACAACAAAAAGACCAAAAAGGCCCGCAAGACCCGAAAAACAAAAAGCAACAAGATAAATCTCAAGATAAATCTCAAGATAAAACCCAAGATCAACTAGACAAAGAAGCAAAACAACAAAAAGCCCAGCAAGATAAATCTAAAGATAAATCTAAAGATAAAACCCAAGATCAAGACAAAAAACCTAAAGATGAGGATGACGATAAAAACCAAGCATTTACAGATAAAGGCAAACCAAAAAGCCAAGACGAACAACGCAAGCAACTACAAAAACAAGAAGCCAGAGCATCGCAAGTCAAAAAACAAGAATTAGAACAGATTTTCAAACAAGTAAAAACCAGGCCTGTTGATCTTTTAAAGCGAAAGTTTTTAATTGAGCGGCAATTGCGTCAAAAAAATGCTTCAAAATTTCTTAAAAAATAATCATGATTAAAATTTTCTTACTGTTTTTATTATTACTTGCTAGCCAGTTAGGTTTAGCTTCTATTTTTGTACAGGTCAATAAATCCAAAATTAGCAGTATTGAAGAATTAGAACTTAAAATTACCGCTAATGAAATTACAGGTAATGTGCCTGAATTGGATTTAAGTCAATTAAATAAAGATTTTACGGTGTTGAGTCAATCTAAGTTTCAGTCAATTAGTATTACTAACGGTCGTTCCTCAAGTAGTGTTGAATGGTCGCTACGATTAGGGCCAAAACGCACAGGTAAACTTAACATTCCTAGTTTTAAAATAGGTAAAGATACCTCAGATCCTATATCAATTACTGTTACTAATGTTCAAAGTGTAGATTTTAGTAAACAGGCTGTTTTTTTAACGGCCAAAATCAATAATAAACAACCCAGTATTCAAGAGCAAGTTATTTATACGGTGAGTTTATATACTAACCAGCGTGCTAATAATAATTTAGCTTTCCCTATTAGTGTTGCTAATGCACTGGTTAAAACCTTGGGTAGTGGTGCTACACAACAGACCAAGTTCAAGGGTAGAGCAGTTTGGGTAAAGCATTACTATTACGCCATTTACCCACAAAAAGTAGGTAAGATTAGTGTGCCAAAAATTAAGCAAAATATTCAAATAGCGAGCGGTAATAGCAGGAGTAATTTGGTTTTATTTGCCCCTGCTATTGAGTTAAGCGTGCAGGATATTGCCAATAATTACCCCATTAATCAGCACTGGCTACCTGCGACTAAGGTTAGCCTAAGCTCAAAATTTATCACCAATCCACCTATTTTTAAGGTGGGTGAGGTGGTTATTAGAGAGGTTAACTTGTCAGTAAGTGGGCAGTCTAAATCCCAGCTACCGCCTTTGCCTTTGCCTACTAGTAATGCTTTTGAGCAATACAATGATGAATCTACCTTGAGTGAAAAAATCCAACAACAAGGAGTAGAGTCAAATTTAACCCAAAAAGTGATTATTATCCCTAACCAACCAGGTAAGCAAATATTGCCAGAGCTTAGAGTTTCTTGGTTTGATGTGATCAGTCAGACCAGTAAGGTTGCTATTTTAGCTGCTCAAGAGATAAGTGTTTTGCCTGCTAGTATTGACAATAAACAGATTATAAATCAGCCAGTTGCACAAAAAATCAGCCAAAGTATTACAGCAGAATTACCTAAAGAAATCACCCAAATAGCTGACAATAATCCAACTCAGCCTAAAAGCGATTATCAGTTATTAGCCAGTGTATTTTTCGGGTTGTGGATATTAACGCTATTGTGGTGTTACTATGGTCGTCAAGGTAAGGAAAAGAAAGCCCAAAAAACCAATAAAAAACCCAAAAATATAGATAAGACTTTATTAAAAAATATTCAAAAATCTTGCCAACAAAATGATGCAAAAGCCACGCAAAATGCTTTAAATATATGGTTGTTAGCACGACATCCAAACTATGTCACTATGCGTGAGTTTGCAGATAGTTTGGATAATGCTGAGTTAAGATATGCACTGATTGAGTTAAATCAATCCTTACATCAAGCAAATAATGAGCAGATAGCTTGGCAGGGTAAAGCATTTTGGCAGATATTCTCAAGCGTGATTAGTCTAAAAAATCCAACCAATAAAACCAATAGCATTCCTAACTTGTATCCAGATTCTTTATCAAAATAAGGATTATTTAACTATATCACATAGTTTGCATTTAATTCACGTTGAATTTTTTATATTTTGAGTACCTAGTTAGGGATTATAAAATATGACGGTTTACACAATCTGGTTTACAGGGTCGAGTTAGAGTCTAAAAAATACCTCTTTGCTTGGTCTTTTGATTATTTGTGTTGTTACTTTCCACACAAAGTTGTATTGTTTTTAATGGTTCTACCAGCAACAAACTTAATGACTGGGGTATCTGTGGTGTTTATGGTTGTTGGGTTTGGGGGTGGGGGACAAAAGTCAAAGTCAACGTCAAAAGCTGTTACTGTGCGGCTGATTTGTGAGAATTTTAGATTGGTTCTTTTTTTGGGGGAGGGATGGGTCGGCTGATTGGTACAAGTTGGTTAATGTGTACCCTCCCCCAAGCCCCCACCCAAAGGCGTGCGCACTATACAGCCTTGCTACGCAAGGCTTCGCCTGGACGGCGATAGTGCGTGG
>WASV01172429.1_pt1 | contig 12886 bp, 9 predicted proteins | sample 5698531 | NCBI WGS metagenome assembly WASV01 (sample SAMN11175559, study PRJNA528189) | sponge metagenome | isolation source: marine sponge | host: Myxilla | place: Antarctica: Western Antarctic Peninsula, King George Island | collected 2013-01 | reverse complement strand
AATCAACAACTAAGCAAAATCTCACATTTTTCTAATCATCTCTATTTATGCAAAGCTCTCTAAGTATAATTTTAGGTAAAAATAAAGAATAAATAAAATTTATGACAGAACACACTGTATGGATTAAAAATCCTCTGGCTATTTATGCAGAAAACGCAGAAAATGGCATCGTTATCAAAGGTAATACTATCATTGAGCTTGTTGGAGATAAATCCAGGCCATCTGTGGCTATAGATCAGATATATGATGCCAGTAATAGTGTTGTTTTACCAGGGCTTATTAATACACATCATCACTGTTATCAAACTTTAACCAGAGCTTATCCAGATGCACTAAATAAAGAGCTTTTTCCATGGCTAAAAAGCCTTTACAAGGTGTGGATGCATATTACGCCAGACATGCATGAACAGGCGACAAGGTTGGCTTTTTGTGAACTGTTGTTATCAGGTTGTACCACGACAAGTGATCATCATTATTTGTTTCCTAAGCAGTTAAAAAATGCGATTGATATTCAAGTAGCAGTCGCAAATCAACTTGGAATACGCACAGTCCTTACCAGAGGCTCAATGAGTTTGGGACAAAAAGATGGTGGATTACCCCCACAAAGTGTGGTGCAAACAGAAAAAGAGATCATTGATGATAGTATAAGGCTTATTAAGACTTATCATCAAAACCAAAAAGGCGCTATGGTGCAAATCGCGCTTGCACCTTGTTCGCCTTTTTCTGTCTCAGCAGAGTTAATGAAAGAAAGTGCCTCTATTGCACATAGATATAAGGTGAGATTACACACGCATTTAGCCGAAACCATTGATGAGGAAAAATTTTGTCTTAAAACTTTTGGTAAAAGAACCGTGGATTATTTAGAAAGTGTTGGTTGGCTATCAGATAAAACATGGCTTGCACATGGCATACATTTTAATGCTGAAGAGATACAAAAATTGGGGCATAACAAAGTGGGTATTTGTCATTGTCCTAGCTCTAATATGATGTTAGCGTCAGGTATTTGTCAAACTTTAGATTTACAAAAAGCAGGTTGTTTTGTTGGTCTTGGGGTGGATGGTTCAGCCTCTAATGATAGCTCAAATATGATCACCGAACTAAGACAGGCTATGTATTTGCAAAGATTACACTACGGCTCGAGCAAGATTACTGCAGAATATGCTATAAACTTAGCAACTAAGGGCTCTGCTCAATTATTAGGTAGAGACGATATAGGAGAGATAGCTGTTGGCAAACAAGCAGATTTAGCTTTATTCAAGTTAGATGAATTACGCTTTTCTGGCGCACATGATCCAATATCTGCTTTATTATTGTGTGGCGCACATAAGGCAGATAGAGTTATGGTAGCGGGTAGATGGCTAGTTAAAGATGCAAAATTGGTTGATATTGACCAAAAAGAATTAATGCATAGACATAATAGGCAAGCCAAAAAACTTTTTGCGTTAGCTAATAGTTAATGGCTAATAGCTAATAACTAATGGTCAGCTTAGACTTTTGCCTAATTAGTCATAGTCATTTTAATGAACAAAATAGTCGCCACTAAAGTTATGTCGACGGGTAATAAATTCAAATAAGTGATAAATAAAGAGGTATTCTAAGAAAATGGACTATAAAAAATCAAAAATAACAGCCTATAGAAGTCGTATTTTTCATCTAGTAGAAAAATCTGGGATTATCACGCCAATATATCACGCTGATGGTGTTTTGATTATTAAAGATGGCAAGATAGTTGAAAGTGGTGATTTTATGGCGTTACAACACAAAATACCTAAACAAGTCATCATTGAACACTTTAAAAACAGTTTAATTATTCCTGGTTTTATTGACGCTCATTTACACTACCCACAACATAAAATTATAGGATCTTACGGATTAACCTTGCTTGATTGGCTTAATACCTATACTTTTGTAGAAGAACAAAAATTTAATGATTATGATTATTGCATACAAGCAGCAAAATTATTTTTTGACGAAATAATAAAAAATGGCACCACAACAGCAATGAGCTTTTGTACCTCTCATCCTAATTCTGTAGATGCTTTTTTCAATGAGGCACAAACTAGAGGTATGCGGATGGTTGGAGGTAAGGTTATGATGGATAGTAATGCTTGTGCAGAACTGTGTGATGATGCGATCAGTAGTTTTACAGACTCAAAAAGATTAATCGATAAATGGCATAATAAAGATAGATTAAGTTATGCCATAACACCGCGTTTTGCGCCAACCTCTAGTCATGAGCAATTAAAAAAAGCAGGTGAATTATTAAGTCAATATAAGAATGATGGCGTTTTATTACAAACTCACCTGAATGAAAATACGGATGAGATTGCATGGGTAAAAGAGTTATTTCCTCAATATGCCAGTTATTTTGATGTTTATGATAGTTGTGGCTTATCAGGCGCTAATAGTGTTTTTGGGCACTGTATTCATAATACAAGCGCTGAGCTAAAACGCATAGCACACACAAATTCCAAAATAGCACTTTGCCCGCGTTCAAATTTATTTTTGGGTAGTGGTTTATTTGATTTAGACACATTGGATAAGCATAAAATTTGCTACTCTTTAGCTACAGATGTAGGGGGTGGGGATAGTTTTTCTATGTTTTTAGTGATGAATGAGGCCTATAAAATAGCACGGCTGAATAATTATAATTTAAGTCCTAGCTATGCGTTTTATTTGGCTACGCTTGCTGGGGCAAAAGTGCTAAATATGGAAGATAAAATTGGTAATTTTGAAAAGCATAAAGAAGCTGATTTTTTGGTATTAGATTTAGCAGCAACCCCATTAATTAAACAAAGAATAGAGATAACAACAACCATTGATGAGATTTTATTTTGTTTAATAAGCTTAGGCGATGACAGATTGGTAAAAAAAGTTTTTATTATGGGTAACAATGTTTATAATAATTGTAAGCAATAATGATATAACTTTAGTACAATGCTATTTATGTTGATCGTTTAAAAAATATCATTAAGGTTTATATTAAGAATAACAATAAGAATAAGGACAAGGACAAGAATAAAACAAGTATGAGAATCCTCTTATTCTATTCCTTTTATCACCACTGGGTTACTCTACTTTATAAGGGCAGTTGATGGAATTTTTATTTAATCAAAGCACAGTGATTAAGGTCTGTGATTTTAATCCTAATACCACTATCTTACAGTGGTTAAGAAATAACGCCTTTATTGGCACCAAAGAAGGCTGTGCTTCAGGTGACTGTGGTGCTTGTGTTGCTGTTGTTGGCGAGCTTGTTACCCTAGATAATAATAAACCTATTGTAGAGTATTGTAGTGTCAATACTTGTATCACCCTTATGGCAACAATGGCTGGCAAACATTTAATTACGGTTGAAGGCTTATCTCAAAATGGCGTATTACACCCTGTGCAAGATGCTATGGTCAAAGAACATGGGTCACAATGTGGTTTTTGTACACCTGGGTTTGTTATGTCGCTTTTTGCCCTGTATTGTAATTGTACGCAAGATGAAATCAATATTGACAAAATTAACCATGCCTTATCGGGTAACTTGTGTCGTTGCACAGGCTATAAGTCTATTATCGATGCAGCGTTTAGTTGTTTTAAGAATAAAAAAAATTATAATGATTACTATGTGCAAAATAAAGACAATACGATAAATACTCTATCAACACTACAGCAAAATAAAAACTTTTGTTTTGATGGGTTTTATTATAATGCACCACAAAATATAACCGAATTAAATACTGTTTTAGCCAACAACGACAATACAACAATTTTTGCGGGTAGCAGTGATTTAGGGTTGGAAATTACCCAAAACTTAAAAGAATTTAAACATATTGTCTATATAAGAGAGGTGGTAGAGTTAAAAACTATTATAGATAATAACAATGACATAGAAATCGGTAGTGCATTAAGTTATGAAAAAATAACCAATATTCTAGTCAAAAATTTCCCAGCACTCAAAAACTTTCTCAATCGTTTTGGCTCTAAACCCATTCGTAATTGGGCAACTATTGGTGGTAATATAGCTAATGCTTCGCCAATTGGCGATATGCCGCCTGTGCTTATTGTACTGGGCGCACAAATAAAATTAACCTGCAACGACAGCACTAACCAGACTTTATTAGAGAATTTTTTTATTGATTATAAAAAAACAATCATAAAAAACAAGCAATATATTCAAAGTGTGATTATTCCTAAGCTAAAAGCAGATGAAAAACTGGTTGTCTATAAAATTTCAAAGCGTTTTGAAGATGACATATCTATTGTGTGTTTAGCACTAAAGGCGACTATTATCAACCATGAGTTAAAAGATATTGATATTGTTTTTGGCGCAATGGCAGCCATACCAAAAAGAGCAAAAATGCTGGAAAAAACCATCATGCAAAACTGGGGCAGTAACAATCTGGATGAATTGATTTTTGATGCAATAAACTTAGAATTTACACCATTAACTGATGTTAGAGCAAGTGCAAATCATAGAATAAAACTTGCCAGTAATTTAGTGATAAAAGCCCTACTTGAGATACAAGAAAAAGCAGTGCTTGATCTATCAAAACCAATACTAGCTACTCCAAACCTGCCATGATAAAAAATACAGTAGCAGGTAAAAGTATAGAACACGATAGTGCAAAAAAACATGTGAGTGGTCGCGCCCTATATATTGACGATATAAAAACACCAGATAATTGCTTACATATTGCTTTTGCGCTTAGTACTATTGCTAGGGGTCAGATTAAATCTATCAATATAACCCAAGCCAAAAAAGCAATAGGGGTGCGTGGTGTTTTACTGGCAAAAGATATTAAAAACTTATATATTGGTGCCATAGTGCATGATGAGCCACTACTGGCAATCAACGAAGTTTTATTTTATGGTCAGGCACTTTGTGTCGTGTTAGCAGATAGTTATGAAAACGCCAGAAAAGCAGCTTCTTTAGTAACAACACAGATTGAACAAACTAAACCGATCGTTAGCATAGAGGATGCAATACAACATAACAGTTATTTAAAAGAACCATTAGTTGTGCAAACAGGCAATAGCAGTAATATGCTTAAAAAATCTGTCAATAAGCTCAAAGGCTCTTTAAATATAGGTGGACAAGAACACTATTATTTAGAATCACAAGCAGCACTTGCTATTCCTGGCGAAGATAGCAGTATTACTGTTCATTCTTCAACACAAAATCCAACCGAAGTGCAACATTTAGTCGCACATGTTTTAGAAACGAGTCAAAATTTTGTTAATGTGATGGTCCGTAGAATGGGCGGTGGTTTTGGTGGTAAAGAAACCCAAGCAGCACAACTTGCTTGTCTTTGTGCTTTTTTTGCTAAAAAACATAATATTGCAGTCAAAGGCAGATTGTCAAGAAAAGATGATATGTTGCTTACTGGAAAGCGTCATGATTTTATTGTTAAATATGAAGTGGGCTATGATAATAATGGGATTATTACAGCATTAGAAGCAGATTATTTTGCACGTTGTGGTTATTCTTTGGATTTGTCTAGTGCGATAGTGTCGCGTGCACTTTTTCATACCGATAATAGTTATTATATTGCCAACGCTACTTTTAGAGGATTTTTGTGTAAAACTAATACGGTATCCAACACAGCATTTAGAGGATTTGGCGGACCACAGGGACTAGTAGCCATTGAAAATATCATTGAAAATATTGCCAATGCGTTAAATGTAGACCCACTCTTAGTCAGAAAAAATAATTTTTACAAAAAAAATACTAATAATATTACACCTTATGGACAAACTATTACCGATAATATTATCAATGAGCTAGTAGATGAGCTTGAATTAAGCAGTGATTATCAAAAGCGTAGGAAACAGATAGAAATATTTAATCATAGCAATAAATACCTACAAAAAGGCATAGCATTATCCCCGGTTAAGTTTGGTATATCTTTTACGACAACCTTTTTAAATCAAGCAGGCGCATTGGTTAATATTTACAAAGATGGCAGTATTTATATAAACCATGGTGGTACTGAGATGGGACAGGGTTTATTTATTAAGATGGCACAAATAGTCGCTAATGAATTTGGGGTTGATATTAGTACAATAAGCGTATCAGCTACAGACACAATGAAAGTCCCAAATACCTCATCAACTGCTGCCTCATCTGGTGCTGATCTGAATGGTATGGCACTACTAAGTGCTTGTACGCGAATCAAAGCCAATCTCAATGATTTTGCAATAAAGCACTTTAGTTTAAGTCATAACGATGGGCTTGTTTTTGATGCGGGTAAGGTAATAGTCGCTGATAAAAATATCAATTTTGATGAGTTTATTGCTCTTGCATATTTTAATCGCACAGAACTATTTAGTAACGGATACTACAAAACACCAAAAGTTTATTACGATGAAAAAACAGCAAAAGGCAGACCATTTCTTTATTATGCCTATGGGGGTGCAGTTAGTGAGGTGATAGTAGATCTGCTAACAGGAGAACATAAAGTGACTGCAATAGATATTTTGCATGATGTAGGGTCATCACTAAACCCAGCCATTGATATTGGACAAATAGTGGGTGGTTTTGTTCAAGGTATGGGGTGGCTTACCTTTGAGGAGTTAAAGTTTGACCCTGATGGTAAATTGCTAACTTTTGGGGCATCAACTTATAAAATCCCAACATCTAGCGATATTCCACAAAATTTTAAGGTACAAATAATGCCTAAAGTTTCCAATAAAGAGGGCACAATTTATAAATCTAAGGCAGTGGGCGAACCCCCTTTGATGCTGGCAATATCTGTTTGGCTTGCCATTAAAAATGCCATTAGTAGTGCTGGGGGAGATGCAAAAAATCTTAGTGTTCCAGCTAGTTTTGAGCAGGTTTTTAATGCTTTACCAAGGCATATAACAAAATGATTAACTGGCTAAACCAGATAAAAAAATTAACGCAATCTAAGCAAGATTTTATTGTTATTAGTGTTGTTGATACCAAGGGTTCAGCACCTTGTATGGTGGGCGATAAAATGATTTGTGTACAAGATAACATTGTCTATGGCACAATTGGTGGCGGAAATTTAGAATACCAAGCGATTAAGTATGCTTTAACACTGAATAAGATGATAACTGTCATGACTTATTCTTTGGGTGCAAAATTAGGGCAGTGCTGTGGCGGTGTTGTTACGCTTGTGTTTGAATTTTATAACCGTATTGCTTGTTTAGGTTGGTTAGAACAGGCACTCAAACAAATACAGAGCGAAAAAGATTTTGTGCTTGCCACCATCCTCAATAACACGGTTGAAAAATATACCCCTGGTGATAAGTTTTTGTGCATCAAAAATAGTGAACCTGACCTGATTAGCAAGCACGCTAATAATCTACTCAACAACAAGCAAAATATTGGACATATCAAACAAGTTAAAACAGATAATGACACGCTTGATATTTATTATGAGTCGTTTATCTCTAGCACGCTATTGCCAGTGGTTATATTTGGAGCAGGGCATATTACCAATGCGCTCATTCCTATGATTATTAATTTACCAATTAAGCTGTATTTAATTGATGATAGAGAACAAGCATTACAAAAATACCGTCAATATAACAACATAATAACAATCATAGAAGACACCAGCATTAACCAACAAATACCCAATAACGCCTATTATCTTATTATGAGTTATAGTCATCAATTAGATTTTGATATGTGTCTAAATATTCTTAACTCTACTCAGTTTAGCTATCTTGGTTTAATTGGTTCGAACACTAAGGCTCACAAATTTAAAACAAAACTAAAACAAAGACAGGTTGATCAAGCATTAATAGATAAGTTAATCTGCCCTATTGGTAAAAAATATCAATCTGCCCAAGGTCCTAGTGTTGTTGCAATATCACTAGCAACTCAAATATTGGAATTTTTAGAGGCTAAAAAGCAATAATGAAATATCAACTAGAATTAAAAAATATTAATAAAAGCTATGGTGATATTCAAGCAAATCGTAACATTAACTTAGCGATAGAACCAGCCAGCATACATGCATTACTGGGTGAAAATGGTGCTGGTAAAAGCACATTGGTTAATATGGTTTATGGCATTGTTACTAAAGATAGTGGTCATATTTACTGGGAAGACAAAGCAATAAATATTAGCTCCCCTATTGTTGCGCGTGATATGGGTATTGGTATAGTATTTCAGCATTTTGCCCTGTTTGAAGCATTGAGTGTTGTGGAAAATATAGCCCTTGGCATCAGTTATATGGGCAGTATGGCAGAGTTAACACAAGAAGTTGTTGCGATTGGCAAACAGTATAAATTAGACATAAATCCAAATGCAGTCGTTGCAACCTTATCTGCTGGAGCAAAGCAAAGAGTTGAGATTATTCGTTGTCTTTTGCAAAAACCAAAACTACTCATTCTGGATGAACCCACATCAGTTTTAACCCCAATAGAGGTTACTAATTTATTTACCACACTTAGAACGCTAAAAGAAGATGGCTGCTCTATTTTATTTATTGGGCATAAACTAGACGAAATTAAAAATATATGTGAAGTAGCCACTATATTGCGTCATGGTGAATTTATTGGTAAATATCAACTAGAAGACACCAGTACAGAAAAGCTAGCACAATTGATGGTAGGTAGTAGAATTAGTGAATACACGAGCCGCAAACAGATAAAAACAACAAAAACAGTGCTACAGGTATTAGCCATTGATAACAATGAAAATTCTAAATTTAGAACAACTAACTTAGAATTAAAAAGTGGTAATATTACTGGTATTGCTGGTATTGCTGGCAATGGACAAGATGATTTATTATCATTTTTATCAGGAGAAACAAGCAATAAATTTCACAAAATTACTTATAACGGTGTTGATATTAGCAACCATACAGTTAGACAAAGAAATGAACAAGGTATTTTATTTGTACCAACAGAAAGACTAGGACGCTCTGCAGTACCTCAAATGAGCTTAATTGATAATGCACTGCTTGGGGTTTCTAACAAACGCGAATTTGTAAAAGGTGGTTTTGTTAACTACGATATTTTAGATAAATTTTCCCAAAATATAATCACTAAGTTTAAGGTAAAAACACCTAATAATAAACTACTGGCATCTAGTTTATCAGGCGGTAATTTGCAAAAATTTATAGTAGGTAGGACTATTATGCAAGACCCTAAAGTGCTTATAATTGCCAACCCGACTTGGGGGGTGGATATTAGTTCTGCTATTTTTATTCGTAATAGTATTTTAAAACTTAGAGATGAAGGGGTTGCCATTTTAATTGCATCAGAAGATTTAGATGAAATGTTTAGTATTTGTGATGATATGGCCGTCATTAAAAAAGGCGAGTTAATGGCATTAAATAAAATAAAGGATTTAAGTATTGAAAAAGTCGGATTGATGATGACTCAATGATAATAAACTAATGATCAATAAAATTACAATTAAAAGGAAAACAGTCGTAACAAGTTCGTTACGATCTAACTTGTTATCGCCAATTATTGCACTAGCGATGACTCTTTTAATTAGTAGTATTTTATTGCTATTTATAGGGTACTCTCCGCTTTCTATCTTTTATGAGTTTTTTCTCGCCCCACTTAGCTCATTATATGATTTTTCTGAAGTCATCGCGAAAGCAGCCATACTGATTATTATCGCTCTTGGATTATCGGTTGGGTTTAAGGCTAATATTTGGAATATTGGTGCAGAAGGTCAATTTATAATAGGGGCTGTAGTCGGTAGTGTTATTGCCCTTAATTTTGGTGATATGCCAGCTGTCATAGTCATACCGCTTATGATGATTGCAGGCGGTTTAGGGGGTGCATTATGGGGTGCTATTCCAGCCTATTTAAAAAATAAATTTGCTGCTAATGAAATTTTAACCTCTCTTATGTTGGTATACATAGCAGAATTAATATTAAGTTACCTTGTATACGGCCCACTAAAAGACCCAGATGGTCTTAATTTCCCTCAATCAGTTTACTTTAGCGACAATGCGATATATCCGTATATCATTGAAGGTACAAGACTTAGCATAACGCCCATTATTGCAATGATTTTATTGCCTATCATCTATATATTGTTACATAAGTCGTATCTTGGCTTTGGTATAAAAGTGTATGGATTATCTCCCATGGCAGCAAACTACGCTGGATTTAATGCCAAAAAAACAGTCTGGGTGAGTTTTATTATTGGGGGTGCTTTTGCTGGTATTGCTGGTATTAGTGAGGTGTCATCAAGTATCTCACAATTAGTGCCCGTTATTTCTCCAGGTTATGGGTTTACTGCCATTATCGTTGCGTTTTTAGGTCGGTTAAATCCGATCGGCATTATTTTTGCTGGTCTTTTAATAGCACTGACATATATTGGGGCAGAATCAGCCCAAATTAGTTTGGGATTGCCTGTTTCAATTAGTGGTATTTTTCAAGGGCTTTTACTGTTTTGTCTGCTGAGTTCAGATTTTTTCATTAAATATAAAATAGAAATTAAAAAATAAAATGGAATTAATTATTATATACGCTACTATTCACGCGCTTACGCCATTACTTATTGCAGGTTTAGGCGAGTTGGTTGTGGAGCGTTCTGGGACATTAAATCTAGGCATTGAGGGGATGATGCTTATGGGGTGTGTTAGTGGTTTTATTGTTAGTGTCAACACAAATAGCATACTGCTAGGGTTTATCGTCGCTGCGCTTGCTGGTGCATTAATGTCATCTATTTTTGCATTTATATCTCTTATTTTTAGAGTAAACCAAGTAGTGCTTGGCTTATCCCTGACTATTTTTGGTATCGGGCTTAGTGCATTTATTGGCTTGGAATATGTGGGTACGCCACTTAAAGGCTTAGAGAGTATTTATATATCTGGTTTAAGTGATATTCCGATTATAGGTAAGTTAATTTTTAATCATGATTTGGTTGTATACTTTGCATTTTTTGCACTTTTTGCTGTGCATTACTTTTTGTACAAAACTCGTGCCGGCCTTATTCTTAGGGCTATCGGAGAAAACCATGACGCTGCTTATTCTATGGGGTATTCGGTCATAAAAATTAGATTTTTAGCCATCTTGTTTGGCGGTGCTATGTCTGGAATTGCAGGGGCTTACTTATCCTTAGTATATACCCCATTATGGACCGAGGAAATGACCGCAGGGCGTGGCTGGATTGTGCTTGCCTTAGTCGTATTTTCAGCATGGAAACCATTTAAATTACTACTGGGTGCATTCTTATTTGGTTTTGTAAGCATTGTACAATTATTCTTACAAGATAGTGAAAGTATATTAAACTTTATACCTACTGAGTTCTTTACTATGTTACCTTATGTTACTACCATTGCAGTTTTGGTGATAATTTCGTCAACAAAGGCCAAGAACTTAGTCGTTATGCCGGCAAGTCTAGGGAAAATATTTGAACCTAGATAACTATAGACCTTTGTATAAATATAAATAATCATTAAAATTTCATATTTTTCTAATCATTTCTATTTATGCAAGGGTCTCGATTATTATTAACTTTTATGGAGTATATTATGAAGATAACAAAATTACTAGCGATAACGATAATGCTATTATTTAGCTTTAATTCCTTTGCTAAACCTCTCAAGGTTGGCTTTATTTATGTGAGCCCAATTGGTGATTCTGGTTGGACTTATCAACACGATTTAGGTAGGCAAGCCATTGAAAAAAGATTTGGCGATAAGATTCAAACTAAATATGTTGAAAGCGTCAGCGAAGGGCCCGATGCAGAACGCGTCATTAGAAAATTAGCAAGCACTGGATATGATCTGATTTTTGCGACTTCTTTTGGTTATATGAACCCAACTTTAAAAGTGGCTAAAAGATTTCCTAGCGTAGCTTTTGATCATGCAACAGGTTATAAAACTTCCAGCAATATGGGCAACTATTCACCCCGCTTTTATGAGGGGCGTTACCTTGCTGGCATTGCTGCTGGAGAAAAAACTACTAACAGTAAAATTGGTTATGTAGCAGCATTTCCTATTCCAGAGGTGGTGCGTGGTATTAACGCATTTACGCTTGGTGCGCAAAGTATAAACCCAGATGTTGAAATTAAAGTGGTTTGGACTAACTCATGGTTTGACCCAGGTAAAGAAAGTGAAGCAGCACTTAGTCTTATTGCTCAAGGTGCAGATGTATTAACGCATCATACAGATTCTATTGCGGTGGTTAAAGCAGCACAAGACAAAGGCAAGCATGCTATTGCCTATCATTCTAATATGCAAAAACATGGCAAAGATGCACAAATTGGTGCAGTAGTGCATAAATGGGATGATTTTTATACTGATAAAGTTTATCAAGTGCTAAACAAGTCATGGAAAGCTGAATCTCTTTGGTATGGTATTAAACAAGGTGTGGTTGAGTTTGTTATTACCGCTGATACACCTAATAGTATTAAGCGCTTAATAAAAAGCAAAAAACAAAGCATTGTCAATGGCTCATTTCATCCATTTAATGCCCCAATAGTCGATCAAAATGGCGTAACTAGACTAAGTAGCGGTACATTAAGTGATGGTGATTTATTATCAATGGACTATTTTGTTAAAGGGGTTAATGGTAAATTAAGCAAGTAAAGTGTTCTAACTTTACACTTGATGATTAATTAGCATCAATAAAATAAAAAGTACCCAGTTTTTGCTGGGTATTTTTTTATTTATGGAGGGAATAGGTGGTAGGCTGGACTACCTCCTATATTCCCTTCAAAAGCTAAAATCAAAAGCTGTTACTGCACGGCTGATTTATGGGGCTTTTGGTCGTGTCTTTTTTTTGGGGGAGGGATGGGTCGGCTGATTGGCATAAGTTGGTTAATGGGTACCCTCCCCCAAGCCCCCACCCAAAGGCGTACGCACTATACAGCCTTGCGGTACAAGGCTTCGCCTGGACGGCGATAGTGCGGGTGGCTAACGGGTATATCTGTGGTATTTATCGTTATTGA
>WASV01035748.1_pt1 | contig 12915 bp, 13 predicted proteins | sample 5698531 | NCBI WGS metagenome assembly WASV01 (sample SAMN11175559, study PRJNA528189) | sponge metagenome | isolation source: marine sponge | host: Myxilla | place: Antarctica: Western Antarctic Peninsula, King George Island | collected 2013-01 | reverse complement strand
GTGGAAAAACAGCACCTAGGGTAAAAACAGGCAAAAGGGTAAGGATCAAAGCACGCCCACAGAGTTTAAACATAATAGAAATTATATACTTATTGCCACAGGTTGGGGCCGAAGGCTCTGGTTTAATTGGTTTCTATTCTGATAAATCGGCTGAGGGACATCTCATTTAGAGAATCCCCTTAGTTGGATCACCCTATTCTATTCGAGTCCAAGAAGTCAAATCATGACACAAAATGCTAACTTGCTTGGGTCAAGATGGTAAGGAATAATTCTGCAAGGTTCTGAAGAAGAAATAAGCCACAAACTGGTTCGCTTGTTGCGTGAAGAGGAAAAAATCATTTAATTAAGAAAGTATACCCTCCGACTGACTTGCTAATATAAATGAAACTCCTGCCCCTGCGGACAGCGGACTAAAAAGCCTGGCACAGAAATATAAAGGTCAGATTGGCATTGGTCTCCTGATCCTACATGTTTCTCTATCTTGACAAGTACAGGGCCAGTTCTCGAACTAGGAACCATTGGCAAAACCTGGGAGATTGAATGGATGTTGGGTCTTCCCCTGTTTCGTCCACCAGGCAAATATTGACCGTATTGTGGCCAGGTGGTTAAGATCGCTATCTTGGCATTATGAATTTCGATGGCTTATATGACATTTCAGGTGTTATAATCTAGATTTTACTTAGTCTTGGCGCATAAGTGGGCTTTTAGCCCAAACTATTGTTTCTGTTCTAGAAATGCGCTATAATGTTGCCAAACCCCAAGGTGCTAAAGAAGAATATTAAATTTACCGGTTATATAGTCATGAATAAAAATTCTATGAAAAACTATTTTTCTGGATACGGGCACTCTTTAAGGCTTTTTCCTTTAAATGATGACAGGGAAAATATGGTTCGTCTTTTTAGTGAATACGTCAAGACAAGACCTGATGGCTATAATGAACTACTCCGGGAGCAATTTAAGCGGATTGGTCAAAGGCTTTGGGCTGCCGTAAAAACTTTACCTCTGCAAGATGAAGAGATAGAAAAGTTTAAGTTTGCCCCAAAGGTTTATGATTCTGACCCATTGGTGTGCCACGATAAAGAAGAGTTTGAATTCATGGATGACCAGGATATGGAAATCAATAAGCACCTTTTGTTACGTTGGCTGGGAAGAGTCCCCGATTTTGATGCATCAATAGAGCTCCCGGAAGAGGAACATGTCAAATAGTCCTGCTGATGACGAACTCCCTCCAGAAGGTTCCCCGCCTCCAAAACTCTCTCCGCAAGAAACCTGAAAATTAGCAAAATATGTTTGATCCCAGTAGTTTAACCCTGTGGCAATAAACATATAATTCCTTTATTTTTCATAATTTTCCATCAATGATTTCGATTTCATCGGCGGCGAGGCTGTGGAGTTGATATACCCATTGGCCAGTTTAGACCAAGGTTTTAGCTGCCGGGCGGGAGGGGGTACTGATTTTCTCTGTTTGTGGTTAGACCACACGAATAGTTCTACCTTGTCGGGCACTAGCAGTTACCAGGACTTACGTTATCTCCCTGTCGCCAGCGTAATAATGGTTTATCTGATTTCTTCTTAATCCACGATAATTTTAGCAAACTACCCCTGATTAAGGTCCTGTTGATTTGCGTTTTTTGCGTTGTTTGGCTTCCCATTGTTTGGCTTCCCATTGTAACCCTTCTTCTATGGTAGTGCGATTGCCAACTTTTTTAGTATAAACATCAACTCCATATTCCATTTTAAGTTCATGCTCTCTCCGTACTATGTCATTGGTAATGCCAGTATGCAGAATTTTGTTGCCTCTTTTAACCTGATATTTATAAGTATCTCGAAATATTGTCATTGTTCTATCCTCCTTGTGCCATTCTATCATTAAGTTCGATACAATGTTGTGCGAATTTCTCTAAATCCAGTTCGGCATATTTTTTGCCCTTGTCTTTTATACTTATTTTGCCATTAAAATACTTCTCACTATATTCTTTGCTTTTTCCTTTTTTGTCATCATAATAATAACCACCACCCATCTTTATCACAATATCGAATGTCTCTTTCTGGTTGTCATCTAAGTTATCAGAATTACCCTTGGGCAATGAGCTTCGGCTAGTCACTAATGTTATCAAACATGGAGAAGGGAAAGCCAAAGACAACCTTGAGAAATTAAATCCTCAATTATTTGAGCCCGCAGAGCGAGACTTTTACATTCCAGTTGGAGATGCCATTTCCGGTCCAAAGCTACTTTTGAACCGCACAGATTTTAATAGATACCACCAAGCAACCATCGATTTCTGGGATTATGAATATTGGCGTTCTAAAGGCAGACGCTTCGAAAGAAAAAAGCATCCTTAAATGCCTCACCAAATTCCTCCGGGCATACCTGTAAATTCCAGCAAATCACCGAACCTACTTTTTCATCAGTTCCAGAGCAATATATAATCCGGCATCGGTCACGGTATACTTGCCTTCGACCTTATCTTTCTTTTTCAGGCTGGCTAAAGTTTTAAGGCCATCTGGTTGCGTTTCTGCGTTCACGATCACCGTAAAACGTTTTTTAGTTTCAGGGTCTTTAATCCCCACCTTGTTTTTATCCGCAATCACTTTTTTGACGACCCCTGAAAATGAAACTGCATCTCCCGCGGTGGCAATGCCCTCAGTAAGAAAACAAAATAAAACCAACATTATTCCCAATAAGCTTGTTCGAAATATTCTCTTCATCGTGCCCTCCTGTTTGAAACTTTCAAAACTCCAGTATGGTCCTTCATTATTATAAGGTGGGCTTGCTATTTGGGGAATGGCTTGAATGAAACCAAAGGCTTTTGCTGAGGTAAAAGACGCGGATGCCCGCCCTTAAAAACCTTTTGCAGTCCGACCGGGTTGGAAGGCCAGATGCCTTTTTCGCGGTTATCAGGGGCCGAGCCCTCAAACACCAGATATCCATATTTACCGTAATGCGGCAGTTTGCGCATCAAGCCGGGAACACTTTCTGCATTACCAGCAATGACCCAGGTCATGATTCCTTTCCTCTGATCCGTTCTGGGCAAAGTAAACACAAAGCTGTGGTTGCTCCAGATATAGGATTTGTCATGAATCTGAACTCCCCTTTCAGTCAATATAATACCGGATTTCTCCAGTTGTTCGATGAATGCTTTTCCCATTGGATGATGCCGACCAAAAACCCATAAACTGCCTTCAGGGGCGTTTTCATCACCGGTGAAAACCCGTTTGGCAACCGATTGCGCAAATTTCCAGTAGCTAAGTTTTTCCCTTTCCTGCAGGAGTGCCGTCACAGTTTGCGCACCGTAAGTCTGCCCCAGGCTGGCAGGGGCTTCCTCAGCCCCCAGCTGGCGAAACACATCGTTATAAGGATCGAGCCGAACCGCTACCGGCTCCGCTGACAACCGAAAATTAAAATCCTGCCGCTCTGCATCAAGTTCTACATAATGAATCTCGGCAACTTTTGTACCGCTGGTCCATATAGCGACAGGGAGTTCCAGTTTAAAAACCGGACTACCTTGTTCCACCGTCAGTCCAAGGTCATATCGGCTTTTGCCTGCAACATAAGACGCCTGTTGCAAGCGTATCTCCGGTGCCCCTTTTCGATGGATCCATTGCTCGAAAAATCCGTTCAAGTTTCGGCCCGACACCTTTTCAAAAACCTGACGCATTTCCTCATAACCCGCATGGCGATACTTGTAGGTCGCATAAAATTTCCGCAAACCCTTCAAAAAATTTTCATCGCCAACTTCTGTGCGTAGCATATGAAAGACCATTAATAGCTTGGCATAGCCAATCGCCTGAGAGGCCATGCTGTCGCGATAGCGAAATTTCCTCAGAGAAAAATCATTCTCTTCGTTGACATAGTTCGAAAATTTCATCATTCCCTGAAAACGATAAGGAGCACCCATGCCTTGCAATTCCAGAAGAAGATGATCGGCAAGATAAGCAGTCAACCCCTCGGACCAGTTGCCCTGCTTTAGATCGGAAAACACGCCGTTGCCCCACCAGTTATGCAGAATTTCGTGCGGATAAGAACTGTGCAGAATAAACGGGAAGCGGATGATCCTCGATCCCATCAAGGTGAAAGAAGGCATGCCATAACCGGTCTGCCGAGAGTCTTCCACCAGGGCAAACTTTTCATACGGGTACGGCCCGATCAACCTGGAATAAAAACCTATATAGCCTTTAGCGGTTTCAAGGTAACGACCAGCCAGAGAATCCTCCTTTTGCAATAAAAACGCGTATAGGTTGAGTCCGTTATGCTCCGCTTCATAAACATGGAATTTGTTGCCGAGCAAATAAATTTCTTCCGCAGGGTTGGAAGACTTCCAGGACACAATCCGCCTTTTTCCTGAAAGCTGATCGCCGAGTCGTTTCCCCTGACTCACTGCTTGCCATGGTTCGGGAAGGGAAACTCGCATTTCAAATGTGACGAGATTTTCCTTGGACTGCGGATAAAAATAACTCTCGCCGGAAAAAAAGAAGCCACTGGAGTCTTTCGAGTCATCTGGACCAGGAGAAGGGTCGTGAAGAATACCAGAATAATTCAACGTCACTGTTTCAGGGCAGGTTGTGGAACTGCTTTTGATGAACTCTATCTTAAGGAGCCCTTGTGAGGTTTTCATCTGCCAACCCACCGGAACCGGGTTCAGTTTCAGGTTAGCATGAAGGTAAAAAGGCTCACAATTCCCCCGCGAATTTTTAAAATGAACCGTGTCTTCGATTCTAGCAAAGCCGGTAGAGGGTTCCAGTTCAATTTGCAAATTGTGGTGGATCGGGGAAAAAGACCAGGCTGCAACTGGATTCGTACTCAGCAACAGCACATTCGTCATTGCAATGAGCCAACTGCGACGAAGCAATCTAGAAAGACTGGATCGCCATGCTCCTTTCCGTCGCTCGCGATGACAAATAGGATGACGAATAGGATGACGAATAGATTGATTTTTCATATCCGATTGCTAAAAGCTACGTTGAAAAATTCACCCCACAACAGCATCGAGGCCGCGTTGGGATTCCCCCTCAATCCTCACCACCACCTTGTTCGGCAGGCAGGCTGAGAGACGGTCGGCATACTGAATGTAACCCGACTTGATGCAGACCTTGAGTTTGCAGGGGGAGCGGACAATTCTCGCCCTGCCCTTTTTGATTTCCACTTCCGTGGTTCCTAAAGGACCTTGCACATGAGCGACATGGTCTGTCATGAGCGGGAAACGGGCCACCCTTTTTGCGTCCACTTCAATAACGACCCAATCGCCACGGTTGAACCCGCTACCGAAATAATAAAAAAGACTGGCGTTCAAAAAAACCAGCAGGACGATCAAGAATTTATCGTAGCGGTTAAATTTCATGCTTCACCTCAGTCAGCCCACTGCGCATCTCGTAAATGAATTGTTTGTTGCGATTGAAAAGAAACTCTCAGCGCTTCCAGCCCGGCAAAATAATTGCCGGAGGCAAAAAATTTTTCTCCTGGCCCATGATAACGGCGCGCAAACAGGCCAAACCTTTGCGCTGTTCGAATAGCATAATCCTGTTTAAAAATCTCCTGCTCCCCAACCGGCATTCCTTTAACTTCGGGCACCTGATCCAGCCGATAACGCAGGAGGTTCAAAAAACTTTCATCGGTCTCCCATTGTAAAGGAGGCAGGAGCGAAACAGAAGAAAACTCCAACAGGGGCGAGTCATCGGTGATCTCACTAGCACCTTCCAGAAAGGGAGAGAGGCGTTTCCCATCAGCAATATAAAAATCCGCAAAATCCAGAAAAGAGCTTACCTTCATTTCCTCGGCGATCTCTTTTATTTCCGCATTGCCCATGAGCGTTTCGAAATGATTTTTATCCAGTCTTATCGAATTGCGACTTCCTACCAACATAACAATCCGCGTGAGAAAACTGTTCCACACCGAAAACTCAGGGAAAACTTCACGAAACGTATGGGTGATGGACCGGGCATCTTCCGGCCCTACCAAATGCAAGGGCAACCATTGCACCAGCAAGCCGTCTTCCGTCAAGCGACTTAAAGCCAGATCATAAAATTCCCTGGAATAAAGATTCACAACTCCGGCCTGCAACGGAGACATGGGTTCCATAATGATGACATCATAAGTGGTCTTCGACCATTTCAAAAAGGTTCTGCCATCCTGAATATACATTTTCGTATTGGCCCGGTTTAAGACATCGTGGTTCCATTGGGAAAACCATTTGGAAAACTCCAGGACATTTTTATCAATTTCGACACCATGCACCTCCGCACCCGGAAACAGGGACGCCGTTCCCATGGTGTTGCCAGTGCCAAACCCGATCACCAGAACACGTTTCGGCGCGGGGTGTAAAACCATCGGCACAAATCCCATTGCCTGCATATAAGTGCTGCCTGAAAACGAACTAGACACCGTGGCGGTGCTGAATCCATCGAGATAAATCGTGCGCACCCGACTTTCATTATCCTCCACAATGCTGATGGTGGAATATTCACCCTCTTTGTAATCCAGCAAGTTTATCCTGTCCGCAGGAACATTGATTTCCAGACGGGCAAAGTTGCCCTGCCCGGCCTTCCGAGTCTCCATGTCCGGCACCAAATATCCTTTTCCAAGTACCAGGAGAAAAAACACCGCACCCAACGTCATCACCGTAGACGTTGACCTGAACGCGAGGACTCTTGCCAGGACGTAAACTCCGAACATGATCAATAGTGCATAAATCCCATACAGCGACAAACGAATTCCCCAGAAGGGAATGAACACAAAGGGTGTCAGGATGGTTCCCAATACCGCGCCCATCGTATTGATGGAGTAGGTATTGCCGAGAATTTTTCCGACCCCTTTGAATCGATATGAATAAATATGGTTAGCTAAAGGAAAAAGCAGGCCAAACCCAAAAGTGGGAAAGAACATCAACGCGAAGGCAAATAAGGCTCGAATCAAAAGGGTATTCTCAGGAGAGTTGTCCAGGCTGTAAAAATAACGATCCGCCAGCGAAATCCATTCCGTCAGGTTTGCCAGTACAGGAAGAATGGCTATGCAAAAAATACCAATGGCAATCTCTATGCCGATAAACTTCAGTACCCGGTGCGACCGCCCCAAAAGTTTGTTGGCGGTCAGGCTCCCCAACGCGATTCCCAGTAAAAATGTAGCCAGGATAAGCGCGAACGAATACAGGGTGCTGCCCATCGGAAAAACAAGGATCCGCGTCCATAAAATCTCGCTGGATAAGGCAGCTAACCCTGAATAGGCAAACATGATAAAAACCAGAATGCTAATGGCAGGCGAGACTTCCGTATCTGCCTCTTTTTTCCTTTTATCTTTTTTAGTTTCAGGCTGGCTGGATTTCATCGCATAAAAAACCCTGGGCCTGCAATAACACAGTACAAAAACCATCGCATTAAGACCTATTGCAAATACTGTCGCTCCCTGGACCCCAAAAAGTCGAATGGCAAAAAACTGGGTGAACAAACAACCAAAAACCGCACCGAAGGTATTGACCCCATATAACAGGGAAACCTGGGTGAAAACCTTCTCGGTCTGATTGCCTGTAGCCCAGCACCCTACCAGCGGCAAGGTGGCTCCCATCAATAAAGTTGCAGGAAGCATCAGGAGCGTGCTCAGAAAAAACTCCAGCAGGTGCACGGCCAGGCCGACCTGGCCGCTTGCAGGCAAAATCAAGGGATACAGTTTTTCCAGAAGCTCCAGTCCCAAAGGAAAGCAGATAGCATAAAGTCCGATCAAGCCTTCGAGCAGCCCATAAACACGAATCAGTTTTTCCGGTTCCATGTCGGCACGAGCCAGCACCTGGCCCATGGTCCAGGCTCCGCCAGCAAGCCCCATCATGAACGCGCATAGCACCGCACTCAGCGCATACAAACTAGCTCCGAAAACCAGAGTCAAATGCCGAAACCATATCAACTCATAAACCAGGCTGGCAGCCCCCGAAACAAAAAGGCAGGCATAGGCAATCCACGAAACTCTAAATGAAGAGTGAGTTGTCATAAGAATGAGGGGTGAGTTGTCATAAGAAGGAGAGATTTTCCCACAGCCTTACCCATCCGTCAATTTAGCAAACATGTATTGCAACATAATTTCATGAATGTTATTCTCCCCCGAGCTATTGCCCTGTTCCAATTACACCTTTTACCCTTTGACGAAACCATGAAAAACAGATTTTACCTTTTAGCTGTCTTATCCCTTTTCACTTTTACCTTTTTTGTGGCGGAAAAAGCATCCGCGCAATCTTCTTCACAAAGCCTGAATATTCCCGAAGTCGTGGCAAAGGTCAATGGAGTGGAAATCCAATCAAAATATATTGAGTTCCGGTTGAATCAGGTTCTGAGAAATGTCAAACGACCGCTGACCCCTCGCGAAAAAACCAGTATCGTAAAAAACCTGATAGAAAAAGAAGTCGTGCGGGAAATGGTCCACCAACAGGGTAAAAAAAAGAATCTGGAAGTGGACTTCGCCCTGATCGAAAAAGAGATGGCAGCCCTTCGCGAACCTTATCCAAGCGATGAAGAATTTGAAAAAGCCCTAAGCGCAAGAAACATCACTCTAGCGGATCTCAGACATTCCATGGCCGTGGATATCAATGCCCGGAAGTTGCTGAACGAGCAAATCAAAGGCAAGATCACCATTGCAGACGCTGACGTTAAAAAATACTATGAAGACAACAAACAGAAGTTCCTCCGCCCTGAATCTTATCGCACTCACCACATTCTCGCAGCGATCTTCCCCCCGGAACTGTTGAAATCCACCCCAGTTGCGGAACTGCAAAACAGAAAGGAAGAACTGACCCAAAAGGCAGAAGCAAGGATAGACGAAATTGTTAAAGAGCTTAAAGAAGGTGCAAACTTTGAGGAACTGGCAAAGAAAAAATCAGACGACGAAGCCAGCCGGGAAAGCGGTGGAGATCTGGACATTATTTATAAAGGGGTTTTTGATCCGTCTTTTGATGAAGCCGTCTCAAAATTAAACCCCGGTGAAATCAGCGGGAAAATAGAAACCCAGTTCGGGTTCCACGTCATCAAGCTCATTGAAAAACACCCCTCTGAACAGACACCTTTTGATGAAATGAAAAAACCCATCCAAAAACATCTATTCATGGAAGAAGCCAAACAACTGGTGAAAATCTATATCGAAGACCTGAAAAAACAGGCAAAAATCGAAACCTTCTTCTAGCGGAGAATCTCTCGGGGTAACTAGGTTTACTGCCGAACAAAAAGTTATCTCAGCCTAATAAAGCTCTTGCCCTGTCCCCACTGGGTCAATCATTCCTAAAAGTTTTCAGGTGACCCAATACTTGATCGAGGAGTTCAGAGGGAAAATATTTTCCTGCCAGGTTTTTTCGTGCCGCAACCCCTGCTTCCTGAAACCGGCCCATTTCTTTTTCATCGGGAAGTGCCACCCATTTCACATCGTTCTTCTCTAGAACCTTATGTGCTTTCAGATTGTCCTTCCGGATGAGTTCGACCAGTTCCTGCAGGCACTCGGCACCGATCTTTTTCACCAATTCCTGATAAGGCTTGGGTAGCTTATCGAATTTCTTTTTAGAGATCAAAACTCCGCCGGTCGCGTAGCCCATCTTCAATCGCGTAACATGCTTCACTTTGGTGAACCATTGCAAAGCCAGAGCCCCTTGCGTTGACGAATAAACTGTATTCACTATGCCCGTTTGCAAAGAGAGCAGGACATCCGTGATGGAAAGGGGAATCGGTTGGACGCCCAGTCCTCTATAAACCTGTTCCACCAGAGGATCGCCCTCCCACATCCAGGGTTTGGACTGACGCAGGTCATCCACCGAACCAATGGGTTTCTGGGAAAAAAAATGCACCCACCCTACAGGGATCCAACCCAGCAACACATAGCCCTTCTCTTCATACCGACCTTTAAAGTAGGCATCCATTTTGTTGTATACGTACTGGATTTCTTCATCGTTATCGAACAGGAAAGGAAGATCGAGAACCCTCACCTCCGACAGAATCTCTCCAAGCCCTACTCCGGTAAAGCCGGCACCGTGCAACTGACCTATCCTCATTTTACGAATCACGTCCTTTTCATCGCCAGACACACCACCGGGATAGAACCGAAACGCCACATTGCCATCGGTGGCTTTTTTGACTTCATCAGACAACCTGCGCATGGACTTCATCCACGATGAGCCCTCAGGGGCCAGCGTGGCAAACTTGATAATATGTTTTTGGTCGGCCTCAGCCAAGCTCGCCCCGGCAACGGTCAACAACAACACAATCAAGGCGCTGCTGGTAAAATTAAAAGAGTTCATCAATTTGCCCTAAGAGTCTAGTGGCCTTTTGGCGGGCCACTTGATTGGCGAGACGCTGCTCGGGAAAAAGATCGACGGGAGCCTGCAAAACCGCCTGCAATTGTGATTCAAACAATTTCCGATCCTGATTCTGCACCGCATAGGTTTTGGCAAATAACAAACGTACCAGTAAATATTTGTTGTTGGTTAACTCCAGTGCCTGTTCAAAATGGTGGCGGGATTTCTCCGAATTGCCACCGAGCATTTTACTCCGCCCACCATAAAAAGCACCGAGAAACAAATGTGGTCCGGCGTGATGAAAAGCGGGGTCCAAATCATGGACTTTTACCATCAGGATTTCCAAACGGGGAATGTCGGCAAAAGCCTCGACCGAGTCCAAATTCTGCATCAACCAACTTCCCCAGCATTGTCCCATCCAGAACAAAGCCGGCTGATGTGAAACATCCACTTCATTAAGCGCGCGGGACCACTCATCCAAAGAAAGGCCTTGCCATTTTTCCCTTCCCGTCCTCAGAATAGTCGCACGCAGGGCATAATCCTTACCCCTTTCATATAAGGAAGAGGCGCGTGCCGGTTCTGTATCTTCCAAAAAGCTGAAGGCATAACCGCAAAAACCTTCAGCGAGGTTTTCCAGTATCCAGGTATTATCCTGGTCCTGTTTGAGAAGTCCTTCGAGGATTTTCAAGTTAGCCGGGATGGCCTGTTCGGCAAGTTTCGGATCCCTTTCCTCATGCATGGCCAGAATCTGGCTCTCGACAAGAGGCAATGTGGCCTGAAGCACCATACGACCAGGAGAACAAGCGACCAACAGCAAAGCTGTAAATAACAGCGCATAAGGTTTCATGAGTCAATCTTAGCAGAACGGTCCAACAACAGGCGACTAATATTTTGACATAAAATGGGCCTTTTGCTACCATCCGAAAGAGTTATGCTCCGCCCGTTAATCAACAAGACGAATTCCACACTCTGGTGAAAATTGAACACCCATGAGCAAAATACCAATTGGATGAAGAAACTTCTTTTCGTGCCGGGTGCCGTATTTGTTGTGATGGGGGTCATCCTGCAATGGTCGCTGGCGGGAAAAAACCTGTATAGAGCTTATAGAAGGAAAAGGTTATCTCGCCCTCATGCTGGGATTGATCATGATCGTATTGGGTTTCCTGGTTCCCCTGTTGGTGGGCGAAGAAGACAGCTAATATAGGACATCTCAAAAAATTAATACTTGCTATGAGCTGCCCACACAGGTAGCGAATTGTAATCTCATAAAGTTACCAGTTATTAGAAGCTAATCTCAAATTTGAAGGTACGCCATGAGTGATGAAAAAGTTGAAAGAGAAGGAGAAGGAGAAGGAGAAGGAGAAGGATTCGTATTCAAAGACAGCCGTTCTTCAGAACTTTCCGAAGACGAAGCACTAGATCAGGATTCCAAGACAGAGGCCCAGCAAGGCCAGCCTGTGAAGGAGCAAGATCAGCAACCCTTCAAGCTCGATTTTTCCACTTTTATCATGTCGCTGACTTCATCGGCCTTTTATCATCTGGGCGACATCGCTGATCCTGAAACCGGGAAAACCGAAACCAACCTGCCCGCCGTGCAGCAGACCATCGATATGCTGATCATGCTGAAAGAGAAAACCCAAGGCAACCTTAACGAAGAAGAAGCCAAACTGCTAGAACAACTCATCTACGAACTGCAGATGAAGTTTGTAGCAAAAAATAAAAAATAAACCCCCTCTTCATCTGTGTCTCTCCAAACTGATAAAAATGGAATGTTCATCTACGGTATGACCAATACCGATGAACTGAGCGGTTTCTTAAAACATAAGTTTTCTGAACAGCAAATCCAGCAATCTTACGAGTACCTGGTTGAGTTTTCTGAAGGAAAAGGTCGCGATGAAAAAATATCGCCGCTTCAAGTGTTCTGGCAGCACCTGAAAAAAGTTTTTAACGACGGAGTACCTCCCCTGCAATGTCATCGCGGGTGTGCCCACTGTTGCCACACGGGTGTATCCTGCACCCAATTGGAATGGGACGGCATCCTGAAAAACGCCGAAGAAAATGGCGTCGACATCAACGCTGTGCTGGAACGCTCACAACGAACCATCAATAAAGTGGACGAAGTTCTTAAGTCCGAAAAAAATCTCGATCAGGTGGACTGGCATAGACTGGTCATCAATCAACCCTGCCCGTTTCTCAGTGAAGAAGGTGCCTGCGAAGTGTATGAAGACCGGCCTCTGGACTGCCGCATGGTGGTGGCGTTTCGCGGCGTCTGCGAATCAAAAAAACTCGAACACGCCCAGCGCGGTGTGGTGCTGGAAGAAGCTGTGGGGGCCACGGTTATTGCAAAATTACAGCACGACCAGACCCCGAAAATCAAACGCCGAAAGTTTCGCGGCACACAACCGATCAAACTCCTGCAACACTGGCTCATACTGTGGAAAGAAAAACAGAAAAAAAGTAAATAGCCGATTGATGGCAAACTTTAATGGACCTCTCTTTCACAAAGAGGGGGTTGGGGTGATTTAAATCACTAACGCACCCAAACAAAAGCGGCCTCGTAAACACCCTCACAGCCCACATCTTAGTGAAACATCACGTCTTCACTGCGTTCAGAATGACAATACAAGGCTGTTTTGTCATTCTGAGGAACAAAGTGACGAAA
>WASV01029210.1_pt1 | contig 12952 bp, 12 predicted proteins | sample 5698531 | NCBI WGS metagenome assembly WASV01 (sample SAMN11175559, study PRJNA528189) | sponge metagenome | isolation source: marine sponge | host: Myxilla | place: Antarctica: Western Antarctic Peninsula, King George Island | collected 2013-01 | reverse complement strand
AACCATCCGCCATGTGCCCGGCGCCTTGTTCATGGACAACCGAAATTAACTGAATACCAGCCGGCGCGAATATATCCATCGCATCCATAAAAGCCGAACCCATAATGCCGAAAATTTCGGTTACATTATTGGCCGCGAGAGTTTCAACGAAGGCTTCAGAGGGTGTCATTTTTGGCATGATGGTTCTCGTAGGTTGAGTTGACCAGTTAAAGGGTTAAGTGGAATTGCAAAACGAAAGTAGACAACGGTTTCATGGGTATTATTGACTGGGTATTATTGTCTCGGTGTTTTCTCAATCTTCAGTGCTATTCCAAGCTGCTGGGCTATTTGATTTAACCGCTTTATTTTTGCATCGGTGCTAGTCTCTACGTACACAAAATAACCGTAGCCAGAATTTTTCCAACCAGAATCACCAGGTTTTGGATTATGGTCTAACACAAACGGAAATCCTAGGCATTTTATACCTACAGATTGCACACGCTCGTATCCAATTTTATGAAGTACTTCAACTAGGGTGTCCACTGCTCTCGATTCGCATATTTCGGTTCCATCTGGGAAAATTACTCTCATGATCGAAAGTGGTTTTGGTGGTTTTTTATGCTCTGTTATAGGTTGATAAGTTTTCGAATGATTTGCTTTTGCCGGCGGCGAATACGATTGCGGTTGCGACTGTGCTTGCACTCCTCCCAATCCACGCAAGTACGAAAACACCGTTTCAGATCTTGGGCGATGTCCACACAGAGATTCTACTTTCTCGGACAAAAGATCCAAAATCATTTCGTCTTTTTCATCCAGCAATTTTCCCCAAGCATCCGGAATGCTATTTGCCGCTTTGCGTTTTTTGGTTTCGTCTTCGTGATCTGCTCTCGCACTAATCAATGCACCACCGTTGGCGACTTCTTTATAGGCTAAATAGCGTTGCAATCGGTGTTCGGATTCGCGCGGTTCGCGTTCTAACATATCCAAATTGTATACTTTACGTTCTTCGTAATTGCCCGGTGCAGTGGGTAGGTAGAAATGCCATTCTTTACCGTCGGTCACGATAATAAAAGGCGTGCCTTGATGGTAGGCGTAGTTGAAAACTTGCTCATCCGCCCCCGACAAGTTACCGGGCTGTTTGACCTCAATAAAAATAAAGGGTTTGTTTTTCTGAACGCAAAGCGCGAAATCAACCCGCCCTTTGCCAGTGGTATATTCTGGAATAACAACCTGAGTGTCGTAAGTATCCCAACCCAATTCTTGCAACAACCGCAACACAATTCCTTGCGAAATTGCTTGCTCATTCGGGTAACCGTTACTTTTGAGTTTTGCTTGAATATCCGCGATAGTGTCTTGTAGTGGCATAATAACTCCCAATTACTATAATTTGTTAGTAGTCATCTACCGAGATAGTTTTTGGAAATGTGAATTCATTTTTACAAAGCGAGAACAAACATGTTGCAATTCGCGCGAGGCATGTTCCCAAAAAACTACATCTACCGTAAAACCGCGATCGACTAATCGCTTGACCGCAGGCACATAATCACCGTCTCCGGCCACCAAAACGAAACGATCTTTAATTTTGTCGGCTTGCTCATATGAGTGTTCAATCATCGCCGCAACGATGCCCGTATCGATTTTCTTTTCGCGATTACTCTGATTGCGGTCTTCAAGCACGGGGTCAAACCCGGCTGATTTCGCGACCTTCCACAGCGAGTCGTTTGGCGGCGGGCGCGAGCCAAAAAGCATCGCGCATTTTACATCACGTTCACCGTTACTACTTGCGAATTCGTATAACTTGCCAAAATCCAAGCGATAACTGAAATCCAATACGTTGTTGCGCAGGGCATCTATCATAGTGAGTGCGTAACCATTTGCTACCGCTGCAACGCGTTGCCCTTCAATAAAAACATTGGAATTATCTACATAAATTAATTTTGCCATTGGTTAGTTCCTCGTAGGGTAGTATGATTTCACTCAACCCTTCAACGCTTTCTCCGCATCAACATATTCATACCCCAATTCCTCGGCGACATTGCGGTAGGTCACTTTGCCGGCATGTACATTTAATCCGTTCCGCAGGTGGGGGTCATCGAGCAACGCTTGTTTCGCCCCTTTGTTCGCAAGATTCACCGCAAACGGCAGGGTGACATTGTTGAGTGCGTAGGTTGATGTGCGCGGGACACCGCCCGGCATGTTTGTGACGCAATAATGCACGACATTGTCGACCATATAAGTCGGATCATCATATGTGGTTGCACGAGAAGTTTCAAAGCAGCCGCCTTGGTCGATAGCGACATCGACGACAACTGCACCTGGCTTCATTCTCGAGACCATTTCAGCGGATACCAGTTTGGGGGCTTCTGCACCTGGAATCAATACGCCGCCGATTACAAGATCGGCATCGAGCACGTGATGTTCAACGGCTTCTTCAGTGGAAAAAATTGAATTTGTGCTACGCCCGAATTGCGCCCAGTGGCGTTCAAGAGCGTTGGCGTTGTTGTCGATGATCCATACATTCGCACCGAGCCCAACCGCCATGTGTGCGGCGTGGGTGCCCACCATTCCAGCACCGAGGATGACCACTTTGGCAGGCTCGACACCGGGCACGCCACCCAGCAATATACCCAGTCCACCGTGCGGTTGCTCGAGACAATGAGCCCCCGCCTGAATCGACAGACGCCCGGCAACTTTAGACATTGGCGCGAGTAACGGCAATCCATTTTGTTCTGATGTGACTGTTTCATATGCGATACAAGTTGCACCGCTGGCAACCAAGTCCTTGGTTTGTTCCGGGTCGGGGGCTAGATGGAGATAAGTGTACAACACTTGCCCTTCGCGTAACATTGCGCGCTCGTTTGCAAGCGGATCTTTGACTTTGATGATCATGTCGGCACGGGCAAATATTTCTTCAGGGTTGTCAACAACCACAGCCCCAGCCGTGCGATAAGTATCGTCACTGGCACCGATGCCGATGCCGAGATTCGTTTCGACGACAACTTGATGTCCGTGTTTGAGCATCTCCCGAACGCTGGCGGGCGACATTCCGGCACGATTTTCATGGTTTTTGACTTCTTTGGGTACACCTACTAACATGTAATATTCCTCATGGTTTTGATTTTATGGTGCAAGTTTACCATTGCTATTTAAAAATCCTGATGAAGATCATCTAATTATAAAAGGTCAACACAAAAAATGTCTGAACTAGCGATCATCGTAAATAGCTTAGATCAAACTATCGATTCATTGTCACGCGAGCGGTTACGGCAGAAAGGTTTTATTTATCGCGTGAATTATATCATAGTGTTCAACAGTGCAAGTGAGGTTTTGGTGCAACGACGTACCCAAGAAAAGGATGTCTATCCTGGATTACTGGACTTGGCGGCTGGCGGCGTAGTTTGCGCTGGTGAAAGTTATGAAGAATCTGCTATGAGAGAACTTGAAGAGGAGTTGGGTATATCCACACCGTTGACCACTCATTTTGATATGTGGTTTGAAGACACTACAAGCACTATCCCGAAGCGTAATTGGGGGCGAGTTTTTTCATGTGTGCACGAGGGCCCGTTTTCATTACAAGCAAGCGAAGTGAGTGCTGTCGAATTCATGACGGTAGATGATGCGCTCTCGCTCGATGCAGCACATGTCACGCCAGATAGCCGACAAGCACTAGTCGCATATTTATTATAATGATTCGAGTTGACTCCATTTCCAAGCATTTTGGTGGCTTGTATGCCGTCGATGAAGTCTCGATCGAGATAAAACGAGGAACGATTACTGGGCTCATTGGACCAAACGGTGCGGGAAAAACCACCTTATTTAACATGATCGCGGGTGAGTATGCACCGACTTGCGGGCATATTTATCTCGATGGCGAAGAAGTTACCGGTTTACCGCCCCACCAATTATTCTCCCGTGGGCTGCTTCGAACTTTTCAGATTGCGCATGAGTTTTCCGGTTTGAGCGTATTGGAAAACCTGATGATGGTGCCTGCTGGGCAAATCGGCGAACGGCTATTAAATACTTGGTTTCGCCGCGGTAAAATCTTCCGACAGGAGGCGCAGATTCGGCAAAAAGCAGAGGCTGTCATCGATTTTTTGAAGCTGTCTTCAGCCATCGACGAGCCGGCCGAAAACCTCTCCGGCGGGCAGAAAAAACTCCTTGAACTTGGCCGTACCATGATGGTGGACGCTAAGGTGGTGCTACTGGATGAAGTCGGGGCAGGAGTCAATCGTACCTTGTTGAACGACATTCGTGATGCTATTTTGCGTCTCCACCGTGAATGCGGCTATACCTTTTGTATCATTGAACATGACATGGAGTTCATCTCGCGCTTATGCGATACGGTGATCGTGATGGCCGAAGGTGCGGTATTGACCGAAGGTAGCGTCGATGCGGTAAAAGCCAACGAACAAGTAATCGAAGCCTATTTAGGGGGTGGTTTGAAAAACCGACCGCTACCGCGAGAATCATCGGTATGAGTTTTTTTATCGGTGAAGAAATGATCGGTGGATATGGGGCTGCGGATATTCTAAACCGTTGTACGGTGGAGGTTGAAAGGGGTGAAATCGTGGTGATTGTTGGGCCTAATGGTGCTGGCAAGTCGACCGCTATGAAAGCCATGTTAGGCATGCTCAATTTACGCGAGGGTAGGGTGCGGCTAAATGGCGAGGATATTTCTGCTCTCAGTCCGCAAGCACGGGTGGCACGCGGCATCGCTTTTGTGCCGCAGACGAGAAATGTGTTTGTTGGTTTGACGGTGCGGGAGAACCTTGAAATGGGTGCTTATCTACGAAATGATGATTTCACCGATACCATGGAAGAAGTGTTTGATTTGTTCCCCATTCTTCGCCAAAAGCAGCGGCAGGCAGCCGGCGAGCTGTCGGGTGGGCAGCGGCAACAAGTGGCGGTCGGGCGCGCGCTAATGACGAAGCCATCGGTATTGATGTTAGATGAACCGACCGCCGGGGTGTCGCCGATGGTGATGGATGAGTTGTTTGATCTTATTTTGGAAGTGCGTGCAACCGGGGTTGCCGTTTTGATGGTCGAACAAAATGCACGGCAGGCACTGAGCATCGCTGACCGTGGCTATGTATTAGTACTCGGCAAAAATCGCCATGCGGGCAGTGGTTCGGCATTGCTCGCCAATCCGCAGGTGCGGAAATCGTTTTTGGGCGGGTGAACTTTCCGTGTATTATCTTGATTTAATCTATAAACCGAATCACTGCGACTGGATGGAGTTGGATGGGGTCAGAACGATGAAGCAAGAACGATGAAGCAAGAACATATCAAAACCCTTGAAATTATAGAAAAGCAACCCGCCTAGTATGATGCCAACGGACGTACTCAACGCCTTCGTGCTGCTATCCAACTTTGTGCTGGTGCCAGCATTGGCGTACGGTTCGCAACTCGCGCTCGGCGCGCTTGGGGTGACGCTGGTGTATGCGGTGTTGCGCTTTTCCAACTTTGCCCACGGCGACACAATGGCGTTCGGCACGATGGTGACCATTCTCGCAACATGGTGGCTACAGTCGGCCGGCATCGGGCTGGGTCCGCTACCCACGGCGTTGCTCGGCTTGCCGGTTGGCATACTCGCCACTGGAATATTCTGTATTCTGATGGATAAGAGCGTGTATCGCTATTACCGCCGCAAGAAAAGCCCGCCGGTGGTATTTGTGATCGCTTCGGTCGGAGTGATGTTTATAACCGGTGGTTTAGTGCGTTTAATTATCGGTCCCAACGATCAGGCGTTTGCCGATGGCGAACGTTTTATCATCAAAGCGCGCGAATTTAAGCATTTGGTCGGCTTGCAAGAAGGCTTGACGATCAAACTTTCACAGGGTTTGACCATTGCGATTGCGGTTTTGATGGTTGTCTTGCTGTTCTGGTTCTTGCAAAAAACTCGTACCGGTAAGGCGATGCGCGCATTTTCTGATAATGAAGATTTGGCACTCTTGTCGGGCATCGAACCGAATAGGGTGGTGATGCTGACTTGGCTATTGGTTGCTGTGTTAGCGACCACCGCTGGAACACTCTACGGCCTCGATAAAAATTTCAAACCATTTACCTATCACCAATTACTCTTGCCGATTTTCGCCGCTGCGATCGTAGGGGGTCTTGGCAAACCGATTGGTGCGATCGCCGGTGGTTATGTGATCGCATTCTCCGAAGTGATGATTACCTATCCGTATAAAAAAGTTTTTGCATATTTATTGCCGGAATCATGGCAACCGCAAGGGCTCATGCAATTGTTGTCTACCGACTATAAAGTCGCGGTATCTTTTATTATTTTGGTGCTAGTGTTGGTGATTAGACCCACCGGCATATTCCGCGGTCGGTCGGTATGAGTCGAGAACTCGCACAAGCCATCAACCATAGATGGGCGCGCGCGGTCATCGCCTTCGCCGCGATGGCGTTCTTGCTCGTGTTAGTCGGAGTCGGGCAATCCTGGGCACTCTCGCTGACCATTATAAATCTGTGCATAATCTCAGCAATCATGGCGTTGGGGGTTAACATCCAGTGGGGTTATGCCGGGTTGTTTAATGTCGGCATTATGGGTTTTGCCGCGCTCGGTGGAATTGCCACCGTGTTGATTTCCAAAGCACCGGTGCCCGGTGCGTGGATGGCTGGCGGCGTCTATTTATTGGTGGCGATGGCGTTGTTGTTAGCGACTATCGTCCTCGCGACCGTGTTATACCGGCGTATGCGCAAGGGTCTGTTACGCATGGCGTGCCTCTCAGGGGTGCTAGTGTTGGGTTATTTTGCGGTACGCTATTTTTATACCCCGGCGGTATTTGCTATCGAGGCAGTTGACTCGGCGAAGCACGGCTATCTCGGTGGGCTCGGTTTGCCGGTGATTTTTTCATGGGTGGCAGGTGGTGTTTTCGCCGCTGGGGTTGCTTGGATTATTGGCAAAGTCGCACTTGGGTTACGCTCAGATTATCTCGCCATCGCTACGCTCGGCATCTCAGAAATCATCATTGCATTTTTGAAGAATGAAGATTGGTTGTCCCGCGGGGTCAAAAATGTAACCGGCTTGCCCCGTCCGGTGCCATATGAAATTGACTTGCAACAAAGTGCTTCGTTCATCGATTGGGTGGAAAAATGGAATGCTTCAAAATTGGCATCGTTGTCGCTGGATGCAAAGAGCGATGCCTTACGCCTATTGGTTATTGATCACTCTGTTTTATTTGTAAAATTATGCTATACCGCATTATTTGCCACGGTATTGGCACTTATTTTGGCACTCAGCATCGCCGCATTGAACTCGCCTTGGGGGCGGATGATGCGCGCAATTCGGAGTAACCATGTATCCGCCGCCGCCATGGGGAAGAGCATTACCATGCGCCATCTGCAGGTATTTATTCTCGGCTCGGCGGTGGTTGGTATCGCCGGTGCCATGCTGACCACGCTAGATGGCCAATTTACCCCCGGTACTTACCAACCGCTACGCTTCACTTTCCTAATCTGGGTGATGGTCATTGTCGGCGGTGCTGGTAGCAACTTAGGGGCAGTGTTGGGTGGCTTTCTCATCTGGCTCTTGTGGGTTGAAGTAGAGCCGCTTGGTTTGTTATTCGTAGATACTACCACCAGTTGGTTGGACACAGACCACCCAGTGCGGGTTTATTTAATGAACGGTGCGCAACACATGCGACTCCTCCTCATGGGGTTGGTACTACTGCTTGTGATGCGCTTCAGCCCCGGCGGGATATTACCAGAAAGCATTCGACGGTCTAGATAGATCGTCGAATGCTTCATTCGCCCACCAAATTAGCGAACCGGTACTTAGCAGTACCGGTACTTACAGATCGGTACTTAGTGAATCCGTACGGTTTCAAATTTTCCGTCTCTAACTTCTAGTTCTTTATAGGAGCCGAAGACCTCACCGACTGCGTTGAACTCGACATTCGTGGCGCCAACATAATCTACACTGCCGCCATCTGCCAAGATTTTAAAACCTTTGGCGAGTTCACCAACACCAATTTTTTCGCCGGGTGCGTTAGCCACATCCAGCATTTTTTCTTGAATCCCGGCGCGTTCAGTAGAATTAGCCGCTTGTATTGCCAGGAGCAACAATGCTGCCGAGTCATATGATTCAGCACGAAACGGGCCATCGCCATTCACGTCGTTACTCTGCGCATAGTCAAGGAATTGGGTAGCACCATCATTATCACCACCTGGCGACGTTCCGATTGCACCCTCAAAATCAGCACCAATTTCTGCGATCAGCGATTCACCAACCATGCCGTCCGCGAAAATGAAACTGTCGAATGCATCGGTATCGATCGAAGCTCGAATAATGCCTTTACCACCTTGGTCAACATAGCCAAATACGACTAAATGTTCAGCACCGGATGCGGCCAATGCACCGACTTCCGCCGCATAATCGGCTTTACCGTCTTCGTGTGCTGCGCGAATTGTGATGGTACCACCGCTGGCGATAAATGCATCGGCAAAAGTGTTATCCAAGCCTTTGCCGTAGTCGTTATTTGTGTAGGTGACTGCGACGTTGCGGATGCCACGTGATTGGAGGACATCAGCGAGCACTTGTCCCTGACGTGCATCCGACGGAGCGGTACGGAAGAAATAGCCATTGTCGTTGATAGTCGAGAGTGCCGGTGACGTTGCTGAAGGCGATACCATGACAACTCCATTCGGAATTGCGACATTATTGGCAATGGCGGTGGTTACTCCCGAGCAATCGGCACCCATGATCGCGACAATTTTGTCGCTGGTGATCAAGCGTTCAGCAGCAGCAGTGGCAGCGGCGGCATCGGTGCAAGTGGAGTCACCACGGATGGATATGACTTTTCGTCCGCCGAGCAATGCTCCGGAATCGGTTGCTTCTTTCATCGCCAGCTCGGCACTTGCTGCCATATCTGGCGTTAGCGATTCTATCGGGCCCGTATAGCCAAGAATAACGCCGATTTTGATATCGTCGCCGATTTTGATATCGTCGACCGCGACATTCGTTTGTAGTGTTGGACGATATAGATAAATGCCAACAGTAACTGCTGCTACAATAGCGATAATAATAAATTTTGTCGATTTAGACATAACACTTCACCTCATGTAAGTAAGAATAAAATTAGAATAAGAATAAGAATAAAACAGATGGATAAAACAATGCTAGTTCGAACATAGATGCCAAAAATACCGATGTCAACTGTGACGTGTGCAATCATATTCAATGATGCTATAAGGTATGATCTTATATCGATAGCCATAATTGTGCAACAGTAAAGGAAGTAATCACCCAACTTGAACCTCAATTATTTAAAACAGTCACTGGGTTATAAAGTGAGTAATTTTGAGTTATTAGTTAGCTTAAATGTGTTTAATAGTGGGCGAATGAATGATGCAGTGTATAAATTTAAACGATACGAAGATGCTTCGCTAAAATACATTGGCATTAACCAGCACACGGATGAAACAAATGTGGGTTTGTATGATACGGTTTTATCTCAAGAAGATTATTTGAATATGTAGTATATATTAATATGTAGTATTTATTAAAAGGCAACACGCACTAGAAAAAACTTGCGAAATAATTATTCTTTAAGCTGATTTTATGGGTTATTTTGGCAAGGTTATATAAGTGCTTAGTATACAATTATGAGGCTTATCCCTGATCAATAAGTCGAACTAGAAATCAAAATATATGATTGAAATCCAGCCGGTTAACCAAAATTCAGCAGCAGAGTTATCTGAGCTATGTTCGACCAGTTTTGCTGAGGCATATCAGGGCGTTAATAGTAAATCTGATATAAAAGAGTACTGTGAAAAAAACTACTCTTTAGCAACTATCAAAGCTAACCTATCCAATCCAAATGTAAAGTATGTGGCTGCTCATCGGCAGAGTAAACCTGTTGGGTTTTTTATGCTTCAGAACCAAGGTTGCCCTATTGTATTGGATGGAAATGTGGTTGAATTAAAACAAATTTATGTGTTGGCTAGTGAATTTGGAACCGGCCTAGGAAAGCAGTTATTGGAAGAGGTTATTCGATGCGCCCGTAAACAAAACAAAAATTGGATCTGGCTCAGTGTTTCTGATCTAAATACGCGTGCACAATCTTTCTATCATAAGTATGGTTTCGAGTCGATTGGTGCTGCGCCAGTACTCGAAGTGGGTGGAGGTCATCTTACTGCCACGCTAATGGTACTCGAAGTTTTGTAACCGAGTCTTTTATGGGACGTATACAAGCAAATTCAGATATTCATAACCGCAAAAAATATAGGGGGCAGTATTTTGCCCCGATTAATCGTTTGAAGTACAATCCACATAAAACCCATGCTACATAAAACCCATGGCAAAAAAAATCAATCCGCTACCTAGTCAAGCACGTGCGATCGTCATCGGTGGCGGCGTAATTGGTTGTAGTGTCGCCTATCATCTGGCGAAATTAGGGTGGACAGAGGTGCTGTTATTGGAGCGGCGGCAATTTGGTTGTGGTACAACTTGGCACGCCGCCGGGTTGGTCGGCACAATGCGCGCGAATGAAAGCCAAGCGCGATTATGTGAATACTCCATGTCGGTATTGAAAGATTTGGAGAAGGAAACCGGACAATCGACCGGCTTCAGACAAGTCGGATCATTATCCATCGCCCATAGTCGCGATCGCTTCGAAGAACTCAAGCGGGTGGCAACGATGAATAATGCGTTTGGTGTAACGCAGGTGGATATCCTGACGCCCATGGAAATTAAAGATCGCTACCCTTATGTCGAGACCGCCGATTTACTTGGCGGTAGTTGGGTGCCACACGACGGTTATGCAAGCCCAGTCGATATTACCGCTTCGTTTATCAAAGGTGCGCGCGCTCGGGGTGTACAATGCCTCGAATACGTTGAAGTAACCGATATTTTGATCGCCAATGGGCGGGTCGCCGGGGTGCATGCCAAGCATTTCGGAGGCGATGGCGAAGCGAGGGAAATTAAAGCCGAGTATGTGGTCAACTGCGGTGGGATGTGGGCACAACGGATCGGGGCATTGGCCGGAGTGAATGTGCCGTTGCAGGCGTGCGAACACTATTATGCGGTGACCGAGAAACTCGACGGCTTGCCGGCCGACTTGCCGGTTCTGCGCGATCACGATAAATGCGCGTATTACAAACCGGAAGCAGGAGGCTTGTTGGTGGGTGCGTTTGAGCCAAATGCAATCCCATGGGGTATGCCCGGAGATGACAAGGTAGGCATCCCGGCGGATTTTTGTTTCGATGAACTCGAAGGGCATATAGAAGAGCAGTTGATGCCGGTATTAGAAGACGCGATGCAGAGAGTGCCGATATTGCAAACTGCGGGTTGGCGAAAGTTCTTTTGTGGCCCAGAGAGTTTCACTCCAGACGATCAATTTCACATGGGAGAATCGCCGGAACTCAAAAACTTTTATGTTGCGGCCGGTTTGAATTCGGTCGGCATTCAGACCTCTGGCGGGTTGGGGCGTGCGCTCGCAGATTGGATGGACCGGGGCCATGCCCCGATGGATTTATGGGGCAATGACATCCGTCGCATGCTCCCGTTTCAAGGGACGCGGCGGTATCTACGTGAGCGCGTTAGCGAAACTCTCGGGCTTTTATATGAACGACATTATCCGTTCCGACAAATGGAAACTTCGCGCAATATTCGCCATTCGCCGATTCACGAACGCTTGGTTGAACAAAATGCATGCTTTGGTGAAGTGGCCGGCTGGGAGCGACCAAATTGGTTTGCGCCGCTGGGCGTTGAAGCAAAATATGAATATAGTTTTGCTAAGCAGAATTGGTTTGAGTATTCCGCAAGAGAGCATCGTGCGTTTCGCGAAGAAGTTGTGTTATTCGATCAAAGTAGTTTTTCAAAATATCTTGTGCAGGGGCGCGATAGTTGCCGTGTAATGCAAAAAATTTGCAGCGCAGATGTCGATGTGCCAGTGAACAAAATAGTCTATACCCATTGGCTGAATGAGCGCGGGGGTATCGAAGCCGATTTGACCGTCACCCGCCTTGCCGAAGACTCTTTTTTGATCGTAAGCGGGGCTGTCCTTGCCGCTAAGGACATGGATTGGTTGGGTCGCCATATTCCCGTAGAAGCACATTGTATTGCTACTGATGTGACCAATGCCTGGGCGGTATTGGGCGTGATGGGTCCGGTTAGTCGTGAATTACTCAGCGAAGCACTGGGGCATGACATGTCATCCGCTAATTTTCCTTTCGGTAGCACGCAACCAATTGAACTTGGCTGTGCAGTTGGGTATGCGACACGGGTGTCGTTTGTTGGCGAGCTTGGTTGGGAGTTGTATATCCCGACAGACATGGCACGCCACGGTTTCGATCATTTGTGGCAAGTCGGGAAGAAATACGGCTTGCGTATGGCCGGCTTACATGCTTTAGATAGCGGTCGCATTGAAAAGAAATTCTTGCACTTTGGGCATGATGTCGCCGATGAAGACACTCCTCTTGAATGCGGCTATGGGTTCGTCTGTGCGTACGATAAACCCATTCCTTTCATTGGCAGAGACGCCCTCCTCAAGCAACGCGAGACCCAGCTCTGGAAACAAAAGCGTCTCACTCAATTCCTACTCCAAAACCCCGAATCGATGCTCTACCATCACGAACCCATCCTTCGAAATGGCAAAACAGTCGGCTACTTGACTTCTGGTAATTACGGGCATTCTCTCGGTGGTTCGGTTGGGTTGGGCTATGTTCGCCACGCAGGTGGAGTCGATCAAGATTTCCTCAACAGTGGTACGATTGAAATTGATGTCGCCGGTGAACGCATTCCAGCAACGGCGAGCTTGACAGCAATGTATGACCCAAAGCGGGAGAGAATGAGGAGCTAATAAAGCCCTTGAAGGTTTTGCACGATCAGCGTTGGATTCCCCTCTTTTCCTCCCCCTGACAAGGAATGACCGTACCATTCTTCCTGACAAGGGGAGACCGTACCCTTCTTCCCCCTGACAAGGTCTCCTTTTCTTCCCCCTGACAAGGGGGATTGAGGGGGTTT
>WASV01193794.1_pt1 | contig 13228 bp, 8 predicted proteins | sample 5698531 | NCBI WGS metagenome assembly WASV01 (sample SAMN11175559, study PRJNA528189) | sponge metagenome | isolation source: marine sponge | host: Myxilla | place: Antarctica: Western Antarctic Peninsula, King George Island | collected 2013-01 | reverse complement strand
CGATGCCGAAGTCTAGAAAAACGGCACTGGCAATTATTTTGCCGCCCATTGTGCTGGGAATTGCTCCATCCAGCTGACGCCCATCTTCGGTCTGGCAGTCATAAACTAAACTGTCATCTGATTTTCTTACCGAAACAGAATCCAGCATTCCCACCGTCCAAAACCCGCGCTTGTTTTTAAGATTGCATTTGCCTTCGCTGCCATCACTAAAAGAAAGTGCAATAGTAGTGTGCGTGGGTTCGGTTAGTGTTGCACAACCGCTTAACACTATTGTAGCGACGAGGGCGAATGCCCGGCAAGTGGTTTTTACTTTGTTCATTGGAAATACTCCTTACATGCAAACATTTATGTATCCGACACCAGTTGGCGTCGGGCGTTTGCAAACTTCCTGGTTGGAGGAGATTCCCGCTTATTTGACAAGGCGATGGGAGATCAAGCCCACTGCCTTGAATCTGTCTATTGTATTCGGCAAGTAACCCGACTCTCATCAACAGTGCTAATGTGCAGTGAAGTTAACCAAACCAAATGCATAGTTAGCCACACCAAACGCCCATTACTCCCCTAATAAAGCCACCAAATACTCTCAATCCATGCCCATTACCACTAATAATGCCGCCCAACAATCTCATTTCATGCGCATTACGATTATTCAGTGTCAAACATTAACCATAATCGGCAGCAAAACCAGTTTGGTATGTGTGCTGGAATAGGGTGGCGGGGGCGGTATACTATTGCTTTTATTTCTAATCCGATTAGGCGCATTCCATGACCAATTCCCCCAACCGTTCCGCCGAACCGCCATCCGATGAGATTGCGAAGATTGCCGCGGATTTGATTGCGCGTGGGCGGGTGGCGATGCAAGCAGTGGCTGGCGCATCGCAGGCGCGGGTGGATGAGTTGGTGACGGCGGTCGCTTGGTCGTTATACAAACCAGCGCATGCGCAAGCCCTCGCCGAACAAGCGGTGCGCGATACCGGCCTCGGCAATGTCGCCGATAAGATGGATAAGAATCAGCGCAAAACTTTCGGCACATTGCGCGATTTAATGCGGGTGAAAACGGTGGGTGTCATTCAATCCGATGGGCAATCCGCCGGGCAATCACATGATGCGCGTGGGTTGGTGAAATACGCCAAGCCGGTCGGCGTGGTTGCGGCGATTACGCCGTCCACTAATCCAGCGGCGACGCCGGTGAATAAAACCATGATGGCGATTAAGGGCGGCAATGCGATTGTCATCGCGCCTTCGCCGGCTGGCTGGTCAAGCAGTAATGCAGCGGTGTCGTTTATGCGCGATGCATTAAAACGTTGCGACGCACCGGCGGATTTGGTGCAGATTATGCCGCAACCGGTGACCCGCGAGGGAAGCATGGCATTGATGCAACGCGCCGATTTGGTCATCGCTACTGGCTCGGCGAATAATGTTCGCGCGGCGTACCGAAGCGGCACGCCTTGCATCGGCGTGAGTGCGGGCAATGTGCCAGTGATTATTGATAGCAGTGCGGATTTGGCGAATGCGGCTACGATGATTGCAGATTCCAAAACTTTTGATAACGCGACTTCATGTTCTTCGGAAAACGCGCTGGTGATTTTGGATGATATTTATCCGCAAGCGATTGCCGAATTGCAACGCGCTGGTGGGTATTTGGCGAACGATGCGGATAAATTAAAAATCAAAGAGCGGTTGTGGGTGAATGGAAAATTGAATGCAGATTTGATTGCTAAAGATGCGGATGTATTTGCGATGCGCGCCGGGTTGGGTGACGATGCGGCGGCTGCGCGTTTTTTTATGGTTGAGGAGCATGCGCTTGATGGAGCGTTTGATGCGGCGTCTGAGTTTGCGGATGAAAAACTTTCACTGGTTGCCAGCGTCTATCGCGCGCGCGATTTCAATCATGCGGTGCAGTTGGTGAATAATATCTTGGCGGTGCGCGGCATGGGGCATTCGTGCGGCATTCATACCCAAAACGCGAAACACTCGGCGCGATTGGCGCGTGAAGTGAATGTGGTTCGGGTGTTAGTCAATCAAGCGCACGCCTTTGGCAACGGCGGCAGTTTTGATAACGCCTTGAACTTTACGCTGAGCATGGGCTGCGGAACTTGGGGCGGCAACAGCATCTCGGAAAATCTCAATTACCGCCACTTCATTAATATCACGCATTTAGTACACGCAGTCGCGCAAGATAAACCGAGCGAAGAAGAATTATTCGGTGCGCACTTAGCACGTTATGGCAGCGCATGATTCGGCACAGTATATGCATGCCACAATAAGACAACTCATCGATGCACGCGCCGCATCACAAGGCGCGCATGTCTTTCTAATCAATCCCGAATTGGAGCGCGAAATTACTTATTCGCAACTCAAAACTGGTGCGGATGAATTGGGTGCGCGTTTGGATAATTTAGGCGTAGCGGCCGGTGCGAAGGTTGCTTTTTTATTGGATAACGGCGCATGGGCGGCGCCGATGTTTCTTGGAATTATGGCAAATAACCGTGTGGCGGTGCCGCTCAATGCCGTAGCCGGGCCTACGCAGTTACAACATGTCCTCGCCCATTCCGATTGCGAATTGATATTCGTCGCGCCTGGCTATCATGAGAAATTACTGGGACTACTGGTGCAGATTGATAGTGATGTGCCGGTGGTGATAACTTCCGAAGAGGGGGGGCCTGATTGGGAGATGAGTGGTTTAGATGCGGTTACCGGGCGTGATGTCGCGGATAAAACGCCACCGCCGGAAGATTCAAACCCAGCATTGTTGCTATATACCTCCGGCTCAACCGGCGTGCCCAAAGGCGTAATTTTGTCGCATCGCGCACTCATCAATGGCGGGCGCAATGTCGCCGTCGGGCATGGATTATCTAAGCACGACCGCGCACTTTGCGTGCTGCCAGTTTATCACATCAACGGCGCAATGGTGACGGTGTGCGCACCGCTTTACAGCGGCGGTAGCGTGGTCATGCCAAATCGCTTCAGCGCGCGTTCATTCTGGCAACTGGCAGCACGCTATCAATGCACTTGGGCGAGCGTGGTGCCGACTATGATCAACTACTTATTAGAACGCGCGAACAAAGAGCCGTTCGTATTCGGCAGCGCGGCGCAATTGAAAAACTTCCGCTTCGGCCGCTCAGCATCAGCGCCGTTACCGCCGACCGTGTTACAACAATGGGAGCGCGTGTTTCATGTGCCGATGATTGAAACTTTAGGAATGACTGAGACCGCCGGCACGATTGCAACCAATCCCATGCCGCCCGCCATTCGCAAACAGGGCTCGGTCGGACGCGCGTGCGGTGTTGAAATTAAAATCGTGAATATAAATAACGCCGATGGCGACCGCGATTGCGCCGCCAATACCGTCGGGGAAATCGTCATTCGCGGCCGCAGTTTATTGGACGCCTATTACAAAGACGCGAAAACCACGCGCGCCGCTTTTTTAGAGGATTGGTTTCGCAGTGGCGATATTGGTTTTATAGATGACGACCATTATTTATTTCTCACCGGACGCATCAAAGAATTAATCGTGCGCGGCGGAGAGAACATCGCGCCGCGGGAAATTGACGATGCGTTGTATATGCACGAAGCGGTGTTGGAAGCGGCGGCGGTTGGGGTGGACGATATTAATTACGGGCAAGAAGTCGTGGCTTGCGTTGTGTTACGCGAAGGATTTATTGGTGACGCGCAAGCCCTGCAAGATTTTTGCCGTGCGCGCGTGGGTGAAGTAAAAATGCCCAAGGCGATATACTTTTTAACCGATTTGCCGAAAGGACCTTCGGGGAAAATATTACGCTTGGAATTGCGTAAGATTATTGAAACGATGACGATGGTGTCGCAAAAGAAATAACCATAAAAAAATAAAATCATTCTTTGTTTTTTCGTCGGTAATTTTTGTTGCAGTGGTTTTTAGCGCGACGCATTCGTTGCAACTTTTTTTGTCGCACGCTTTTTGTTGAGATTATTTTTGACTACCATCGTTTTAAGTTACCTCCTTTTTTATATTCGCGCGAGATACCATTATTCAACCATTATTCAGCCATCATAAAACCGCTCCGCGTCATTCATCTTTCTCTTTGGATTGGCTCACGCGCCGCGCCATGCGGGAGAACATTGGCGAGGTTTTGAGTAACCCAACAAACTTTGAGCGATGTTCAGCCGGCACCGATGCGCGCCGCCGTATTCGGATAATCGCCACCCATGCCAACGCGCCGTGAACGATGCAGGTATAAATGAAAAACGCTGATGGGCCAAAGTGTTTGATGACTAACGAAGCGACGTACGGACCGACCACCGCGCCTAACGAGAAGAAAAAGATCAGCCCGGCTGAGACCAATACATATTGCCCGGCTTGTGCGCGATCATTGGCATGCGCGGCAGCGAGCGAATAAAGCGGCAAGGCGAAAGCACCGAAGGCAAACGCGCCGGCGTATATTCCAAAATTCCCGCCGACATGCGCGAATAATGCCAAATCATGTGATTGGCTGGAAAGCGCGATGGCGGCGAACATCGCGCCGATGGTGGCGACTACGACCGTGCTGCGCCGTCCCAGTTTGTCGGACATATACCCAAGCGGATATTGCAACACCGCCCCGCCGAGAATGCCGAGCGTCATAAACACTACCACTTCGCCGGTATCCAAGCCGATTTCAATGCCGTAGATGGGACCGATTAGGCGGAACGCGGAATTGGTTAAGCCGATGGCGAGCGAAGTGAGGCAAGCCAGCGGGGATATGCGCCAAATAGCAGCGAGATCCAATTTGAGATTATTCGGCACTTTCGGGCGAGAGCGATTGGACAACGCCACCGGCACCAGCGACAAACAATACATCAAACTAACCACCGAGAAAATTTGATAGCCGCCTTCGCCGATCAACGGTATTAAAAATTGAGTACCGGTCACCGCCAGCAAATCAACGATTCGATAAACGCCAAGCACCCGCCCACGGTCGGCGTTTTTTGAATTCTCGTTAATCCAACTTTCAATAATCATCAACAACGCAGAAAAACAAAACCCGCTCACCACCCGCACCGCCATCCACACCCAGGCACTCGGCACCATCGCCATAATCAACGGCACGACCGCACCGATAGCCGCAAGAGCTGCGAATGCACGCACATGGCCAATGGAGCGAATCAACCGCGCGGCACTGAAACATGCGCCAAAAAATCCAATGAAATAACACGCGCCCATCAGCCCAACTAAATCGGTATCAAATCCCTCCAAGCGTCCGCGCAAGGCGATTAAGGTGCCAAGCACACCATTGCCGCCGAGCAAAATGGACGCGGATAATAATAACGGAGCGATGGGTCGTATCATGTGGGTTAGTTTTAGCGTGGAATTTTTGGTGGATTCTTTGGTGGATTTCGCTTGGCATTGTGCCATTATGTTTTCATATTTCCGTGCTTTGTGTGCGTTTGATTTTGAGCGTGAGTAGTCACTAATGCATCATAACCAACGGCACGGCATTCTTTAGACTGTTATTAAAGAAACGGCTACCATCAGATTCCAGTTAACATCCTGCGGGAACGACGACTTAATGAATTCGTAACCACATCATTCGCCTTAAACAAAATGAAAATAAACCAAAATTCCAATCCACTCACCAAAGCCATCACCGCTTCTTGGGCGTTATTGCTCGGCTTCGGCATTCTCATGTTAGGCGATGGCTTGCAGGGAACCTTGTTAGCAGTGCGCGCTACTCGCGAAGGATTTCCCACAGCCGTCACCGGGCTGGTGATGTCATCATTCTACGCTGGATTTCTCGGCGGCACGCTATGGGCGCCGGGTATCGTCAAACGAGTCGGACACATTCGCGTATTCGCCGCCTTAGCGGCGTTGGCATCGGCCAGCATTCTATTACACGCCGCTTGGGTGCATCCAGCCTCATGGTTTGCGTTGCGGTTGATGAGCGGTTTTTGTTTTTCTGGGCTATATATCGTGGCGGAGAGTTGGTTGAACGACAGCACCTCCAACCAAACCCGCGGGCAATTGCTGTCGGTTTATATGGTAATCACCTATCTCGCAATCGGCGGCGGACAACTTTTTCTCAACCTCGCGGATCCGTCAGGCTATCCGTTATTCGTGCTGACCTCCATTTTGATTTCAGTGGCGGTGGTGCCGTTGTTGCTGACCGCAACGCCAGCACCGCGCTTTGAGGATTCCAGCTCGCTCAAACTAACCGAGTTATATCGCCTATCACCGTTGGGCGTGTTCGGAATGTTCGCAGTCGGGCTGGTGAGCGCGGCGATTTTTTCTTTAGGTCCGGTATACGCCGGCTTGCGCGGATTGGATACCGCCGGAATTTCCTATTTCATGCTCGCACCAGTAATCGCCACGGTGTTATTGCAATGGCCCATTGGCGGATTATCAGATCGCTTTGACCGCCGCTTGGTAATCGTCGCCGTCACCCTCATCGCCTCGCTGGCGGCGGTGTTGTGCATCTATGCGGCGCGCATCTCAACCCTCCATGTAACCGCAATGTTCGGGCTGTTCGGTGGATTTTCATTACCGATGTATGCGTTATGCGTCGCACACACCAACGACCATCTACGCCCCGAACAAATGGTCGCCGCCAGTGGCGGTTTGATACTCGCCGGCGCTATCGGCGCGGTCATCGGGCCATTGGGAATCTCCTTGGCAATGGATATTTCCACCGATTGGTTTTTCGGCACGCTTGCCATCGTGCACGCCAGCATTGGATTGTTTGCATTGTTACGCATGTTAGCGCGCAAAGCCACGCCGCTTGATCTTCAAGGCTCGCATGTGCCGGCGACGCTGTTGCGCTCCAGTCGCATGGCGGAATCTATTCAGGCGCATCTGCGCGATGATTTAGGCGAATGAGGGGTTGCGACTTAGGGGTATTTTCGCTGCCTTTATTTCAGCTTCCATTCCAACGTGCGCTGGAATGGAAGCGAAGCGCGACTTTTTAGGTGGTTTTCGGCGCGTCCATAGAAATCACCGGCTCCATGGCGTTGAAAACATCGGGGCTGAGGTGGCAGGCGATTTGATGGCCGTCTTCCATTTTTTTCACCGGCGGTGCTTCGGTTTCGCAAATCGCGCCAATCTTGCGTGGGCAACGGGTTTGGAATGGGCAGCCGGGCGGTGGGTTGACGGCGGAAGGGAGTTCGCCGGTGAGGACGATGTGTTTTTTACGCACTGAGGTATCGGCGATTGGCACCGCGGATAATAATGCCTCGGTATACGGATGATACGGCGGCGCGAATACTTGGTCGGTGGTGCCTTGCTCCATGATGGTGCCCAAATACATCACCACGATTCTATCCGCCAAATAGCGCACCACCGAGAGGTCGTGGCTGATAAATAATAGCGTGGTCTTGAGGCGGTTTTGTATGTCGGTCAATAGCCCGGTAACCGCGGCTTGCACCGACACATCCAACGCCGAGACCGGCTCATCGGCAACCACCACCGCCGGATTGCCGGCGAAAGCGCGTGCGATGCCGATGCGTTGTTTCTGCCCGCCGGATAATTGGCGTGGCTTGCGACGCGCAAAATCGCGCGGTAGTTTGACTAAATCTAATAACTCAAAAACCCGCTCGGCAACCTTGCGGCGATCCGACTCTACGCCGAATTTTCGGATGACTCGGGCGATTTGACCGCCGACGGTGTGGCTTGGGTTTAGCGTATCAAAGGGATTCTGAAACACCATCTGCAACAGCCCGACAGTCTGCGGGCGGCGGCGATCCACTGGCTTTTGCCCTAACTCTTCGCCATTGAGTAGGACTTCGCCTGCGGTGGCTTGCTCTAGCCCCATCAGCACTTTGGCGAAAGTGGTTTTGCCACAACCGGATTCGCCGACGATTGCCACCGTCTCCCCTTCGCGCGCCTCAAAGGTGATGTCTTCGTTTGCTTTTACATGGCGCACGCGACCACCTTTGAACATGGCGAGAAAAGAATCATCGCGCAATTCGTAATACTTTTTCATGTTCTTGACTTGCAACACCACCCGCCCGGGCTTGGTCGCTTCGGTGATGATGCCTTTGGGTTGGTGCGCTACCCAATCTATTTCGCGGAAGCGACGGCAACGCACTTCATGACCGTGTTCGCCTTCCACTTCGTCCATGTGGATGAGCCCATGGTCGCACACGCCGGATTGGGCGTGATCGCAACGCGGTGCGAAATTGCAACCGTCGGGGCGTTCGTGGGGTAGCGGCAACTGCCCACGGATGGGCAGCAGCGGGCGCGCGTTTTTATCGGTGCCGGGCAATGGGATGGAGGAAAGCAATCCGCGGGTATATGGATGGCGCATTTGGTTAAACACTTCGGCAACCGTGCCCTCTTCCACGACTTCGCCGGAATACATCACCGCGATGCGGTCGCAAGTATCCAAAATCAAACCGAGGTTGTGCGAGATATAAATCATGGAGGTGCCAAACTCGGACGAGATGGTGCGAATCAACTCCACAATGCCGGCTTCCACGGTTACATCTAACGCGGTGGTCGGCTCATCCAGCAGCAATAACGACGGATTGGATAGCAACGCCATGGCGATGACTACGCGCTGTTGCTGACCGCCGGAAATTTGGTGGGGATAACTATTAAAGATACGTTGCGGATCCGGTAGGCGCATGTTGTCCAGCATGTGCAACGCGCGCTTGCGTGCTTCTGCGGCCGTGACATTGTCGTGATACAGCGGCACTTCCATCAACTGCTCGCCGACGCGCATGGATGGGTTTAACGATGCCATGGGTTCTTGATACACCATGGAAATACGCGAGCCGCGCAAGCGACGCAGCTCCTCTTCGCTCATCGCGGTCATGTCGGCGCCTTGGAATTTAATCGTGCCGCTTTTAATGCCGCCGTTCTTACCCATATATTGCATGATGGCGAGTGCCACGGTGGATTTTCCACAACCCGATTCGCCGACTATGCCGATGGCTTCACCGGGCTGGACGGTAAGATTAAAATCGGCCACCGCCGGTATCTCGCCGGCGCGGGTGTAATACGAGATGCAAAGGTCTTTGCATTCCAGAATGGGCGATTGCTCGGAGGTTTGTCGCATAATCGCTGCCTAATCGCGCAAAGAAATTTCCCGCAGGCCATCAGCCAACAGGTTGAATCCGAGAATCAGCGAGGAGATGGCGATGCATGGGTAGAGCGTCATGTGCGGGAAAGCCAATGCCATCTGCCGCGTTTCATTGACCATGCCACCCCAATCGGGGTCTGGCGGCGGTAAGCCGAGCCCGAGGAAACCAAGCACGCCGATAGTGATGATGACATAGCCGAGCCGCAGGCAGGCATCCACAATCAACGGACCGCGCGCGTTTGGCAGCAGCTCCACTAACATGATGTACCAATGCGATTCGCCGCGAGTCTGCGCCGCGAAAATATAATCGCGCGTACGCAGATCCAGCACCAGCCCGCGCACGATGCGCATGATGCCAGGGGATGAGGCGAAGGTGATGGCGATGATGATGTTGAGCCCCGATGCGCCGATGACGGCGATGATGATGATATATAAAACCAGCACCGGGAACGATAGGATGATGTCGGCGATGCGTGACAAAATGTCGTCCACTAATCCGCCGCGATAGCCGGCCGCGACCCCCATGAGAATGCCGACGGTATACGCCGCGATGGTCGCAAGCGGCGCGTAGAACATCACCGTGCGCGTGCCCCAGATGATGCGCGAGAGAATGTCGCGCCCGAGATGATCAGCACCGAGCCAAAAAGTGTGCGTGTATTGTTGCGCTTCGGCAAGATAACGCGCCAGCGGCGATAACGCGGCGGACAGCGGAATCGGTGCCACCGTGCCGGGCTTGGCGAACGGCGCGATGGGCATATTCGGATCAACTGGCGCGATATAGGGGGCGAATATCGCAACCAACACCCAAAATAAAACGATTATCGCGCCAGCCATGCCGACCCAACTCTCGCGCAATAGCCCAAACGAGGCGAATATATTCCACACCGATCTGCCGATAACAGCGAGCCGGGAATGGGATTCGGTGTGCGAGGTGTCCATCAGTTAAAACGAATGCGCGGGTTTAGAAAGGTGTAACCGATGTCGGCGAGCATCTGCGTGGTCACGGCAACCGCCACGGCAACCATCGCGCATGCTTCCAATAGCGCGATGTCATTATTGAGCGAGGCTTCCAGCAACAGCGCGCCGAAACCTTTATACGCGAAATAAAATTCAACCACGATGACACCGGATAGCAACCAGTTAATCTGCAACATGATCACCGTGAACGGTGCGATTAACGCGTTGCGAAGCGCGTGACTGATGATTACTTTTTTATACGGTAAGCCTTTCAACACCGCCGTGCGAATATATTGCGAGGTCATCACTTCAGCCATGGATGCCCGCGTCATGCGCGCGACATAGCCGAAGTCATATACCACCAACACCATCACCGGCAGTATCAACTGCGTCCAATCAAAACCATCTGCCATGCTGGAGGTGCCCGGCAACCATTGCAAACCGAACACAAAAATTGCCACAAAAAACACCGCGCTGGCGAATTCTGGTACTGAGGTGGTGAGAATTCCAAATACCGACAGCGAGCGATCCAATTTAGAGCCTTCGCGCATCCCGGATAGAACGCCGAAGGCGAGCGAGATTGGAATCATAATCGCGAAAGTCCAAAAGCCGAGGATGGCGGTATTCCATAAGCGCGGCAACAGAATATCCGCGACCGGTGCTTTGAAACGAATGGAGGTGCCGAGATCGCCAGTTACAAATCCGGCAAACCATATGGCGTAACGCGTTATCAGCGGGGCGTTGTAGCCGTGTTCAGCGCGCCACAATTCCTTTTGATATTCAGAAGCAAACTGCCCGAGAACGCGAGTTGCCGGGTCGCCGGCGAATTCGGTGTTCAACAGCAAAAACAAAATCACCGACACCACGAACATGGTGAAAAGCATGAAGCCGATACGCTTGGTGATTAGCAATAGCATTGTTTATGGATGATGATTAGATGGTTATTGTTTGATTATTGCGAGTTTTTTATTTTGGAACTGGCATGGATGACTGCGAATGGATGAGCGCAATTTGGCCGGGCAATTTAGCGAGTAATAAAAAGCGTGGTTATCAACAGCGCAACATCGCAAAATTACCAACCTACCAAACTCGCCAGCGGTGATCAATGCCGCTGGCGAGTTGGTAGTTCGCAATGCTAACCTTGAGCCGGATACCCCAGCGACATGATTAACCTTCTACGCTGATGTCGTGGAAACGGTAATACAGCGTCGGGTGAATTTCCATATTCTTCACCCGCTTGGTCGTCGCGGTAAACACCGAGCGGAAGAATGGCTGCACTAACACAGCATCGTCTTGCAGAATCTGCTCAACTTTTTCCATCTTCGCGCGACGTTTATCCACATCTAACAACGCCTCCGCATCATCCAGTGCCTTATCAAACGCTGGATTGTTGTAGCCGGTTTCGTTCCACGGCACACCGGAACGATACGCAAGCGACAGTACCATGGTACCAAGCGGACGATGCGTCCACGAAGTGATGGAGAACGGTGCTTTGTTCCACTCATCCCAATACTTCGCCGACGGCATGACATTGATATTGATATTAATGCCAGCTTTTGCCGCATCTTCTTTCAGCACGGCAACCGAATCCTGCTCCCACTGCCCATCGGTGTTGCCGACATTGCATGCGATTTCAAGCGGATTATCGGGACCATAACCCGCTTCCGCCAGCAGTTTTTTCGCTTGACGAATGTTCTGCTTGAAGGGCTTGAGTTTGAAGTATTCGGGATGCGTCTGCGCGACATGATGATGTTCAGCGACGATACCGAGCCCTTGATGCGCAACCTTCAACTGACGATCCGCATCGCAGCACAATTGCACCGCCCGACGCACGCGTTTGTCATCAAACGGCTTGTTATTCACATTCATGCGAATCACGCCGGTTTTGTGCGTTGCAATCTGTTGCAGGGTGATACCAGGCACTTGCTGGGCGGCTTTGACCGTATCCAGTTTCAATTCGTACATAGAATCAATCTGCCCGGAAGCAATCGCTGACAAATACGCACCAGCATCCTGACCGAGATCAATGATGCGAATCTCGTCCAGATTAACATCGCCCGCCCAGTTCTTGCCGGGGCGTTTTTTCAGCACCGCCAATTCGCCGACTCGATATTCGGCAAGCGTGTAAGGGCCTGTGCCGACCGGATTCTTGCCGAGGTCTTTGCCCTCTTTCTCAAAATCACGGTGCACGATGGTGGTGGGATAGTTATACAGGTTTTCCGGAAACGACAGCAATCCAGTATTCAGGTTAAGCCGCACGGTGTGATCATCCAGCCGCTCCACCGCACCCGGCGTCATCTCTTTGATGGCTTTGCCGTCACCGTCTTTCTTGCCGGTATCGCGCAACATCGCCGAAAATAAACCGAAATTGCTTGAGCCGGTTGCCGGGTCTAACCAACGTTCAAAGTTGAACGCCACATCATCGGCGTTGAAATCCAAACCATTCGACCATTTAACTCCTTTTTGCAGGTGAAAAGTCCAAGTTTTGAGGTCATCCGACGCTTCCCACTTGCGCGCAAGATAGGGGCGTGTGATGTTATCAGTACCGGTTAAGGTCATGAATTCGCAGATGTGGCGCGAAATTACCGAACGTTCAACCCAATCAAAAGTCGCCGGATCGGTCATTTCTTGCACCACCATGCCAAAACGCAAAACGCCGCCTTTTGCAGCATGGGCGTTGCGCGTCATGGGACCCAAAATCTGTTCGCCGACGATGGAGGAAGCCATGTGATAGGCGAGCGGGGCACCGACTCCAAGCAAGGCGGCGGTGCGAATAAATTCGCGGCGCGAGCATTTGCCCTCGGCGAGTGCGTCTTTCATGGTAGATACGCCCGGGTGATGTTGATTTGGATCACGCATCAGATGATTTTTTCTGTATTTAAACATTGGATTACCTCTGGTGTTTAGGTGAGAAAAATAAAAATCAATGTCTTTCTAACGCTTGTCGTGGCTATTAAAACTGCCAAACGACAATCTATTGCGAAAAACTTGAACTTCAAGGTTATCACAATTTAACAGCCCATAATTAATTGGAAAACGCCAAGTCCACCCGCAACGGGCATATCTTACTGGATTAATCTCTTCGCATCCTCATAAATTGCCAAACAACACCCATACCGGACTTAGATATCGGTACCGATTGTGGTTGGTCGCCGCAGAACGACGTTGGATACCGGATTAAATCCGGTATGTGGTTAATTTGGAATGGCGACATGTGGTTCGTGACTTTGCCTTGAAGT
>WASV01006438.1_pt1 | contig 13250 bp, 10 predicted proteins | sample 5698531 | NCBI WGS metagenome assembly WASV01 (sample SAMN11175559, study PRJNA528189) | sponge metagenome | isolation source: marine sponge | host: Myxilla | place: Antarctica: Western Antarctic Peninsula, King George Island | collected 2013-01 | reverse complement strand
CATCACTTCCATTTGAGCGGTGAAATCTTTTCTCATCACTACATTTGATGCATCAAAAGCTTGTTTGGTCAATAACGTATCGCTGTGTGTCATGGATTCGTGCACAATCACCTCCATTTGAGCGGTGAAATCTTTTCGCATCACTACATTTGATGCATCAAAAACTTGTTTGGTCAATAGCGTATCGCTGTGCGTCATAGATTCGTGCACAATCACCTCGGCTTGCGGTTCAGGCATGCCAGCAGCGGTTAGTTTTTTAAAATATGCGTGAGTATCCAAAGCAATTCCGTTCATTTCCGTTCTCCTATGGTTTCCATGTTATTAAATAGATCAACACAATCATCGCGCCGCCTTGACCGCCGCCGGCTGCAATACATCCCCACTATTATTGCCCCAAGCATTGCGCTCGTAGGTGATGATGGCGGCAATATCTACATCGCTCAACTGCCCACCGAATGCTTGCATAGCGGTGCCCGGCACGCCGTTTAGTACAATTTGCAGTTGTTCTTCCAAGGTGATTTTCTCTGCATCTGCTGCCAACGACGGGAACACGCCGGGAATTCCCTGCCCGTTGGCTTGATGGCAGGCTGCGCAGGAGACTCCATAGACCGCTTCACCCTTTGCCAGCAACTCTTCCTTTGACCATTCGCGGTCGGCCGAGTTGGCTTCAGCCTCGGCGGCCACCAACGTCGTGCCCACCCAATATTCGAACTCCGCATCGGGTACCGCTTCGACAACGATGGGCATGAAGCCGTGATCCCTGCCACACAACTCCGCGCATTGTCCACGATAGATGCCGGGCTCATCGATGATCGTCCACATCTCGCGGATGAAGCCCGGGACCGCATCCTTCTTAATCGCAAAATCCGGCACCCACCACGCGTGGATCACATCGCTCGAAGTGAGCAAAAAACGAATCTTCCTGCCAACCGGCAAAACCAAACGATTATCCACTTCGAGCAGATAATTTTCTACCGAGTAGGGAGAAATCCCTGAATTTAATCCGCGCGCCTCGCGGCTTTTTGCATCGAGGTTACTGAAAAATCGAATGCCCTGTTCAGGGTAGCTATATTCCCATTTCCATTGGTGCCCGATCACCTCGATGGTCAGATCGGAATTACTCGAATCTTCCATTTTTATCAACGTTTTTGCTGCCGGGATGGCTATCGCCACCAAAACCAGAAACGGTATCACCGTCCATATCACTTCGGCGAGCATATTATGAGAAAAAGTTGCCGGGGTAACACCGAGAGATTTTCGATGTTTGAGTATGCTGAAAAACATGGCGCCAAACACCACCACGCCGATAGCGATGCAGATGTAGAGTATCATCATGTGCATGCCATACACCTCTCGACTGATTTCGGAGACGCCGTACGGCAAATTCACCCCCCAGTCCGCCCATGTCGTTGGTACCAACCCAACAAACAAGCCAACCACCAAAGTACTCGCACGTATATATGCGTTCATTAAAAAACCATCCTCATTCAAGTAAAAAAATCAACGTTGTAAGTAAAAAATGTACGTAAAGCCGAGGCTTTGAGCATCCTTGCCTGAGTATATCAGGTTCATTGTATCCATCGTTAGTAACATTGAGAGCGTTATTATACCAGCCGATCTTACTCCAATACAAACGCATAAAGCATAACCTGAACATAATGATCGATCAACAAAAAAGCAAATAATGCGCTCAAGTAGAAAATCGAGTAGTTGAATGTCTTCATGGCGTGTTGGTCGCCGCTCGTGCGATATAGTTTGACCGCGTGATAGAGGAAGCCGGCGCCGAGAACGAGGGCACCAGCGAGGTAAATGACGCCGCTCATTAGCAACACAAACGGCATCATAGTCACCACCACTAATAAAATGGCATACAACAGAATGTGCAACTTGGTAAAAGCGATGCCATATGCGACCGGTAACATCGGCACTCCTACGCTGGCGTATTCGTCCACGCGTTTAATCGCAAGCGACCAAAAATGAGGTGGTGTCCATACAAAAACAATCAAAAATAACAGCAACGCTTCGGTGTGAATCTCACCGGTTGCGGCCGTCCAGCCGAGCACTGGTGGTGCTGCTCCGGCCGCTCCGCCGAGCACAATATTCTGCGGCGTCGCGCGTTTCAGATACATACTATAGATGACTGCATAGCCGACCATCGAAGCATATGTGAGTACCGCCGTCAGTACATTGACAAACAGCAACAACACTGTCATCGACAACACCGCCAATACCACCGCGAACGTCACTGCTTGCCGAGCGCTGATTTTCCCTTGCGGTAGCGGGCGATTCGCGGTGCGCTGCATGCGTCCATCGATTTCCGCATCCACACAATGGTTGAGCACCGCACCAGCAGCAGCCGCGAGCGCGATGCCGGCTAGCCCCCAAAACCATGTGATATTCGGCACTGCATATTCAGAGGACAGAAACATACCGACCAATGCGGTAAATAGAATCAGCACGACTACCTTCGGCTTGCATAGCGTTAGATAACCACCCCACGGTATCGTTGCCTTTGGCTTTGCCAGCGGTGCGCCGGTTGCTATTTTCCAATCACTCATAACGCTTACATCATACCAAACGTTTCGCTATTGTGGTTATACTGTGAACTTTGCCGTGGACTGATAAACTTATGCCAGAAGTACTACTTATCAAAGCCGACTTCGACCGAAAAAGTGATTGGGTGGAAGCGTTTACCGGATTCGACCTCGAAGTACGCTACTGGGACTCACCGGGTGCCGCCGAAGACATTACCTATGCACTGGTATGGCAACCGGAAGCCGGTGCTCTCGCCGCATTCCCCAACCTGAAACTGATCTTTTCCATCGGTGCTGGCATCGACCACCTGATCGGCGATAATATCTTGCCGTCTGGCATCCCAGTAATCCGCATGGTCGAGCGCGTATTGACTGCTGGAATGACCGAATATGTGGTCTATAACGTATTACGCTTTCACCGCTTCATGCCACAATATAAAATCGATCAGCGCAACAAAGTTTGGCGCGAGCAGATACAAGTACCAGCGTGGCAACGGCACATCGGTATTCTCGGGCTTGGCGTACTGGGCACCGCCGCCGCTACCGCCTTGGTCGGGCTCGGTTTTCAAGTCGCTGGTTGGAGCCGCACCGAAAAACACGTCGACCGGGTCCAATCCTATTACGGCGATGCCCAACTGGCGGCATTCCTTGCACACACTGAAATCCTGATCTGTTTACTACCACTAACCCGGCGCACTGAAAACATTCTGAACGCCGATCTTTTCGCACGCTTACCCAAAGGCGCGATCGTCATCAATGCCGGACGCGGCGGGCATTGCAACGAGGCGGATCTGTTGGCCGCGCTTACCGACGGGCAAATCGCCGGTGCGGCGTTGGATGTGTGTGCACACGAACCACCGGACGCCGACAGCCCACTGTGGCAACACCCGCACATCGATCTTACCCCGCATATCGCCAGCATGACCCTTCCGTCTTCAAGTGCTGAGCACATCATTGACAACATCGTCCGCCTTCGAAGAAAGCAAGTATTGACGCATGTAGTCGATTTTACGCGCGGCTATTAGTCATCGTTGCAAATCAGCACCACAACGGGTATAGTTCTACTACCCATTCCAACTTACGGAAAACTCCATGAATCCACTAAAAACCGTTACCGGAACGATTATCTCCGGCTTTCTAATTGCTGTTATCATCGCACTGGCCTTATAACCGCGTTGCTAAGCCATAACCCCTGAGGAATTTGATTATGAATATATTTGCACTCGTTGTTTGGTTGCACGTTCTGGCTGGCGTTATTTGGATCGGGCTTTTGTATTACTTCAATTTTGTGCAAGTGCCGGCAGTCGCCGATGCGGTCGCCGATAAAGACGGACCCGGCCCCGCTGCAATCTCTAAATATGTCGCACCGCGCGCCTTATTTTGGTTTCGCTGGAGCTCCTTGGCAACTTGGCTAACCGGGGCGGCGGCACTCCATTATATCGGTGGTTTTAGTCTGCACTTTTTTGCCATGAACGGGGTAACCCCGATTGGCATCGGTGCATGGCTTGGAACGATCATGCTGTTTAATGTATGGGCGCTGATTTGGCCAAATCAGAAAAAGTTGCTCGGTATTGTCACAGCGACCGATGCAGAAAAAGCACGTGCCAAAACCATCGCGTTTACCGCTTCTCGCATCAATACGGTGTTGTCGATCCCGATGCTGATGTGCATGGTTAGTTTCGGACACGGTTTGCCGTTTTAAGAGACGCATGCCCGCTCGAACTGCCGAGTCTACACCCGAGGAGGAAATGGCGATGCCCGTTACCAACCGGCATTTTATACTCGGCAATCCGATTTGTGCTCCATTCCCTGAGGGCTTTGAAACCGCTACTTTCGCGCTCGGTTGTTTTTGGGGAGCGGAGCGTATATTTTGGCAACTCCCCGGCGTACACACCACCGCTGTCGGCTATGCAGGTGGACATGCGCGCAATCCGACTTACCGAGAAATCTGCTCCGGTATGACCGGCCACGCCGAAGCCTTGCAAGTAATCTATGACCCTGCGAAAATTGACTACCGCGAATTATTGCACCTATTTTGGCAAGCCCACGACCCTACACAAGGTATGCGCCAAGGCAATGATCATGGTAGCCAATACCGCTCTGCCATTTACACGCATAACACCGAGCAACAAAAACAAGCCACACAGACCAAAACCGATTACCAGCACCGCTTGCAGAAAGCTGGTTATGGTGAAATTACCACCCAAATCGAATCTGCACCGGAGTTTTATTATGCCGAAGACGACCACCAACAGTATCTGGCGAAAAATCCGAATGGGTATTGTGGGCTAGGCGGTACTGGGGTGCGTTACGCTGGGTAATGGTTACGCTGGGTAATGATTACGCTGGGTAATGGAGATGGAAAATTTCCACACAGCGGGCTTGTCATCAAAAATCGCTGGGCACGCCAGACCTGAACACACCAGACCTGTTTGCGATCAATCAGATCCAGGGTGTAGTGGCAATATTGGAAATGGTGTGACGTTTCCTTCGCTGTGCCCGGTAGCGGGCTGAGCGATGATTTTATTGACCCCTTCTTTGTTAACTTCGTCGATGCGCACGACCGAGTTCAGCGGAATATGGGTACGGTTGACTTGCTTAAATTCGGCTTTCAGCCGTTCTTCGAGGGGATCGACCACCAAGTTAGACTTTTCACCAAAGATAATGTCCGAAATTTCGATAAACGCATACATCGGGCTTTGTGATACTTTATGGGCATATAATTCATAGGTCTGCCCCTGATTATGGAACTGAATCTTATAAATGAGTTTTTTCGGACGCTCTTGCTTTGTCATCAATAGTCTGTGCCAATTTTGGGGTCTTAGTTGCAACAGTATATCATCACGCGTGTGACCCGCATACTAAAAGTTAATACGCGCACATTTTTTTTCTCCATTGTCGTGGTCATCTGCTGGATGAGTACTCCCAGCGTTGCCCACGAATTACCTGCTTCGATCACCCGTTTGCTAGACGAATATCAAATTCCGGCGGCGGCCGTCAGTCTTGATGTACGCGATCTGACCAGCGGGGAATTTCCGCTGAGTGTGCGCGCCGAGATAGCCCGCAATCCAGCGTCGGTGATTAAATTATTGCTCACGTTGGTAGCTCTTGAAACACTCGGCCCGGGGTATCAGTGGCAAACCACGTATCTTGCCGACGGGCCCATCGAAAATGGTGTACTAAACGGGGATTTGGTTTTACAAGGTGGCGGTGACCCGTTCTTGACCGCCGATCGGCTACTGATCGATTTGCTTGCGCTTCGGCAAACTGGGCTTGTCAGCATCGCTGGTGACTTGGTCATCGATAATTCGCTCTTTGCAGCCGAGCCGCACGACCGTGCCTCTTTCGATGGTAAAGCACATCGAGCCTACAATGTCGGTCCAGATGCAGCACTGATAAATTTTTCCGCCACTCATTTTGTGATCATGCCGATCGACGGGCATATCCAGGTGACCGCCGAACCACCGCTGGCTGGACTGGAAATCATCAACCAACTGACCGCGCAGCCGGGCGCTTGCATCTCCCCGTACACCGGTTGGTCGCATCGAATTATCCATACCGACACCGCAGTGCAGGCACGCTTTCGCGGTCATTATCGCCCCGATTGTGGCAAGTTTATAATCACACGCAATTTGTTTGACAATTCGGAGTATACCTACCGCTTGTTGACTGCACTATGGCGCGCGCTGGGTGGAGAGCTGATCAACGGCTACCGCATAGCGCGTGCCACCGAACGTGCTCGGCTCTTGCTGGTACGCGAATCCGTGCCGCTTGCCGACATCATTACTGGGATTAACAAATTTAGTAATAATGTGATGTCGCGCCAACTGCTCTTGACGCTGGGTGCCGAGTACCACACGGCATCGGATCCAAACGGAGGTCGCCCGCTGGGCACGACCGCCGCTGGGATCGCTGCCATCCGTGCTTGGCTAGTAGCCAACAACATAGACATCCCCGAATTAGTGATCGAAAACGGTGCCGGCTTGTCGCGTAAAACCCGGATTTCAACACGTAGTTTATCCGCATTACTCGCGCATGGTTGGGCCAGCACATACCGTCCGGAGCTACTTTCTTCGTTGCCGCTGGCAGCGATCGACGGAACCATGCGAAAACGCCTGCTTGGAAGCCCGCTGGCAGGACGGGCGCGGATCAAGACGGGCTTGATTAACAATGTTCGCAGTATGGCTGGGTATGTGCATGCTAAAAACGGGCGGCATTACAGCGTGGCGATGATAGTTACTTCACATCGGGTAAATTTTGAGCGCGGAAATGCATTACAAGATGCGGTGTTGCGGTGGGTATATGAACGCATGTGACATTCATCCGGACTGCACGGCTGTTACGTCGGTTTGTTTTTTGCGGAAAATTCGGTTATGGTGCGAGTCTGCTCTTCAACTATAAAGTCAAAGGTACTAGTACATGAGCGACAAAACCATCAGCGACAAAACCAACTCTACGGAAACTGACAATTTTACCCTAACCGATAACGCCACCGGCAAGTCATGGAACCTCCCAGCACAAACCGGAGTGATGGGAAACCGCTTGGTTGACATAAAGAAACTATATGGAGAGACCGGCACGCTTACTTATGACCCAGGCTTCACTTCAACCGCTTCGTGTCGCTCTAGCATCACTTATATCGACGGCGAAAACGGCATCCTGCTGCATCGAGGCTATCCGATTGAACAGTTGGCTAAACATAGCAGTTTTATGGAGACTTGCTATTTAGTGCTCTACGGTGAGTTGCCGAGCCCCGAACAAAAAGGAATTTTTGATGCAGAAATCAAAGGGCATACCTTGTTACACGATCAACTTTCTTCTTTCTATCACGGGTTTATGCGTAATGCTCATCCGATGGCAATTATGGTCGGTGTGGTCGGGGCACTTTCGGCTTTCTACCATGACAGTATTGACATCAACGATATTACACAACGACGGCTGGCTGCACACCGGTTGATTGCTAAGATGCCAACCATTGGTGCCTACGCGTACAAGTATTCACTAGGCATGCCCTTTCCAACGCCGAGAAACGACTTAACATATGGGGAAAATTTATTGCAGATGATGTTTTGTAACCCTGCTGAGGAATATGAAATTAACCCCACATTGAGTCGAGCGATCGAACGGATTCTAATTCTACACGCCGACCATGAGCAGAATGCATCAACTTCGACGGTGCGTCTTGCCGGCTCTTCCGGTGCAAATCCCTATGCTTGCATTGCCGCCGGCATTGCCTCGCTATGGGGACCGGCGCACGGTGGAGCAAATGAAGCGGTACTAAAGATGCTGAACGAAATTGGCACACCTGACAAAATTGGCGAATATGTCAAAAAAGCCAAAGACAAAAATGATCCGTTCCGGTTAATGGGTTTCGGGCATCGCGTCTATAAAAACTATGACCCACGCGCCGCCGTTATGCGCGAAACCTGTCACGAGGTGCTCGAGGTGCTCGGTATTCACGATCCGGCGCTTCAACTTGCAATGGAGCTCGAGAAAGTCGCTTTGGAAGATGAATACTTTATCAAGAAAAAACTCTATCCCAATGTGGATTTTTATTCCGGCATCATTCTCAAAGCAATGGGCTTTCCTACTTCCATGTTTACCGTAATGTTTGCCATCGGTCGCACCGTCGGCTGGGTCGCACACTGGAAGGAAATGCTCCAAGATGCAGATCAAAAAATTGGCCGCCCCCGCCAGTTGTACCTGGGAAGCAAGCAACGTGACTATGTGGCGATGGGGGATCGTGATATCAGCGATAAAAAATCTGGATGGACATGGTTATGGAAAGGATGACGGCGATCAACACCCTTTTTTATTAAATAAGTTTCCGCCTAGCGAGACCAAACGGTCTGCCTCGATCCTTGCGTAATCAAGAAATAGTGTTACCTGCAACGCTTGGCCTGATTGGTATTTCAGTGTTGGTTTTTCTGCTGATGCTCTATCCACACTCGGATATGACCGTGCGGGCATTGTTGATTTCCGAATACTCCAATTCCGGGTTATTGGAAGTTCGAAACGGTCAATGGTGGCGGCTAGTGACACCGATTTTTCTTCACTTTGGTATTTTTCATTTGGTCTTTAATTTGCTGTGGACATGGGAACTTGGTAGGGTAATTGAGGTTCGCCACGGCGCACTCGTGTTGTTAGGAATGACTGCGGTGATCAGCGTGCTTTCGAACGTGGCACAATACTATGTTACCGGCCCTGTTTTTGGCGGCATGTCAGGTATCATCTACGGCTACTTTGGTTACCTATGGGTACGAGGGTTACTTGCCCGGCCCATCGTTTATCTGTTGCTTGGCTGGTTTATGCTTGGCTGGTCGGGTATTTTTACGTTATTCAATGTACACATCGCAAACACCGCGCATACTGGTGGCTTGCTGGCAGGTATCATGCTGGCAGTGCTATGTATTATCATGCGCAAAGTGAAATCAGAACTGCAACCATGAACCAACCCGATACTCCCCCGAACGCCACTTTTATACCGGTCGACAACCGCTACAATGGCCCTGAGCTGGAACGGAATATTCTCGATTTTTGGAAATCGCGCTCGATTTTTGAAAAAAGTTTGAAAAAAAATGAAGCATGCCCACGATTTAGTTTTAATGAGGGCCCGCCGACCGCTAACGGAAAACCAGGGATTCACCATGTATTAGCGCGCGCATTCAAGGACATCTATCCGAGATATAAAACCATGCGGGGCTATTACGCACCACGCAAAGGCGGATGGGATACACATGGTTTGCCGGTCGAGCACGAAATCGAAAAAAAAATCGGCATTTTTGATAAAAAGGAAATCGAAAAACAAATCGGCATTGCTGAATTCAATCGGCTTTGTCGCGAGTCGGTCATGACCTACATCAGCGAGTGGGAAGACATGACGCAACGCATGGGATATTGGGTCAACCTTGATGAAGCCTATTACACGCTAGATAACAATTACATCGAATCTGTCTGGAACCTGCTGCAGAAAATTTGGGCAAAAGGGCTGATCTACAAAGGCTATAAAGTGGTTCCATATGACCCGCGCATTGGTGCCACGTTGTCTTCGCATGAAGTGGCACAAGGATATAAGGAAGTAGAAGACCCATCGATCACTGTGCGTTTTCGCGTTGTCCCTCGAGGCAAACGATATAACGACACCTCGCTGTTAGTATGGACAACTACGCCTTGGACTCTGCCTTCCAACTTATTGTTGGCTGTTGGCAAAGAGGTCGAATACGCATGCGTTGCACTCGGCGGCACAACATGTGGTGGTGATGGTCGTAATGAAACGGTCATCCTCGCCGCCGCACGCGTCGAAGCAGTGTTAGCCAACATTCCGCATCGCGTCACTGATACCGTTACCGGTGGCGAGTTGGTTGGGCTTCGTTATCAGCGTTTATTTGATGATCTCGAAGTACCAAGCGGCGACCCATTTCGCATCGTTGCCGCCGACTTTGTCAACATCGAGGATGGCACCGGCATCGTGCATATTGCACCCGCCTACGGCGTCGACGATCTTGCGCTCGGACAGCGCGAAGCATTGCCGGTTGTGCACGGTGTTGGTTTAGATGGTTATTTCAAGAGTGAAGTGAAAGCGGTTGCCGGAAAATTTTTCAAGCATGCAGATCCCATTATCAATGAAATATTGACCAAACGTGGGCTAATGTTCCAGCAAGACACAATCATGCATAGCTACCCATTTGGTTGGCGCACTGGAGACCCTCTTATCTACTACGCCAAAGAAGCCTGGTATATCAAAACTACCGCCATCGCCGAGCGCATGGTCGAGTTAAATAAGACGATTTATTGGGTACCGAAGACCATCCGCGATCGGCGTTTCGGCAACTGGCTGGAAAACAACATCGACTGGGCTCTATCGCGCGAGCGTTTTTGGGGGACGCCGCTTCCACTGTGGCAAAGCGAAGACGGCGACCTTGTCTGCATTGGCTCACGCCATGAGTTGGAAGTGTTGTGTGGAAAGCCCCTCGCCGAAGTCGACTTGCATCGCCCACACATCGATGAGATCACTTTTAGTAAAGACGGTAAAATCTATACCCGGGTACCAGAAGTCATCGACTGTTGGTTTGATTCCGGGGCGATGACATATGCCCAGTGGCATTACCCATTTGAAAACCAAGCGGAGTTTGAGCAGCACTTCCCGGCAGATTATATCTGTGAAGCAATCGACCAAACCCGCGGTTGGTTTTACACGCTACATGCGATTGCAGCATTGGTATCGGACAGCGTTGCGTATAAGAATTGCGTTTGCTTGAGTCATATCGTCGATCAGCACGGTAAAAAAATGTCCAAGTCGCAAGGTAATATCGTCGATCCGTACGAAGTATTTGATACCGTTGGGGCCGACTCGTTGCGCTGGCTGTTTCTTGCGCGCACCGCTCCAGAAGGGCAGAAACGAATTTCTCTTGATATTGTTCGTGAAGTGGCGACTTCCTTTGTCAATACACTCTGGAATACTTACGCATTTTTCATTTTATACGCTCGTCTGGATCGCATCGATTTGAGTTATCAAGTTGCACCTGCCAACCGCCAGGAAATCGACCGCTGGATATTGGCACTCGCGCATCAAACCGTGAAAACCGCCACCGCAGCGCTCGACCAATACGATGCCCAAAGCGCAGGCATTGCCATCGAAAACTTTGTCGGGCAATTGAGTAACTGGTATGTGCGGCGAAACCGTCGAAGATTTTGGAAAAGTGAACACGGCGATAATAAGCAAAGCGCCTATTTGACACTGTTCGAATGCCTTAATTTATCTTGCAAGTTGATCGCTCCCTTTATGCCTTTTTTGAGTGAAGAGATTTATCGCAACCTATGTCGAAACATGGTTGGTGCGCCCGAAAGCGTACACCTTACCGCGTGGCCCGAGTATGACCCAGTGCTTTTGGATGCAAATTTGGTGTTTGAAATGGATGTGGTGCAACAGATCGTCAGTTTGGGGCGTTCGGCACGCGAAGAAAGCCGAATTCGAGTGCGCCAACCACTATTGCGCATACTAATTATCGTCTCCGATGATGACGCTAAAGCGCCCATTGAAAAGCATGCTGCACAAATCCGTGAAGAACTAAATATCAAATCGATCGAATTGATTACACAAGACACCGGGTTGGTCAAGTATACCATCAAGCCAAACTTTCCCCGACTTGGCAAACGTTACGGAAAACTGATGCCGGCGATCAAAGCCGCCTTATCCAAAGTCGATGGCGCACGAATCGCTGCTCAAGTTGGCATGCGAGAAAATTTCACCATGGAAATCGAAGGTGTTAAAGTGATTTTTGAAGCGGAAGACATTAAAGTGCAAACCACTTCGGCGGAAGGATATGCTTGCGCGCAGGCCGGGCAGTTTTTGCTGGCGCTGGATACTTCGTTGAACGAAGAACTGGTCGTGGAAGGAATCGCGCGCGAAATTGTCAGAACCGTGCAAGACGCAAGAAAATCTGCCGGGCTAGAAATATCCGACCGCATTATGCTCGACATCACCGGCTCCGAGCGTGTGAAAACCGTTTTGCAACAACACCGTGAATACATCATGGCTGAAACTTTGACAACCGCGCTTTCGGCTGAAAATGAGCTCGATGGTTTCACAGCGGAACACGCGCTCTCGGATGATCGGTGGAGTATTATTTTGAAAAAAGATTAAATACACGGGCAATTCCATTATTTAACCTGATGAACAGTTACATAACATGTCATCGATATGCGTATGGATGTTTCAAAATGTAATAACTCAATTGGTGCGTTGACCAATCAAAAGAGTGAACTTTTAGTTATTTTGCACGCCCTTGTGAACAAGGAAAGTACTTTGGAAGAATGTATAGATAGATTATAGAGAACAAATTTTTTGATTTTTTGCATGTGCGATTGATTCTTTTAAATCAACTTTAAACGGTGACCAACAAAAAATGTTGCAATTACTGATAGATGTTTTGTCGGACGAGAGTAATGCTGGCAAAATATCTGAAGAAAACCAAGCGACACTGTTTGATTTACGTCGCCAAGAAACCTCTAAGCATTACTTCCCACCACAGAAGTTAAACACGGGATATTTTCGCATCCAAAATAGAAGGTACTTGGGCAACAAACACAAGTTGCTCGGGTTTGTTGAAGATATTATTTCTAAAAAATGTGGTGATGTAAATTCTATTTGTGATATTTTTGCCGGAACCGGCGTTGTAGGTGAGCGATTTAATAATGCCAAAATTAAAGTTATTTCTAATGATTTTCTTTGTGCAAACTACACTTGCCTGAAAACATTTTTGGGGATCAGTAATGACCTAACAAAACAAGTCGCTGAAAAAATAAAGATTCTTAATAATTTAAATAAACATGACAAAAACTATTTTTCCAGTCATTTTGGTGGAACCTATTTTACCGAAGAGAACGCCATAAAAATTGGCGTTATCCGAGAGGAAATTGAAAACATAGCAACCAGCCCCAATGAAAAAAACATTTTAATTTGTTCTTTGCTTTACGCAGTAGATAAAGTAGCGAACACAGTTGGTCATTATGATGCTTTTCGCAAAAATTTGGATATGTTAAAGCCATTGAACCTTTTGATTCCGGAGATTGACTATTTAAATAATAAAACTAATGTGATCTATCAAGAAGATGCGAATACCCTTATCAAAAAAATCCATTGCGATGTGTTGTATATTGACCCACCGTATAATTCACGGCAATATTCCGATGCATACCATCTTTTAGAAAATTTAG
>WASV01187912.1_pt1 | contig 13251 bp, 13 predicted proteins | sample 5698531 | NCBI WGS metagenome assembly WASV01 (sample SAMN11175559, study PRJNA528189) | sponge metagenome | isolation source: marine sponge | host: Myxilla | place: Antarctica: Western Antarctic Peninsula, King George Island | collected 2013-01 | reverse complement strand
ATTACCGACCACACGATAACTTGGGTCTAATGACACCGATGGAGTATTACTAGCAACCCACCTCAGCAATTTGATTTTGGCGCAGATGGGGTGAGCATGGTCAGAAAGTGGAAAAGTAGGCACACTTGCGGGTATAGTGCGTGGACGCTGCCTTCCAGCAAAAACCAACCCCCCGACTCTGAATGGACAAACTGATCGCCACTGGTGGCACTCCGCTGACCGGCGAGGTGCGCATATCGGGTGCTAAAAACGCTGCCTTGCCGGTGATGATTTGCTCGTTGCTGACTGAAGAGACCTTGACTATCAGCAACATTCCGCACTTGCATGACATTACCACCACCATGGAATTGCTCGCCCAACTCGGGGTCAAACTGCAGGTGGGCGAAAAATTAACCATTGAGGCGAATGCATCCGGCGTCAATAATGTGGTCGCGCCTTACGAATTGGTCAAGACCATGCGCGCCTCCATTTTGGTGTTGGGTCCGTTGGTGGCGCGTTTTGGCAAGGCAGAAGTATCGCTGCCCGGCGGTTGCGCCATCGGCTCACGACCGGTCAATTTGCACATCAAAGGGCTGGAGGCAATGGGCGCGAAAATAAGCATTGACGGCGGTTACATCAAAGCGCGTGCGGCGCGCCTCGTCGGCGCGCGAATTTCTATGGATATGGTATCGGTCACCGGCACCGAGAATTTGATGATGGCGGCAGCCCTTGCGAAAGGGGTCACCGTCATTGAGAACGCCGCGCGCGAACCGGAAGTGATTGATTTGGCGGATTGCCTAAACACCATGGGCGCGCAAATCAGCGGTGCTGGCAGCGATGAAATTATCATCCACGGCGTGGAAAAACTCGGCGGTGCGACTCACTGCGTCATCCCAGACCGCATTGAAGCCGGCACTTTCCTGGTGGCGGCGGCAGTCTCCGGTGGCGAAATTAAGATCAAAGATGTCCGCCCGAAGCAGATTGAAGCGGTGCTGGATAAATTGCGCGAAGCCGGCGCCAGCATTGAAACCGGCGAAGATTGGGTGCGCCTGGTCGCGCCGGCCGGCAAGTTGAAATCGGTGAATATCCGCACCGCGCCTTATCCGGCTTTTCCCACCGATATGCAAGCGCAATTTGTGTTGATGAATAGCATCGCCGAAGGCACCGCCACGGTGATTGAGACCGTGTTTGAAAACCGTTTCATGCACATCCACGAATTACGACGCATGGGCGCAAATATCCAACTGGACGGAAATACCGCGGTGATTCAAGGGGTTAAAAAACTGCATGCCGCACCGGTGATGGCGACTGATCTGCGCGCTTCGGCCTGCTTGGTATTAGCCGGGTTAATCGCCGATGGCGAGACCCTCATTGACCGCATCTATCACATTGACCGCGGCTATCATTGCATTGAGGAAAAACTATCGCAGATGGGCGCCACCATCCGCCGCGTTCCCGGCAATTATTTTGACCGCGTAACCGCTTAATTACCCCGCAATTCGTAGCCAGTCCACGCCCACGCCACGATCATGTCCACGCCCACGCTCACGATTGGCATGCTGGACAGCACGGCTGGAGATTTTGACCACCAATTGACGCAATTACTGCGACGCGGCGAAGCGCACGACCGCGCGGTGGAATCCACCGTGGCTGATATTATTGCCGCCGTTCGGCGCGATGGCGATGCTGCGTTGCTGGAATTAACCGCCCGCCTTGATCGCCACCAAGTCGCCGCCGCATCGGCCTTGGAGCTACCCGCCGCGCAACTGGCAGCCGCGTTGAAATCCCTGGAGCCTAAAATTACCACCGCATTGCGCGCCGCCGCGCGTCGCATCAAGCGTTATCACCAATTTGATGTGCGGCGGTCATGGCAATTCACCGAGCCCGACGGCACCCGATTAGGGCAACGCGTCATGCCGTTGGAGCGAGTCGGCGTTTATGTGCCGGGCGGCAAGGCGGCGTATCCGTCGTCGGTGTTGATGACCGTCATCCCGGCGAAAGTGGCGGGCGTCGGTGAAATTATCATGGCAGTCCCGGCACCTGACGGCGTGGTCAATCAAGTGGTGCTGGCGGCGGCGGCGTTAGTTGGAGTGAATCGAGTATTCACCATCGGCGGCGCGCAAGCGATTGCGGCGCTCGCCTACGGTACGGAAACAGTGCCAGCCGTGGACAAAATTGTGGGACCTGGCAACAGTTATGTAGCCGCCGCCAAACGGCTGGTATTCGGCAAAGTTGGCATTGACAGCATCGCCGGACCATCGGAGGTGGTCATTATATGCGACCGCACCGCCAACCCCGATTGGGTGGCGGCCGATTTATTCGCCCAAGCCGAACACGACCCACGCGCCCAATCAATCGCCATCACCGATAGTGCGCAGATGATCGCCGCCATCCGTAAATCTATGGCAGTGCAACTCCCGAAAATGAAACGCGTCGACATTATTACGCAATCCCTCGCTAATCACGGCGCGCTCATCCGCGTGACGGATATCAATCAAGCGACGACGATCGCCAATCGCATCGCGCCGGAACATCTTGAATTGATGGTGGCGAACCCGCGCCAATGTTCTCAGAAAATCCGCCACGCTGGTGCGATTTTTATCGGCGCGCACAGTGCCGAATCGCTCGGTGATTATTGCGCCGGACCGAATCATGTATTGCCCACCGCCGGCACCGCCCGTTTCGCCTCGCCGCTCAGCGTAGATGATTTCCAAAAACGCAGCAGTTTGATAGAAGCAAGCGCGCGCGGGGCGGGAAAAATGGCTGCCATCGCCGCGACTCTTGCAAATAGCGAAGGGTTGGATGCGCATGCGTTATCGGCGGAATATCGCTTGCCGCATAAAAGTAATTAAGTACGTCATTCCCGCAGCGTGTATCTGGAATTTGGTCATTGCTACGATCTTTATTAAAAGAAATAGCCTGTATAAAAAATAGTCCCATACCAAACTTGATTCGGTGTCCAGCAAAATTCCTCAAACCAAACAAAACAAAAATGAAATGAACAATCCACCCAAACGCATCAACGAATTAGTACGCAAAGAAGTGCGGGCGGTGAGCGCGTATTGCGTGCCGAATGCGGAAGGTTTGGTTAAATTAGATGCGATGGAAAACCCTCATTCTTTACCGGAAAAATTACGCCAAGCGTGGCTCGAGCGGCTTGCGGCAGTGGAAATAAATCGCTATCCCGACCCGCAATGCCGCACGCTGAAACGCAAACTCCGCGACATTTATGACATCAATGACGACCATGGCGTAGTGCTTGGCAATGGCTCCGACGAATTGATTCAGATGCTCGCGTTGTTAGTCGGCGGCGATGGCAAAATTCTACTCGCACCGACCCCGACTTTTTCCATGTATCAGTTGATTGCAACGACCACCGGATGTCAATTCATCGGCGTGCCGCTGCGCGCGAATTTCAATTTAGACGGCGACGCGCTGCTCGCCGCCATCCGCAAACACCAGCCAGCATGCGTGTTTCTCGCATTGCCCAATAATCCCACCGGCAATTGTTTTGCTGAAGAAATAATCGCTGAAGTGCTAAAGCAAGCGCCGGGAATCGTGGTATTAGACGAAGCATATTTTGCTTTTTGCCAGCGCAGTTTCCTTCCACGCCTGCAGCAATTTCCGGATTTAATGGTGCTGCGCACCCTATCCAAAAGCGGAATGGCAGGCTTGCGCTTGGGGCTATTAATCGCCCACCCGCACTGGACAGAACAATTAGAAAAAATCCGCTTGCCCTACAACATCAACAGCCTAACCCAAAGCAGCGTGCAGTTTTATTTGGAACATCACGCCGTCATGCAACAACAAGCGATGCAGATCATCGCGCAACGCGAAGTTGTGTTTGAACGACTTAGAAATAAGCCCGGCGTGCATCCGTATCCGAGCGAGGCGAATTTTATTTTGTTCTCATTGGAGCAAGATGCCGAACAAATATACAACCGCATTCGCGAACAAGGCGTCCTTATTAAAAACTTACACCACACCGTCGCCTTAGCGAATCACTTGCGTGTAACGATTGGTAGTGAATCTGAGAATGAACAATTTCTGGAAGCGTTGAATAACAGTTTATCGGTATAGATCAAAATTTATCCAAAAAATCGTACACTCGTGCGTGGATATATGCTACAAAATAACGTCAATCATTGTTTATTTACCATGAGATACGCAAACATGAAATCCCCCCAAACTATCGAAAGCACAAAATTCAAATACCTTGAAGAAAAAGACTCGCAGGACCCAGAGCATATCAAAGAAGTGGAACGTGCTTGGGGTGAATTGGCGGAGAAAAGGTACGCAGATATTGTATCAGGGAAAGTGAAAACGATTTCGTTGGAAGAGATGCTAAAACGGGTGAGGGGGTAAGCGTACCAACCATTATATTGACAATTGTACAGTGATAATCGAATTCAACTCTGATGTGGAGGGCGAGTTGCAGGATTCATATAATTGGTATCAAGGACAAGTGGAAGGATTGGGAGAGGATTTCCTTGCTGAAATTGAATTAGCTTATCAGGCGATTCATGATTTCCCACATGCATGGCCATTGTTCCAAAAAACAATTTCCGTAGATTCTTACTTTCCCAATTTCCGTTTTCTGTGATTTACCGTAAAAGCGGAGAGTTGATTTATGTTATTGCGGTTATGCACAACAGTCGAAATCCGAGTTATTGGTTGTATCGAATCTAAAATATTCCGCCCATATCGCGAGTCATCATCGCGCCATCAAGTGTTCGTATTTTTCGCGGAGTTCATTTTTGCTTTCTAAATGATTGGGATCAACGGGAATGCAATTCACCGGGCAGATTTCAACGCATTGACTGGTTTCAAAATGCCCCACGCATTCGGTGCACCGAGTCCAGTCTATTTCATAGATTTCCGCGCCCTGGAAAATCGCATCGTTGGGGCATTCCGGTTCGCATACATCGCAGTTGATGCATTCATCGGTAATAAATAACGCCATGGATTCGCCTGCGTGCGGAGTGCGCGTTATGGCACGCGTTTGTTGAATCGGTTATGCAGTGCTTCGAGCGTTTCCGCATGCACGAACGCGCTGACATCGCCGCCGTGACGCGCGATTTCTTTCACCAAGGAAGCGGATACGAAAGTATAGTTTTCCCCCGGGGCGAGAAATACCGTCTCTAGATTTGGATCTAATCGGCGGTTCATGGACGCGAGTTGGAATTCGTATTCAAAATCGGACACCGCCCGCAATCCCCGCAGAATCACTTCGGCACCAGCGTTGCGCGCGAATTCAATCAACAGCCCAGAAAACCCCACGATCTCAATGTTGCTACCCGGTTGCAACGCTCGGCGCGCCAAATCAATGCGTTCTTCCAGCGAGAATAGTGGGCTTTTTTCGGCGTTCTCGGCGACCGCCACGATGATGTGATCAAACATTCGCGCCGCCCGCATCACCAAATCGCTGTGGCCGTTTGTGATGGGGTCAAAAGTGCCCGGATAGACTGCGATTTTTTTCATGCGATTTTTTTATGTTTGAATGAGGGTTGATTGAACCATGCCGCAACGGTTTTCCCGAATGATATGCCAACTTGCCGGAATTGGTAAGGGGCATTCGTCCGCTGGCGATTCAATATATACCAACGCATGCGAATTTAAAAACCCGCGTGCATGTAGATTATCGCAAGTCGCCTCTATCACGCTACTGCCAAATGGCGGGTCCAGAAACACAATATCAAATCCGCCGTCCTCAACGCGCTTACCGATGAATCGCTGCACCGACCCGGCGAAAATCGTAACCGCCTCCACCACCTGTAAATCTGCACAATTGGTGTGTAATAACGCAATCGCCTTGGCGTGCGATTCCACCATCACCACTTTTGACGCGCCGCGTGACACTGCTTCAAAACCGAAAGCACCGCTGCCGGCGAATAAATCCAAGCAAGTTTTATCGCGTAAATTGTGCGGCAGCCAATTGAATAAAGTTTCGCGCACCGCATCCGGCGACGGTCGCAAGCCGGGCACATCCGCCGCCAAACGCACCCGGCGACTCCGCATGCGCCCGCCGATGATTCGGATTTGACCGCTTTTTGGCATGATAATTGTGTCGGAGAGTATCTTTTTAACTGCGTGAATTTTGACTGTGTGGGTTGTTGTTATTTCAGATTGCGTGGAAATGACGATATTGTCGCCCTAATGTACTACTGCTTCGCGATGCTGCCATTCCTGTATGTAACCGCTAATTCGCTGACCGATTTGGGTGTGAAAAAAGTCATTTATCACTCAGCGAATCATTCACTTTATTAATAAATAACCCGCCATTCCCGCTTATGTGTACTCTCCCACCTGCTTCTTAAGAATTTCTGAAAGTGATTTCTATTGGAGGCATTTTAGTCATATCTTGTTGTAGTTTTCGACAAAGGTGTAGACGAATTGGTTGCGTTGTTCGTGGGTGTGGAAGCATTTGTTGGCTTTGATAGGCTGCAAGTGTTTCATAGATTCCCCGAGTCGGCGGTTGAAGCGTTCTACCATGCCATTGGTTTATGGATGGTAGGGGCGAATCAATTGGTGTTTGATGCCTTCTTTTTTGCAGCGTAGAACAAACAAATGATTGCCGGAGAGTTTGCCTTTGGGTTTGTTTTTTGAACACCGCGAAGCGATGTGAAGGTGCAATCGTTGTCGGTGACGATGGTGTGGACTGTTTTCCGGGAACTCTTTCGACAATGCTTCCAAGCAACCAGTGATGGTCGCGGCATCGCCGTTTATAGAACATGGCGAACCGTATCGGGTTGGCCGATCAATCGCAATGAACGCATCACTGGTTTTACCGTTGATTTTCGCCAATACTTTTAGGTCAATGTGGATAAATCCGCACTCCGCTTGCTCGAACTCGCCGTACGATATTTTCGACACTTTGGGTCGGCGATTGATATTCAAACGCACACACGCACGGTGAACGCAGCTACGCGCAAACTTGCTCCAGCAAACAGCGATTTAGCACTTCGGTAGTGTCAGCCAACGACAACCCTCGGACACGCAGCTCAATTAATAATTCATCGGGTGGGATTAGTACACTTACGCGGGAAAGGTGTCGTGGGGAATGGTGTCATTCAACCACGCGATGCGCAATATTACGGCTGTTCAATAAACTTAATATCTGCTCAACATGAATACCAAGACCAACATTAAGAAATTGATGTTCTTTTTGTTTTATGCTTTGCGTTTGCCCTGGAACCGGTGGGCTAAAGCCGAGCGGATAATGGCGGGTGTGTGATTGCAATGCCCATACTGCACCTTCCGCATCAACGATAGGACCGCCACTTTGTCCGACTAATCCGGGCGTGGAGGTCTCAATAAATTTAGCCGGCTCGCCGTTGGTTGCGCCCGGTGCTGAGGCGATTACCACGCGCGTGAATAAACCGTCTATCGGAAATAACGGTAGCGGCGTCGCTCCTTGTGGTAATAAAAAAGCGTTGCGTTTTTCATCAAAAGTCGGGGTGATGCCGTGAAACGGGAAACCAAGTTTGCACAAACTGCGCCCCGGCATATAGTTCGCACCTGGTTTTTTAAACACCGGATAATGGGCAACCGTGTCGCCGTCAAACGGTTCCAAACGAAGTAACGCGAGGTCGGCGGATGGCATCATCACCACCTCGCGCAGTTGCGCGCCGTCGCGCCCCCACCACACCGAATGATTTTTGCTGGAGCCTTTGGATGGGCGTTTGATGGTGCGGACTTTGGTTTTTCGATAACGTTTATCAGCGACCGTGTCCTGCTCCAGTTGGCGAACGTTGTCGCCATATGTGCCATGCTGCGCGCTACTATTGCGTTGCTTTTGAATCGCATCTAACATGTGCGCGGTAGTTAAAACCCAGCCGTCCGAATTAACCACAACGCATGCGCCGATGGAACTGCTGCACACATTTTTATCTGAGCGATTGGAAATTACCACCGGCAAAGTGAAACTACCAGCGATACGATAGGCTTCGGCAAACACAGCGGTCACTAAGTACAGATGATTGATGTTAACCGCTATACTATCACCGCCCCAAAGAAAATCAAATTACGACATTAAACGGAGTGGCAAACTAATCGGCAAACCGACCGTCAACTCCGTCCAGATTTTGGTCGGATGAGCCACCATTCGGAGGAAATTACCCCGTGAGTTTTCCGCATCAGATATTCAAAGCCTACGATATTCGCGGCATTGTTGATATTGAATTGAGCGAGCATCTCGCGATGAAAATCGGGCGTGCGCTCGGTAGCGAAGCGCGTCTCAATCAAGCGGCCGGTGGGGGTGAATTCTTCGTCGGGCGCGATGGCCGCGTCAGCGGCGCGCGCATTTCTGCCGCCGTGATTCGCGGTATTCGTGCCAGTGGTTGCGATGTGGTGGACATCGGCATGGTGCCAACGCCGCTGTTATATTTCGCCGCCGCGCGTACTGGCGGCACCGGCGTTGAAGTTACCGCCAGCCACAATCCGTCTAACGATAACGGAATGAAAATGATGATTGGCGGCGATACTTTATTCGGCGACGCAATACAATCTATCAAACAGCGCGTGTTAGACGATAATTTCTCCATCGGCGACGGTGCATTGCGCGAACAAGATGTGCTCGCCGCGTATCAATCGGCAATCGTCGCCGACATTCATCTCGCAAAGAAAATGAAAGTGGTGTTAGATTGTGGCAACGGTGTCGGCGGCGTAATCGCGCCGCAAGTGTTGCGCGCGATTGGTTGCGAAGTGATTGAATTATTCTGCACAGTGGATGGCACTTTTCCCAATCATCATCCCGACCCAAGCGACCCGAAAAATTTAGCAGATTTAATCGCCGCAGTGCAACAACACAAAGCCGATTTTGGCATCGCGTTAGACGGCGACGGCGACCGCCTTGGCGTGGTCTCCGATGACGGCGCAATCATCTGGTCGGACCGACTGATGTTGTTGTTCGTGGAAAATATCTTGCGCAAGCATCAAAAAATAAGTGGCGAAAAAACAAGCGGCGAAAAAACCGACACCGCTGAAATCATCTTTGATGTGAAGTGCTCACGCCTCCTACCACGCGCGATTAAAGCGCACGGCGGCAACGCCATTATGTGCAAAACCGGCCATTCATTCATCAAGAAAAAAATCAAAGAAAGCGGTGCGCTATTCGCCGGAGAGATGAGCGGACATTTATTTTTCAACGACCGCTGGGGCGGATTTGACGATGGAATATACGCCGCTGCCAGGTTGTGCGAATTGTTAGGCACGGACAATCGTGCCCCCGGCGAAGTGTTCGCTACATTACCGAACACCATCAACACACCAGAATTGCGCTTGGAAATGCCCACTCATCTCGCCAGCGAATCGCATGCATTCGTAGATGAATTAGTCGCCGCCGCGCGCACGGAAAGTGGTTTTGAGGACGCAGTCATCAGCAATTTGGACGGTTTGCGCGTAGATTTTGAATACGGCTTCGGACTAATCCGCGCATCCAACACCACGCCAACCATCATCATGCGCTTTGAATCCGATACCGAAGCACAAATGAAAAAAATCCAATCCCACTTCCGCAAATTACTACACGCCACCCGGCAAGATTTGGAGTTACCGTTTTAACGGCGAATCTACTTTCATTTCAGTGACAACTGGAATCCAGTACTAAATTAACAACGCGAAGCCGCTGATAACTTTAATTCCGCTATGACCGGCAAACTACCAAGTGCCGATAATCCATTGCCGCATATTAGGCACTTCGCCGATTTCGTTTTCTTGCGCGCTCCACACAGTATCAGTGCGATTGTTGCGGTAAATTTCGGTGATGCCGCTTTGGCGGGTGATGGTAATTCGTTCCAGGCGGCCGCCGATGCGGTGTTCTTGGTAGGCGACGCTGTGATTCGCATCGCCCGCTGGTTCTTGCGCGGCTTCCGCTAATGTTACTTGCGCGGCTACTTGCTCTTTCGTTAGCTCGTCGGCCGCTAATGACTGCGACACCGCCAGTAACATGAACGCCGCCGCGCACATACTCGCAAACGCACCCACAAACATGCCCATCAACGGCGAATTAGATTTTGCTTTCATTGCGTCATGTTACCAGATTCAAGGCAAAAGGCGGTCGCTTTATTTTCTGAAAGTGCGAGATTTGGTGGGATAATAGCCCCACCAGCCAGCCACCATAACCTCACATGCCCGACACAACTCCCGCCGCAACCGCCGCCGCAACCGCCGCCGAAATCACCGATAAACAACTTATTTTGGTGGACGGTTCGTCTTTTCTATTCCGTGCCTATAGCGTCATGCGCGAGTTAAGCACCGCCGACGGACGCCCAACTCACGCAGTGTTTGGCACCATTAACATGTTGCGGAGTTTGGTTAAGAAATATCAGCCGCAACGCCTCGCCATGGTGATGGACGCATCGGGCAAAACTTTTCGCAACGATCTATATCCGGCGTATAAAGCCAACCGCCCGCCGATGCCGGATGATTTGCGCCCGCAATTGGAGTATGTGAAAGCCATCATTCCGGCCATGGGCATCGCCTTGGTATCGGTGCCCGGGGTGGAAGCCGACGATGTCATCGGCACGTTGGCGGTGGAAGCCAGCCGGCGGGATTTTCATACCCTCATCGTCAGCGGCGATAAGGACTTCGCGCAGTTGGTGAGTGCGCGGGTGGAAATGGTGGATACTATGAAAAACACCCGTCTGGACGCTGATGGTATTACGATGAAATTCGGCGTGCCGCCAACGCGAATGATTGATTATCTGGCATTGATGGGCGATAGCGCGGACAACATTCCTGGCGTTCCCGGAGTGGGCGCGAAGACCGCGGTGAAATGGCTTACCGAGTTTGGCTCGCTTGAGAAAATCGTGGCGCGCGCCGATGAAATTGCCGGCAAGGTTGGGGAGTCGTTGCGCGGCAATTTGGCGCAACTAAAACTATCACGCGAACTTGCCACCATCCGTTGCGACGTTGAATTGGAATGGTCGCTGGATGATTTGCGCGTGCAGCCGCCCGATACCGACAAACTGCGTGCGATGTATACCGATCTTGAATTTCGCTCGTGGCTGAAGCAACTGAATGGTCACGATGATGGAAAGGGTGACCGGAAAAGTGACCGGAAAAATAAAATTGCACGCGTGAATGAAAATAATAAAACGCAAAAGAATTACCAAACCATCACCGATAACAAAACCCTGGATAGTTGGCTGGCAAAACTCAAAAAATCAAAATTGATCGCCGTTGATACCGAAACCACTTCAAAGGATGCGCATCGCGCCGAACTGGTGGGGTTATCGTTTTCCATCATTGCCGGCGAAGCCGCTTATTTACCGCTACAACATCGCTATGCCGGCGTGCCGCAACAACTCCCTTTTCAACAAACCATGGATAAACTAAAACCGATTTTAGAAGACGCAAAATTAGCCAAGACCGGGCAGAACATTAAATACGATTTGGAAGTGTTGCAGCATCACGGCATCACTTTGCGCGGCATCACTCACGACACCATGTTAATGTCCTATTTATTAGACGCTGGCAATTTCCGTCATGACATGGCAACCCTCGCACTCAAACATCTTGGTTGCGAGACAATCAAATTTTCCGATGTCGCTGGCACTGGCAAAAAACAATTAACCTTTGACCAGATTGACCTACAACAAGCCACGCACTACGCCGCCGAAGACGCCGACATCACGCTGCAACTGCATCACACGCTGGCGCCCCGCTTGGAAAAAGATTCGACGCTATACAAAATGTTCCAAGAGATTGAGATGCCGCTCATTGATGTGCTGGCGCGCACTGAAACCTACGGCGTCAAAGTGGATGCGGGTATGTTGATGAAACAAAGCGCGGCTTTTGCAATCCGCCTCGCCGAGATTGAAAAAACTGCGATTGAGGTCGCCGGCGAACCTACTTTCAACATCGCCTCGCCTAAACAAATCCAAGCCATCTTATACGAGAAATTAGGAATTCCGGTGCTGCGAAAAACGCCAAAGGGACAGCCTTCTACGGCCGAGAACGTGCTACAAGAATTAGCCGACAAATACGAATTGCCGCGCTTAATATTGGCGCATCGCAGCCTCGCCAAACTTAAAAGCACTTATACCGACAAACTGCCCGAATTAATCAACCCAAAAACCGGGCGCATTCACACTTCCTATCACCAAGCCGTTGCCGCCACCGGACGGCTTTCATCCAGCGACCCCAATTTACAAAATATTCCGGTACGCAGCGAAGAAGGCAAGCACATCCGCGAAGCGTTCATCGCCGAATCTGGCTATGTACTAGTGTCAGCCGATTATTCGCAGATTGAACTTCGCATCATGGCGCATTTATCCGATGACGCCGGGCTAATAGATGCTTTCAATCAAGGATTGGATGTGCATAGCGCGACCGCCGCCGAAGTGTTCGGCGTCGCGGTTGCGGAAGTGGATACGGAACAGCGACGGCGGGCAAAGGCGATTAATTTTGGGTTGATCTACGGTATGTCGGCATTCGGTTTGGCACGGCAATTACAGATAGACCAGTCGAGCGCACGGGAATACATTGAGATTTATTTTGCCCGTTATCCCGGCGTAAAACGCTATATGGAGCAAACCAAAGAAGCCGCGCGCCAACAAGGCTATGTGGAAACGCTGTATGGTCGCCGCTTAAATCTACCAGAAATTAAATCCAAAAACGCGCAGCGCCGCCAATACGCCGAACGCACCGCCATCAACGCACCCATGCAAGGCACCGCCGCCGACCTCATCAAACTGGCGATGTTGGCGGTTGACAAATGGATTATGAAGCACAAAGTAAATGCGAAAATCATCATGCAAGTGCACGACGAATTGGTGTTGGAAGTGGCGGCCGATGAAGCCGCGCAAGTTGCGCACACTACTGCTGAATTAATGGCAAATGTAATTACGCTCAAAGTGCCGCTGGTGGTTGATACTGGCACCGGCAATAACTGGAAGGAAGCCCACTGAGGCGCGCTGCCTCAGTGTAGCGATAGTATCGTTGTGTTAAAGTCCGGGAATATTCGGGCTTGCGTAAATGTCCTGAATTGTCCGCAATAGGCCAATCTCATGGTTGTCCATGCTCATACTGTGGTGAACCCGGACAGGTGGACGCTGCTTGTGCCGCATTTAAGATCAGCATTCGAACCATCGCGCGCTGGATACGCCACATGCAAAGCTGGCGGCGGCATCACCGCGCTCAATCCTAAATCGTGCGCCCCGAAAAAACGCCGCAAGCGCGCATGGAATCCCGCGATGATCGCCGAAATCCATCGCTTGCGCGTGAAATATCCCAACCTCGGCAAAGCCCGATTACACATACTCATCCAAC
>WASV01040529.1_pt1 | contig 13275 bp, 16 predicted proteins | sample 5698531 | NCBI WGS metagenome assembly WASV01 (sample SAMN11175559, study PRJNA528189) | sponge metagenome | isolation source: marine sponge | host: Myxilla | place: Antarctica: Western Antarctic Peninsula, King George Island | collected 2013-01 | reverse complement strand
CCCCCTGACAAGGGGGATTGAGGGGGTTTGCTGATAAATCAGGCGGGAGCAAACATGATTCTAAGGGTAATTAATATTGTTGTCGGTAAAGTCTATATTGGCAATCGGCCCAGTCGCTTGTATGGCTTCGGGTTCTATTGGATGGGTATAGTGGGCGTTGCTTGCTAATTTTGCAGTCGGGCGACTGCCGGTGTACCAGACACTGACGATCTTCCCTTGCTCAACGACAGTGCTGATTAGTTTGGCAAAGTCCGAATCGTTGGATACCAATACACTATGGTCGTACTCGTTTCGCCACGCATCATTCAACATGCACACCGCAAGATGAACATCAGATTGTTTTTCCTTGAGTGTTTGTTCGAAGCGAATTTTGCCGCTGCTATCAAATATTTCTTTCTCCTCGTACTTAAATTCGCCGATATGTATTTTGATGTCATCACGTTTTTGCAGTTCATTATGATAATTGCGTTGCCGTTGCAATTTTGTTGCGTCCTCACTCGTGTTTTTGACCTCGGCCGTGAATAAATGAATTTCTTTGATTTCAAACTCTAAACTTGGATTCTGAATGTTGCGAAAAGATTCCAGCGTGAGTCGGCATAAATCCCGCAAACTTGGGTAGTAATACTGGCTACCTTTATAGCGAATCGCTGAGTTATAAAAATTGAAATTGTCAATATAAATTGAAAATATCTGTTTCATACGGTCGTCCAGTTAAAATATGCGCGATGTTTTTACACCGATGTTTTTACAATTTTACTTGTCATTTTTATCGGTATAATCATATAAACACAATAAATAATAAACAATAAATAATAAACAGTAAATAATAAACAGTAAATAATAAAGAATAAAAATATTCCAGTATGTCGACATCTCAACCTTCCCAACCCTCCCAACCTGATACTTCCAGCACCATTGCGGCCGTGGTTGAGTGGCTTTTTACGCATGCACGGTTAATTAACGACACCGGCAAACTCAATGAAGCCATCGCTATTCGCTTGCGAGAGGCGGGTTTGCCCATTACTCGTTATTCCAACTATGTGCCGGGTTTGCACCCACAAGTCAGCGCTTTTTCCGCGTTGTGGGAGGAAGGGAAGGGCATGCTCCAGCGTGAGCACCGAAGCGAACATGGCGGCCGTGAGCAGTTACTACTGAGCCCGCTGTATAAAGCGTTCAATGAAGGCATTGGATCGCGCTATTGCCTGCTCACCCCAGCGGGTGATACTGAAGCGCCGATTGTAGCGGAGTTGCGCGCTGAAGGGATGACCGATTATGTCGTACTACCGCTGTACTTTGCCGATGGTTCCTATAAGGCAATGACCTTTGCCACACGCGCACCGGATGGTTTTAGTGATGCGCATGTCGAGATTCTGAATGGCCTCGCTTCGGCACTTTCCGCCACCGTTGAGACGCACTATTTACGGCATCTAGCCAGTGTGTTGATGAACACTTATGTCGGGCCGGTTGCCGGGCAAAAAGTGCTTGCGGGTTCGATCAAGCGAGGTATGAGCGAAACGATTCATGCGGTCATTTGGTTTTGTGATTTGAAGGGCTTTACGCGGTTGTCCGAAAACCTTCCGAGCGATGTATTATTAGAGATATTAAACAGTTATTTTGATGTGATGATGGACGCAATCGATGCGGAAGGTGGCGAAGTATTAAAGTTTATCGGCGATGCTGTCCTCGCAATATTTCAGCCGGATGCTGATGGTGCTCAGATGGCAGCGAAGCGTGCACTTACCGCCGCTCAATCCGCAGTGGCGGAGCTTGTTGTGGTCAATGATAAGCGGCGCAATTGCGAGTTGCCGCTCATCGAATGTGGCATTGCGTTACATTTTGGTGATGTTTTATATGGCAATGTTGGTGGAAAAAAGCGATTAGATTTCACCGTGATCGGGCCAGCGGTCAATCTGGCGAGCCGAATTGAAGCACTGACTCGCGAACTCAAACACCCAGTTCTGGTGTCTAGTGTATTTGCGGATGTGCATGGTGGTGCCTTTGAAAACTTAGGCGAGTTTTTGTTTAAAGGTATTTCTGAGCGGAAAACTGTGTTTGCGCCGCCTAAAAAATAAACAAAACTCCCCACACCATACACACTTCACCCGCGCTTAACCAACGCCGTAGGCTGACGATCATTATCCACCGAGACATAGATATAAGTTGCCTCGGTCACTTTCAGATGGGTCTCAATCGCCTGTCGGCGGCGTACCCAAGTTTCGATATGGATGGAAATCGAAGTCGTCCCAATACGCGTACACCGACAATAACAGCTGACTTGATCACCAACAAATACCGGCAGGAGAAAACTCATGCCATCTACTGCGACCGTAACCAGCCGTCCGATGATCAAATAACTAGCGTAGATAGAGCCGGCAAGATCCATTTGCGCCATAAGCCAGCCACCAAATACGTCGCCGCTGGGGTTGGTATCGGCCGGCATGGCGACGGTGCGAATCGAAGGAGCTTCTGCTGGTGGGGAATTACTCATTTGATCACCACTCATTTGATCAACGGATTGAAATAGTGACGCCCGGAGGTTGTGTTGTTTGCTTGTTCTAACAACAGGCGAACGTGGTCATCGTTCTCAACGAAATCTAGATTTTCCGCATTGACAATCCATAACACCGACTGATGATAGTTGAGGAAGAAGCGAGCATAAGACTCGGCAAGCTCATCCAGATATCGATATTCTATGCCCCGTTCAAATAAAACCCCACGTTTGTGAATACGACTCATCAAGACATCGGTCGGTGCTTGCAAATAGATAACAAGATCGGGGGCTGGCACATCGACTACCAGCTGCTGATAAATCTGCTCGTATAAACGGAGCTCATCATCGTCTAACGTGAGACGTGCAAATAAGGGATCTTTGACCAGCATAAAATCTGTTACCCGTGTGAGGAGTAGCAAATCGTGCTGGCGCAATTCTTTTAATTGCTTGACTCGTTGGAACAGGAAGAACAACTGGGTCTGTAACGCAAATTGCGATGGTGCTTTGTAAAAACGTTCGAGGAATGGATTTTCGGCAGGTTGTTCCAGTACCAGCCCGGCACCTAGTTGCGCAGCAATTTTTCGTGCCAAGGTGGTCTTGCCAACGCCGATCGGGCCTTCGACAGCGATATGTTTTGGGGAGAGGGTCATTTTTTGAGAGCGTGATTTTTCTATGGATGTCAATATTGGCAGTGACAGTTGCACGGTAAATTCATATAATCACCTGTTCTCACATTGCCAAATTCTTGGCTTACCATTTGAAGAAGTGATTTCGATGAAACTATTATTCGACTTGTTGCCGCTGATCGTGTTTTTTGCAACATTCAAATTCTACGATATTTATGCAGCCACCATAGCCGCTATTGTAATGACTTTTATCCAAGTCGGGGTGTTTTGGTGCAAATATCGCCGCTTTGAGATAACCCACCTAGTTATGCTGGCGACCATCTCGCTGTTCGGCGGCATGACGGTTATGCTACAAGACGACACGTTTATCAAGTGGAAACCGACGATCATCAACTGGGTGTTTGCCGGTGTAATTCTTGGCGGCATGTTGCTGCGGAAAAAAACGGCATTGGAATATGTGATGGGAAAGCAGATCACTCTTCCGGTGCCAGTATGGCGCAAATTAAATATTGCTTGGATGCTGTTTTTTCTATTCGTTGGGGGGGTAAATCTATACGTTGCATTTTTCTACAATCGTGCCGCCGAAGAAGCCATTCGTACCGGAACATGGGTCAATTTCAAAGTATTTGGGCTGACCGGGTTGACGCTCGTTTTTGTCGTGTTGCAATTCGTCTTTTTGGCTAAGTATATTACCGATACGAGCGTGAACAAACCACGAAATTGACCGGTATCGACAGTAGTATCCGTGCTAGGAATTTATTGTTCCGAGATGTTCCCCAATAAAGTCCGAGTAAATTTTTTATGTTGCTCCAACTCCTCGGCATTAGCACGGATGATCGGGGTTTTCGCCATCTCGCCATTTATTTCCGTGTTGCCTAACGGCTCATTATTTTCACCGAATAGCGATTCGGTATCGCCGAGTAGCGAAGACTGCCCGACGGTCATGGCTAAATAGACATCTGCCAGAAGTTCTGCATCAAGCAATGCACCGTGCAACGTGCGTGCAGAGTTGTCGATCGAGTAGTGCGTGCACAAATTATCCAGCTTATGTGGTTTTCCGGGTAACTTGCGCCGTGCCATTATCAAAGTGTCGAGCACCGTGCAGTGTTTTTTGATCAAGTCCCCGCCTTTCCCTGCCAATTTAAACTCATTGTTGAGAAACCCGACATCAAAAGGTGCGTTGTGGATCACCAACTCTGCACCATCGATGAAGTTGAGCAATTCATCGGCAATATCGGCAAATTTTGACTGATTTTCTAGATCGTTCCACGTTTTGCCGTGTATCTCAGTGGCCGCTTCATCGATTTCTCGCTCCGGGTTGAGGTGGTAATGAAATGTCTGGTCGGTCAAGCGACGTTCCACGATCTCGACGCAACCAACTTCGATAATTCGATGTCCTTCGGAAACTGCCAAGCCGGTTGTCTCAGTATCTACTACGATTTTTCTCACGCGCTCTTTTTCCCAGTGGACTTCAGTAGTTCGTCGATTGCCAAGTTTGCTAAACGGTCGACGCGCTCATTACCAGGGACATTGCTGTGCCCTTTGACCCAATGCCAACGGATATCGTGCTTATTGCGCAACCCGTCGAGTGCTTGCCACAGGTCTTGATTCTTGACTGGTTTGCGCGCTGCCGTTTTCCAGTTTTTCTGCTTCCAGTTGTCTATCCACGACAACACGCCGTTTTTCAGATACATGGAATCGGTGTATAGAGTGACATGGCATGGCTTGTTGAGTGCGCCCAATGCTTCGATGGCAGCCGTCAATTCCATACGGTTATTGGTGGTCTGGCGTTCGCTACCGTAGAGTGATTTTTCGTGGTTGCCGAAGGCAAGCCATGCTCCCCAGCCACCCACTCCGGGGTTGCCTCGACAGGCTCCATCGGTATAAATAATGACCGTATCAGGCATGTTCGTGAGGGTTGTTGCCTGAGTTCGGTGTGCCGACGTTTTGTGCAACCGGTTGTGCAACGCTCGAGAGCAGACGTTTTTGCCAACTTAATCGTTGTCGGGAGGGGGTACTGACAGTCATTTCAGCCTTGCGCACGACAAGCACATAAACTGCCCCGATGGCCGGCAACCATCGCTCCCCGATGGTATCGATGAATGCTAAGCGCCGTCGCCATTTTTCACTTTGCAACGGTGGTTGATAGTAAATCATGCGAGCACCGATCAGCTCGAAGTTGAGTAGGGAGAGCCAGTCTTGTACTTGTCCGATGCGGTGGTACCGGCCATTCCATGGGGCTCGTTTCGAGGTCAGTTTCAATAGTCGGATTGCACCCCATATACTGAGCGGATTGAAACCAGTGAACACCGCGCATCCGTTCCCCGCTAAAATTTGATGTACCTCGCGCAATACTGCATGCGGTTGTTCGCAGAAATCTAAAGTATGCGGCAATATAATCAGGTTATGAGTCTTATCGGTAAACGGCATCGCGGATGCTTTTGCGATGGCAACATGCGGGGAAGGGTGGCCAGAGGATTCGGCATGTGTGTTGCGTGGCGGGTGCTCACCGATAAAAAAATGTTTCCCAACCTCGATCTCATCAAGAAAATTGATCGACGGTTGGCCAACTTGCAAACCACTCTGATAATATTCCAAAGGAATCAGTTTGCGGCAGTAAAGTTGCTCTTGCTTAAGCAAGAAACGCCCTAATGAAGATTCAAACCAATCGGGCATGGGAGGCTCAGGTCCTGCGGTTGTGTAGATGAGCATGCCATTTTCGTTCCGCCAATTTGAATAGAAAGACGATTAGGAAGGTCAGGCAGAGATAGAAGAAGCCGGCGGCGATAAAGGATTCGAATGGGACAAAATGTCGAGAATTTACAATCTTGGCGGCACCAAACAGATCAACGATGGTGATCACGCCGGCGAGCACGGTGCCGTGCAACATGAAGATCACTTCGTTACTGTATGCGGGCAAACAGCGCCGAAATGTACTCGGTAGGATAATTCGTATCAACATTGTAGTGCTCGACATACCGCAGGCACGCGCCGCTTCAATTTCACCGGTCGGAGTTTGTCGTATGGTGCCACGAATAATTTCTGCGGTGTAGCCAGCAGTGTTCAGTGCAAAAGCGATCAGTGCGCACCAATAGGCTTGCTTGAAAATCGCCCAGAGAAAACTTTCGCGTACAAACTCAAATTGAGCGAAACCGTAATAAATCAGAAACATTTGCACCAGTAGCGGAGTCCCGCGCATGCAATAAATAAACCCGCGCGGAACTGCATAAATCATCTTATTTTTGGAGGCAGCGGCAACTCCGGTCGGGATCGCTAGCGTGAGCCCGCAAACCAGCGAAAGAAGGAGTAACTCGATGGTCACTTTGAGACCGCTGAAATACAGCGGTAAGTTGTCGATGATAACGGTAAAATCCATCTTTGATTGGGTAATGGCTAGGGTTGTCGAAAGCCGACGCTAAATCGCCGATCGATGTAGCGTAGACCACTGTTTGAAATTGCGGTTAACAACAAAAACAATAGCGCGACTAGTAGATAAAATAAAAACGGTTGGCGCGTGGCACCACCGGCTTGGCTAGCTTTGAATACCATGTCGGGCAGACCGATGACCGATACTAGGGCGGTGGTTTTTAGTAAGACCAGCCAGTTATTGCCAAAGCCCGGTAGAGCATGGCGAACCATTGCCGGCAGAGTGATCCGCAAAAAAACGAGTGTTGCCGACATACCAAATGCCTGGCCGGCCTCGATCTCGCCGCGTGGCACGGCCAAAATCGCCCCGCGAAAAGTCTCTGCCATATACGCCCCAAAGATGAAACCGATGGTGATGACTCCGGCGGAAAATGGGCTGACATTGATGTAGTCCCAGCCGAGCCAATTGGTCAAGCGGTTTATCATGATTTGCCCGCCAAAAAACAGCAGTGTCATCAATACTAAATCGGGTATACCTCGAACCACGGTGGTATAGGTTCCACCGATGATCTGTGCGATCAGAGACGTAGAGAGTTTCGCTGCTGCCGCCAGCATGCCAAGAACACAGGCAAGCACCAGCGACAACAACGCAACCCCTACGGTCAACGTCAACCCGCTTAGAACAAACGGCAGATATTCGAGAACCTGATACAAATCTAACCCGCCATTTGGCGGAGTTTAATTAGCTAAACGATTTCAGTAGACATCGACATCAAAATATTTATCGTTTATCGCTTTGTATTTTCCATTTTCACGGATGGTCTGAATGGCTCGATTGAACTGCTCGACCAAATCGGTATCCTCTTTGCGAATTGCGATACCCGCACCTTCACCGAAATACTTCGGATCAGAGTAGCTCGGACCGACAATCTCAAAATCTGCCCCTTGATCGGTCACTAGAAAGCCATCGATAACTGCTATCGAGTCTGCCAATATCAAATCAACACGCCCGGCGACCGCATCCAGATAGGCTTCATCTTGCGTGCCATAACGGTTAATGGTCACGGTATCGCCGAATTCGGCAGTGATGAAGTTATCGTGGATGGTGGCGCGTTGAACACCAATCGTTTTACCACTCAGAGAAGCTAGGTCGACTTCGATGCCAGAACCTTTTTTGCGAACAAATACCGCTGGCGTGTTGTAGTACTTGTCGGAAAACGCGACTTTCTTTTTGCGTTCTTCGGTAATCGACATTGAAGCGATGATGGCATCATATTTGCGCGCCAACAAGGCTGGAATCATTCCATCCCAGTCCTGTGGTACGAGCGAACATTTGGCACCCATCGTTTTGCAGAGCGCGAGTGCGATGTCGATATCAAAGCCCACCAATTGCCCATTTTTGCTGATTGAACTGAACGGTGGGTATGCGCCTTCAACGCCGATACGTATCTTTTTCCAGGTATCGGCATGTATACCACCAGCCGAAGCCATCAACGAAAGCGTAAATAGCGATACAATTAAGGTTTTTAGCGACTTTTTATTTTTTAGGGTTTTTTTATACATGGGATTACTCGTGGTTGGTTTAAGAAAAAATAGAGTGCTCATTTGAGATTGCCGGCTAAAAATTGCTTGAAACGTTCGGACTTTGAATGACCGAATACTTCTTGCGGTGTGCCGTCTTCTTCAATTAAGCCTTGGTGCAAAAACAATACACGGCTGGCAACTTCGCGTGCAAAGCCCATTTCATGGGTGACTACCAGCATCGTTCTTCCTTCTTCTGCTAGGCTACGAATGACTTTCAACACTTCGCCTACCAACTCAGGGTCGAGTGCCGAAGTCGGCTCGTCAAACAACATCACTTCTGGATTCATCGCAAGGGCACGCGCAATTGCCACTCGTTGTTGCTGACCACCGGACAGATGGGATGGATAATAATTGATTCGGTTGCGCATGGCAACCCTATCTAATACGGCTTCGGCGCGTTCGATTGCTTCCTTTTTAGGGATTTTCAATACCGAAATTGGAGCCTCGATCACATTTTCGAGTACCGTCATGTGTGACCACAGATTAAACTGTTGGAAGACCATCGCTAGTTTGGTGCGAATACGTTGGACTTGGCGCATATCTTCCGGGAAAAGAATACCACGGCGTTCTTTCAACCGAATCGTTTCGCCGTGTATGACAATCGTGCCAGAAGTAGGGGTTTCCAGTAGATTCACGCACCGCAGTAAAGTGCTTTTACCCGAACCGCTACTGCCGAGCATACAAATGACGTCGTGTTGCTGGGCTTCGAATGAAATACCTTTTAATACTTGCAGAGCACCAAAGTATTTATGCAGGTTCGTTATGCGGATCGCTGCTTCGTGATCGGTTGTCGCCTGTAACATGCTGGTAGCCATAATATTACGTTATAACGACTTTTTCTGTATAAATCAATATAGTTGTAAGTTTGGCAAAGTATTTTTTCTTATATTCATGCAAGAAAACAAAAAAATTGCGGAAGAGGGGTGCTGAAAATAAACAAGGCAGAAGCAAACATTTTCTTGTGGAGGTGAAAATTGGGTGTGAAAATGAGTGCAGAATAAACAAAGAAATTGTTATAATTGGTAAATAGCATTTCACCATTGAGTGAATTATTTCTAGTGTTTTTCATGGTGCAATTAATTTGACGAACCTCAACTTCTTGCTTTATTAGATACTCCTTATTAAATACTGTGTTAGACACTTTAATCGACTCCCACTGTCACCTTGATCTCGAGCCGCTGAGTGCGGACTTGCCGGCCGTACTAGAACGGGCGGAAGCCAATGGAGTGGCGTATATGTTATGCGTTGCGGTCAATTTAGAAGACTATCCACGCATTGCACAGCTGGCGGCGACGTACCCGAACTTATATGCATCGGTTGGGGTACACCCGAATTCCACCGATTGCCATGACCCGAGTACAGATGAGTTGGTCGAACTTGCTTCAAACCCCGATGTGGTTGCTATTGGTGAGACCGGGTTGGATTATTATCGTAGCCAGCCGCACCTCGATTGGCAACAACAGCGCTTTGAAAGACATATCGAAGCGGCTAAGCTGATCCAAAAACCGCTGATCATACACATGCGTAATGCAACCGATGATACGATGGATACGTTAGAGCGTTTGCATGCGGAAGAAGCGGGTGGCGTGATGCATTGCTTTTCCGAAGATTGGGCGGCCGCCGAACGTGCGCTTGCCATTGGGTTTTACATTTCATTTTCCGGAATCGTTACTTTCAAAAATGCCGAAATGATTAAACAGGTGGCGAGAAAAGTGCCAATCGATCGCATGTTAGTGGAAACCGATGCGCCGTATTTGGCACCAGTTCCGTACCGTGGCAAGGTCAACGAACCCAGTTTTGTGCGCCACACGGCCAAATACATTGCTGAATTGCGTGGGGATACATTGGATAATATCGCAAACGCGACCAGCAAAAACTTTTTCCGCCTATTTGCTACTGCGCATAGTTGATACGAACGCTACGTTATAATAGGTACGTGATAATATGGACATGAATAAATAGGTGTATGCAAAACTTGCAAATTTCGCATTCGCCCACATATCATTAATACGCTAATGCAGGAACATCGCATTAATTAGACGCTTTGACCGGACATGAACCTAACGAGGTAAGCAAAATGCTTGAATACAACAATATTCTGACCGATGCGAACTTGGGGATTACCCAAAGTGCACGATCTAAAATTGCCGATTTGATACACGCGACCAACGGCGAAGCAACTGCGGTGCGGGTTTATGTGTCTGGAGGCGGTTGTGGCGGGATGAACTATGGCATGACCTTTGCCGAGTGTGCCGAACAAAGAGATAGCACGATGAACGATGACAACGGTTTTCAGTTAGTGATCGACCCGGTTGCGGCTGGATTTCTGGAAGGTGCGGAAATTGATTATGTCGACGACGGTATCAATGCTTCGTTTTTATTTAACAATGTGTTTCAGGCGATCGGTGGAAGTGGTGCTTGCGGCGGTTGCGGTAGTGGTGCCGCTTAATTGCGGCTACAAGTATCTGCCGTATAATTTGCCATCGTGGTTTTCCATACTGTGATTGGCTTTGCCCATGAACGAAAAAAATAACAAGCCGAATCTCCTCGACCGTAGTCTCGACCAGCATGATGACACTAATCTGGCGGAAGCGCGTATCAAACCAAAGTTGCCGCCGCTGTATAAAGTGTTGCTACTAAACGATGACTATACTCCGATGGAGTTTGTTATACTGCTATTAATGAAGCTCTTTAAGATGGATGAGGATAATGCTACACAAGTGATGTTGCATGTTCATCAACGTGGGAAGGGCGTGTGCGGGTCTTTCCCCCGTGAGATTGCAGAAACCAAAGTGCAACAAATTTTCGATTATGCAAAGAAAAATCAGCACCCACTGAAAGGGTCTATGGAGAAAGAGTAATGATGTTGTCGGAAGAACTAGAAATCACTCTTGGGCATGCGGTTACTTGGGCTAGCCACGAGCGGCATGAGGTTATTACAGTCGAACATTTGTTGTTTGCGTTGCTCGATGATCGCGAAGTTGGTCAAGTGATTGTGTCGTGTGGTGGTGAAGTCGAGTCGCTAAAGAAAATGTTAGAGGACTATTTGCGCAACGAAATTCCGCAGTTGAGCAGTGATAGCAAAGCCGAGACTCGTCCGGGTCCCGGTTTTCAGCGGGTGTTGCAACGGGCAATCTTGCATATGCAAAACTCCGGCAAAAGCGAGGTGCGCGGTGCCGGTGTATTGGTTGCAGTATTCGCTGAGAGGGAGTCGCATGCCGTTTATTTTTTGAATAAGCAGGATATTCATCGGCTGGATGTGGTCAATTATATTTCCCACGGCATAACCAAAACGCCGGAAAGCCGTTTGCTGACACCCAAAGATAGCGTCGAAGATGGAACGCAGCGGGAGAAGGAAACACAAGACGGCCCGCTCGAACGCTTCACGACCAACCTCAACCAACTCGCCGAGCAAGGCAAGATCGACCCGCTTATTGGACGTGCCGCGGAGCTTCGCCGTACGGTGCAGGTGCTTTGTCGTCGGCGTAAGAACAACCCGCTATTCGTCGGTGAAGCAGGAGTTGGTAAAACGGCATTGGTAGAAGGGTTGGCAGCAAAAATCGTGCGAGGTGAAGTGCCTGAAATTTTGTCAGAAAGCATGATTTATTCGTTAGATATGGGGGCACTCTTGGCCGGCTCAAAATATCGCGGCGATTTTGAACAGCGTTTGAAGTCAGTGCTGACAGCGTTGCATAAGGAGCCTTCTGCAATTTTATTTATCGATGAAATCCATACCATGATTGGTGCTGGTGCGGTCTCTGGCGGTGCTTTAGATGCGTCCAACTTAATCAAGCCCATGCTCGCTTCCGGTGAAATTAAGTGTATGGGGGCGACGACGTACGCCGAATATCGAAGCATCTTTGAAAAAGACCGTGCGCTTTCACGCCGTTTCCAGAAAATTGATATCACTGAGCCGACTACCGAAGAAGCGGTTGAAATCTTACGTGGGCTTAAAGCAAGTTTTGAAGAACATCACAATATCAAATATACGCAACCGGCGCTTCGTTCTGCGGTCGAGTTGTCAGCGCGTTATCTGGGGGAGCGGTATTTGCCAGATTCGGCCATCGACGTCATTGATGAGGCTGGCGCAAAGACTCGGTTAGACGATTCGAAAAAATCTAAGAAGGTGGTTGGTGTCCGAGAAATTGAGAGCATGATTTCCGATATCGCGCGGATTCCGCCAAAGCATGTGTCTGCTTCCGATACGCGTGTTTTAAAAAATCTGGAGCGTGATCTAAAAATGTTAGTGTTCGGGCAAGACGCTGCAATTTCCACGCTAGCATCATCGCTGAAGATGGCACGCTCCGGCTTGGCAAATGCTGACAAGCCAATCGCCTCGTTGCTGTTTTGCGGGCCGACTGGTGTCGGCAAGACTGAAGTGACGAAACAGCTTGCCAGCACCCTTGGCATAGAATTCATTCGTTTTGACATGTCAGAATATATGGAGCGACACACCGTTTCACGACTGATTGGAGCACCGCCGGGCTATGTCGGTTTCGACCAAGGTGGGTTGCTGACAGAAGCGGCAAACAAACACCCGCATGCGGTATTGTTGTTAGATGAAATTGAAAAAGCCCATCCCGATGTGTTTAATATCCTACTGCAAGTGATGGATTATGGATGTTTGACCGATAATAACGGCCGTAAGTCGGATTTCCGCAATATTGTTTTGGTGATGACCACGAATGCAGGGGCCGAACAAGCGGCACGTGCATCGATCGGTTTTGTTGGGCAAGATAACCGCAAAGATGATATGGATGCTATTAAGAGAATTTTTTCGCCGGAGTTTCGCAACCGTTTGGACAACATTGTTCGCTTCAACGGGCTAGGCAGCGACACAATTCTGCACATCGTACGCAAGTTTATCTATGAGTTGGAGCAGCAGTTAGTCGAGCGACAAGTCACGTTGGAATTGACCGATGAAGCGGTGCGTTGGCTCGCTGATCAGGGCTACGATATGTCCATGGGAGCACGACCGATGCGGCGGGTGATCGATCGGGAGATTAAAGCCAAGCTGGCGGATGAGTTGTTATTCGGTAAACTTACCAAAGGTGGAGATATCAAAATTAGTCTGGTGGATGATACGCTTGACTTTCAACTAGGGTAGACCGAATCGATTTATTCGCGGTTATTCCCTTTTTATAGCAGAACCTACAGTGCACCGTTTGTAAATAGCGGCTACTTTCGATAAATTGGCGAAAAAAGTTG
>WASV01161703.1_pt1 | contig 13292 bp, 16 predicted proteins | sample 5698531 | NCBI WGS metagenome assembly WASV01 (sample SAMN11175559, study PRJNA528189) | sponge metagenome | isolation source: marine sponge | host: Myxilla | place: Antarctica: Western Antarctic Peninsula, King George Island | collected 2013-01 | reverse complement strand
TAAAATTGATGTAAAGCCTCAATTTAACGATACGCCCAACAATTGGGAAGACCGCCTAGAAGCTTCTTTTTATTAAAATTATGTCCAATTTTAAATACTTAAATAAAGATAAAGATGTATTTGATGCTGAGGATTCAGAAGATGCGCATGCGACTCAAAAACAACTAGATGGGCAATTGATTTATTACCAAGACCAATTGACTAACCCGCCAGAAAATTACCCTATTGATGATAAGATACATGCACTGCTGCAAATTGCTCGAATTCAATCTGAACGCTATCAAGGGCAAGAAGCTTGGGATAATGCTTTTGAGGCATTTACCCTAGCAGAACAACACCAGCTCTGGGAAGCGGCTGTTGAAGCCTGTAATACCTTGTTTTTAACACAAGGGCCTGATGCTTTGGTTGCTTTAGGTCATGCGTTATGGCTAGGAATTACCTTTCCTGTTAACCCTGAATTAACCGTGGCTGTGTTACAACATTTGGTCGATGAGTCGCCTAATGAATCAGACACCAAAGCAGTAGCAGCGACTGTGGCACATTATATTGCTGAGACTCGCTCAGGTAAAGACAGTGATTTAACTTTTTTTACCAACCAATTATTAGCTAGTGTAGCGGACAATCACAGCCATATTAGCGACCAAGGTAGTTTTAATGTTTGGCATAAAGCCATGGGTTTAGATAACCCAGATACTTTTTTACCCAAACTTTCAGGCGCTATTGACCAACTCATTGCTAATAAATGGTGGGTTGATAAGCAAAAAATTTATACACAGTTAGATGCTTAAGGAAGCTCTAAACAACCGAATGCCTAATACAATGCTCAACCCAAAAATTAAAATTTGTGGTATTACTCAAGCAGACAATGTTGCACCTTTTGCTGCATTGATTGATGCGATTGGTTTGGTGTTTTATGATAAATCGTCTCGCTATATCAATACTCAAACTGCCAATAGCATTATCGATGTGCTACCGCCTTTTGTTGCGCGTGTTGGTTTATTTGTTAATGCACACCCTGATTTTATTACCCAAATTATCAATTCAACTGCCATTGATACGCTACAATTTCATGGCGATGAAACCCCGCAAGAATGCGCACAATATGGCTTACCCTATATCAAAGTTATCCGTGTTCAAACAGATACTAATTTAAGCCAATTAAGCAACGATTATCATCAAGCCTCTGGTTTATTGTTAGATGCTTATCATCCTAATGAGTTTGGTGGCACAGGTCAGGTATTTGACTGGGCGTTAGCTAAAGATACTCAAGAAGTATTAGCTTTGCCAAAAATTATTGCAGGGGGGTTGACCCCTGATAATGTTAAACAGTGTATTACTCAAACTCAACCTTATGCATTAGATGTTTCTTCAGGCGTAGAAAGCGCACCGGGCATAAAAGACTTGACCAAAGTTTTAAACTTCATTCACAACACTCGACAACCATGACTTATAACCTGCCAGACCACAAAGGACATTTTGAGCAATACGGTGGTGTTTTCATTGCTGAAACACTAATGGATGCTATTGATGAATTAACCAAAGCGTATGATAAATATAAAGATGATGCGCAATTTATCGCAGAATTTGAAGCAGATTTAAAGCACTATGTGGGTAGAGAGACGCCATTATATCATGCACAAAATTTATCCAAACAGTATGCAGGTGCGGATATTTACCTAAAACGCGAAGACCTAAATCACACAGGTGCGCATAAAATCAACAACACCATTGGGCAAATACTATTAGCAAAACGCATGGGTAAAACTCGTATTATTGCTGAAACAGGTGCAGGGCAACATGGGGTAGCGACTGCAACTGTTGCTGCTAGACTGGGTTTAGAATGTGTGGTTTATATGGGGGCGGTTGATATAGCGCGTCAGGCACTCAATGTTTACCGTATGAAATTATTAGGGGCAACTGTTGTGCCTGTTGAATCAGGTTCAAAAACCTTAAAAGATGCACTCAATGAGGCGATGCGTGATTGGGTGACTAATATTGACAACACTTTTTACATTATTGGCACGGTTGCAGGTCCACACCCCTATCCTATGATGGTGCGTGATTTTCAATGTGTTATTGGTAAAGAGGCAAAACGACAATTCGCCCAACAAGTAGGGGGTTTACCTGATGCACTGGTTGCCTGTGTGGGCGGTGGCTCTAATGCCATTGGCTTATTTCATCCGTTTATTGAAGATGAATCTGTGGCAATTTATGGGGTGGAGGCAGCAGGGCGTGGTTTAGACGATCCAACAGGTCATGCTGCGCCATTGTGTAAAGGCTCGGTTGGGGTTTTACACGGTAACCGCACTTATTTAATACAAGATGATCATGGGCAAATTATTGAAGGGCATTCTATTTCTGCCGGGCTAGATTACCCGGGTGTAGGCCCTGAACATGCGTATTTAAAAGACAGTGGTCGGGCAAATTATGTCGCTATTACTGATAATGAAGCGCTTGATGCCTTGCATATCTTAACTAAAAAAGAAGGAATACTCCCCGCCCTAGAATCTTCACATGCGGTGGCTTATGGTATCAAACTTGCTAAAACACTAGGTAAAGGTAAGAATATTATCATCAACCTATCTGGTAGGGGCGATAAAGACATTCATACGGTTGCAAAGTTAGATCATATTGAGTTTTAATGTGATGAGACCTTTGCATTAGCTTAGTGCGACTTGAGGAATTCACAGAATAATGCAGGTTTTAACGCTGCTAGGACTGGCTTTGTTGAAATCAACATCTAAGCCAATCTTAAATTTTTCTAATCCTCTCTATTTATGCAAAAGTTTCATATAATGTAATGTTCTAAATTACTCACAGTAAGAATGTTTTAATTTAAAAGGGGCGAATTAAACAACAATGCAGTATTTTGGACAGGGATGTTTGCTGTGGGATTTACTATTATCTCAGGGTTGGCATTTGGCTTAATCTCTAAAAAAGATTAATGTTATTCTCAAATTATCTTAACCCCACCCATATAACTTTGTAACACACATGGCACACTAATCTTGCCATTTTCTTGCTGGTAGTTTTCCATAATCGCCACCAAAGTTCGTCCAACAGCTAACCCTGAACCATTAAGGGTGTGTAATAATTCGGTTTGTCCTGTGGTTGGGTTTTTCCATCTTGCCTGTAATCTTCTTGCCTGAAAGTCTTCAAAATTACTACAACTGGAAATCTCTCTATAAGTATTTTGAGCGGGTAACCAAACCTCTAAATCATAAGTCTTAGCGGCTGAAAACCCTAAATCTCCTGTACATAGCACCACTTTACGATAAGGTAATTCCAATGCCTCTAAAATAGATTGAGCATCTTTAGTGAGTTGTTCTAGCGTGTCATATGAATCTTGGCGTTTAACAATTTGCACCAACTCTACCTTCTCAAACTGATGTTGGCGAATTAACCCTCTAGTGTCACGACCATACGCCCCTGCTTCTGAACGAAAACAAGGGGTATGAGCTGTCATTTTTATCGGTAATTGTGCTTCTGGCACAATCATATCGCGCACCATATTGGTCAGTGGTACTTCTGCAGTCGGAATCAAATACAAGGTTTTTGCTTCACCTTGCTCGCCGTGTAAATGGGTTTTGAATAAATCTTTCTCAAATTTGGGTAATTGTCCTGTGCCGTACAAGGAGGTTTTATTAACTAAATAAGGTACATAAGTTTCTTGGTAATTATTTTGTGTGTGTGTGTCTAGCATAAAAGCAATTAATGCCCTATGTAGCTTAGCAATACTGCCTCGCATTGCCACAAAACGGCTACCTGAAATACTAGAGGCGATATTAAAATCTATTTGCCCATTTGCCTCCCCTAACGCCACATGGTCTTGAGGTTTAAATTCAAACTTTCTAGGACTACCAAAACGCGATATTTCCACATTGTCTTCTTCGCTCGTACCTTTTGGCACACTACTATGAGCAATATTTGGGGTAGAAAGTAACAGCGTTTCAACCTCTGTCTGTATTTGGCTTAGTGTGTTTTTAATACCAGACAGCTCATCGCCCAAATTAGCCACTTCTGCCAAAATCGCACTCGCATCTTGCTTAGTGCGTTTTAATTGACCGATTTGTTTGGATTTTTCATTGCGAAAATTTTGCAGTTCCTGTGTTTTGATTTGTAGCGTTTTACGCTGTTGCTCAAGCTGATTAAATCGCCCTACATCAACGATTACATTGCGTTTTTTTAAAGCGTTAGCAACACCTTGTATATCTTGTCGCCATTGTTTTATATCTAACATTATTGTATAATAATTTGTTTGTATTATTGAGATAAATTGACTTATACGGCTTACTTTTAACGCATTGCCAAGTTTATCTACCTTTAAAAAAGACAGGTAAATATGCCTATTTCCCGTAAAAGAATTATATACTATGTTAGACCCATTTACCCCTGAGCAAGCCTGCCAAATGCTTGCTAACAATCAAGCCCAATTAGTCGATGTTCGTTCTGAAGCGGAGTTTGCCCAAGGTGCTTTACCTAATGCAATTAATCTACCGCTACAATCTATTATGGCAGCAGATAATTTTTTAGATAAGGACAATATTGTTATCTTGTATTGTGTTTCTGGTGCACGCTCAAATACAGCAAAAAGTCATTTAATACAAATGGGCTATCACAAAGTGTATGACCTAGGGTCTTATCAAAATTACTGTTGCTAACCCACTCTATTGAAAATCTTTAGTTTAAAATAAACAGGATGAGAATCAAAAGCAAATGGCATGATAGTGATACCAAATCCATTGAAGATATTGCCACTGCCCTATCGTTTAATTCGTGGCGCTTGACTAAAAACTCGCTAGAAGACCTTATTAACGAGGCTTTTACCATTGAAAAAGACCAAGTATTTGATGTCATTGCAGAATACTTATGTTTTATCATCCAATGTACCGATAGACTGATTTACAAAAAACTAGATGATAGCGATAGGCAAACGCTCATCACTGCATTTGTTAAACAATTATCTTTATATTATCAACAAAATAAAGAAGAGCGTATTGCTAATGGTGAGCATTGGAAAGAGTTTTTAAACCTATACAATCAACGCGCCAACGATTATTCTGCATTTAGTTTTGATAAGGGTGAGCCTGATTATCATTTTTATCGCTATTTTGGTGACAAAATCAAACAATGCACCACTAAAGCAGATGAAAAATGGATGACTCAGCAAATGATTGAAATTCAAGCCCCTAAAGCCTTTAGAACCCTGAAACATAACTTTGATAACACCTTTTCTGCTGTGCAAACCATTGAGGCAGATAAACCACCAAAACCGCCAACAACTAGAGAAGTTCGCCGTCAAGCTAGGCGTGACAAAAAAGGCTTAACCCATGTAGATGCCAACCAAAAACTACAAGAAATTTACGCACCACCTAAATAATATGAAACCTTTGCATAAATAGAGATGAGTGTTTATATTTAGGTAAAGGTCTCTATTAATATTTTTAATTTTCTATTAGAAAAAACCCTGCAAATAAAATCGGCTGATGTATTACATAAATCAGTAAAGAATGCCTACCCAACAAAGATAGGGTATTTTTTAAAGGGATCTTGTGCCATCCATTTGATGTAAAAAATTGGCGATAACGCCCACTACCCCCCAGCCATATTCCTAGTAAAACCACAGCAAACCAAGGAAAAAATGGCACCAAATCTTCTGTCCTACTAGGTAAATTCAATGCTTGATGCAACATAATATTTAACCAGTCTAATGAAAAAATTTGGATGCTGCTGCCCAAAAATATTAAGATAGCGGTTATCAATGCCAACCCAGAATGTGCCAGAAACAACAAGCCCACCAAGTAAGCCAATAAGATAAAGTGCAAAATACCAAAATAAATCCAACTATCAGGAAATTGATGATAACTACCGATAGAAACCAGGCTTGCTATCAATGCCAACCGCCAAAATCGCCCCCAAACCTTACGCCATTGAATCTTATTTTTGTGGGTTAAGATTAAACTAATACCAACACTTAGTAAAAATAAACTGATAATCAAATATCGAAACCCTAGCCAAAACATTTCATTAGAAAAATCAATGGTTAGATAACCAAAATACGATAAATCAAAAAATAAATGATAAACAATCATCAACACAATAGCAATGCCTCGCCATATATCTAACCCAATTAAGCGATGATTAGTAAACATACTTTACAAAACCACTATTAACCCCTTGTAACTTAGGGAATACACAGAATAATGAATTTTTTAAGTACAAAAGGTGCTGTTTTATATATTTCATAAATTGTGATGGGCTAGCCTTATCTCTTTATACTAAATATAATCAATAATGACACTTATATCACCCATATTTTTTACCCTGCGTACTTAGATAAAATCATCATACTAGTAACAACTCGCACTAAAATTTTATCCAAACACAGGTGACACAAACCATAGGTACTATAATTATTTATTATACTTGGTATTAATTAGTAGTCACTAGATCATTAGTCGGTAGGTTTTGAATAGCTTTTGCGATACTCTGCTCTAGCTTAGCAAAGGCTTCATTCATTTGCTCAACAATCGCATCAGGCTCAGGACTGGTAACAATAACAGTGTCAAATAAACGATTAATAGCGGCTTTGTCTTTTGGTTTAATCTGCCAACTAGCGCGTAAATGTATCGCTGTGCCTTGCTTATTAGTTTGGGCGATAAACTGTGAGATATGTACAGTAATTCTAACCTTTGGCGCAACTTCTGAATGCCAAGGATATGCTTGTACTTGAGGTTGGTTAAAAGCCTGCTGTAAAAAGCCAACCAATCTATTGGTTAATCCAGCACTTAAATCTTCTGCCCATACAGCCTGTTCTAAAAAATTAACCCGATTACCGGTTGCGACTGCTAATTGCTTAACATTAAGATAACTAGGTAAGGTAATTTTTTCAACACCAATGCTTTGAGAAACAGCAATATGTTGCTCATTGGTTTGGCTAGGGGTGGATAACAAATAGTATTGTCCACTGCTACTACAGGCGGTTATTACGGCTGATAAAAACAATACTAGGCTGAATTTCACTAATAAGGGGGTTCTATGTATCATGGTCCTTTAAATATTAATGCATTGGGTTGATGACTAACAATGCTCAAGAGTTGATTTAATTGTAAAGTAGTTTGGGTGATAGAGTGTAATAATTGACTAAGCTTGGCAGATAATAAATTATCTGAATGGCCGTTTAACACACCATTTACCCCTTTTAAGGCTTGATTCAACTCTACAATACTTTGCTGTAATTGTTGTGGCAATGCCTGTAATGACGGATTACTACTCAATGTTTTAATGTCTATCAGTATTTTATTTAGATTATCGATACCGCTAGCAACCCCTTTTTGATTATCATTTACCAAGACTTGAACAGAATTTAGCACTTCGTCTAGCTTACTGATTGAAACATCAATTTTATTGGGTATTTGAGCCAGACTAGGCTGCTTGCTTAATTTTTTAACATCTAAAATAACAGTCTCCAGAATACTAATAACATTGCTAAACTTAACCAAACTTTGTTGAATGGGTGTTTTAGCATCGCTAACAATATCATTGATTGAACCAAGTATTTGCTCAATAGGTAGCTTGCTTAATTTCTGACTCAGTTGACTAATGTTATCTAAAATATCATCAGAAGCAATATAAATAGCAGGTAAAACCTTGTCTGTGGCATTAAAAGAAGCTTGATTTTTAAGTGTATCATCAAATGCCAACGATAAAAATAATGCACCGGTAATAGGGTTAGCACTCATAATTTGCACACCCAGACCCTCATTGGCTATTTGCTCAAACCTTGCTAAACTGCTGATAACACTGGTCGCCTGCGGTGTAAACGCCGATACATCCATACCAAAGGTGATACTGGATTGAATTTGTCGGTTAGTGTGATTATAGCTAGAGTGAATTGCTTGTACCTCTCCTAGTTGATATTGCTGATATTGCACTTGTGCCCCGACCGATAACTTAGCAATATTTTGTGTAGTATGCACCATAAATTTCTGTTGATAATCGCCATTTCTACCTAATTCACTTTGATTTTGGCTATCTTGTTTAGAATCATAAAGTTTAAACACATGTCCACTTGGCACAGATAAATTATCCCCCACATTTAGCGTTGATAATTCAATTCCTCCGTTCAATAGGCGTTTTAATGACGGTGTTTTAATGCTTAATTTACCATGATTAATAGCTATAGTGGTTAACTCTTGTAGCCAAAATCTAGAGTTTTTATGCACATACGGCAAATAGTCACTATCAATATAAATCGATAAATCAATTAATGCAGCATCATTTGAAATTTCAACCTTTGCTACTTGTCCAATACGAATACCATTGTAATAAATAGGCGTACCAATGCTAACCTGTTGTGCGTTATCTGCCTTTAGGTGAAATAAGTTGGCATCTTCTTTGGCGTAATCTGCTTGGTCTAACCCAGAAAATGCACGCCATACTAGACCATTAGTACCTTCTGCTTTCATATTAATATAAGAACCTGACAAAATAGCGTCTAAACCATACACGCCTGATAAACTAATTTCTGGCTTAACAATCCAAAATTTAGTATCAATGTTAATCAATTTATCAACCTGGGTGTCCATGTTGACTATTATCTCAACACCATCCTCTTCCACATCCAGCACAATACGACTTACTTTGCCAACAGGAATATCTTTATATTTCACCAAGCTGCCAACCTTTAAGCCGCCACTTTGAGAAAAATGAATACTAATTTGTATGCCCAATCCAGCAAAGTATTGATAGGTCAACCATGCTGAAATCAATACAGCAGCGATCGGTACTAGCCAAATAGAGCTAATAGAGTGGCGTTTTTTATTAATTTTCGCAGTCGGTATATTTAGATTAGTCATTACTGTTTATTAATCAAGTTTTTTAGAGACTCTGAATAACTAAAGTGCGTGATGTAGAAGTTGTAAATAGTGCTGTTTGGTGTTTTCATAGTGGTTATTTGAGTTGTTCAGCCGCCTTAGGCAAATAATTAATAAGTCGCACATCAAATGCTTGGGCCGATAGTAGCATCAATAAAACACTTACAGCAAAAGCATTTGCCCCTAATCCTGGCAAAATTTGTACATTAGTCACATTGACCAAAGTAGATAAAATTGCCACCACAAACACATCGATCATTGACCAAGGTCCTACCAATTTTGCCATATTATAAAACAAATAATGCTTGTCTTTGTTGTCATCTTTGGATAATTTTTTAACTGTTATTAATAGATAAAACAATAAAGTAAACTTTACAATAGGGATGAATATTGAGGCGACAAAAACAATCACCGCAATCGGTTGTGAGCCATTATGCCATAAAGCAAAAATTCCACCAATAATGGTGTTTGATATCGTGTCATTAAATTGCTGAGTGATTAAAATTGGATAAATGTTGGCAAAACAATAAGCAATAATGGCTGTCATTAGTAGCGCCCAACTTATTTCTAGGCGTTTATTACCGTCTTGAGTAAGTTGCTTATCACAACGATAACATTGATAACTTTGTTGTAAATTAATGCTATCACAGTTTAGACAAACCAATAAATTAGCCTCATTATTTGACACAATGTTGCTCCGCGTATTGCCATAAATAGTTAAAATTAGTCAAGTGTATTAAATATAAACTTAAGACCACATAAATAAACAAGCTAAACAAGGCCTCATGAATATCAATATTGGCATAACCTAATAATTTTACTAAGGCAATCAATATACTAACTAAGAAAATAGCACTCATATTCCAAGGTTTTAGCGACCTTAGTAGCGTTAACAATAAAGGCATTTCTGTTGATTTTGTTTGCAATAAGAGGCCGCTAAATATCCATATTTCTAGCAGTGCAATGACGATTGGCATCAATATTACAAATATAATGGCAAATACTGCGATTAAATAAAAAGCTTGGCTGGTTAATACAAAGACCAACTGAAATAAGCTTAAAAATTGAGTTTCTCCTAATATTTCAATACTGACAATCGGAAAAACATTAACCACTATCAACATCAATAAAGCACTAACACTTAAAGCAAGCCCTTGACTGAGTGTATTTTTATTAGCCTGATACAACAAACCCTGGCAGTTTGCACAATGTGCATAATGCTTGTCTTGCATGACCGGTTTTTTATTGATGGTATGGCAGTTATGACAAGCGATTAATTCATCTAATTGTGCGTTAGTTAAAGATCTCATGCCCATAAGTATAGTCAGTAAAATAACCTTATGCAAAAACAAAAAATTATCGTTGGTTTATCAGGTGGGGTAGATTCTTCAGTCACTGCTCTATTATTACAACGCCAAGGCTATGAGGTTGAAGCCTTATTTATGAAAAATTGGGAAGAAGATGATAAGGATGGCGTTTGCAGTGCGCAGCAAGATTTATCAGATGCCTCAAAAATCGCCAAGCAACTAAACATTAAACTACACGGCGTTAATTTTAGCACTGAATACTGGCAAGAGGTTTTTGAAGATTTTATTAATGAGCATAAACAAGGTAGAACGCCTAACCCAGATGTCTTATGTAATGAAAAAATTAAATTCAAGTTCTTCTTAGAGTATGCACTTAGTTTAGGGGCAGATAAAATTGCCACAGGGCATTATGCTAGCATTACACAAAAAGACGGGATGTATCAACTACAAACCGCTAAAGACAGCAACAAAGATCAAACCTACTTTTTACACAGGCTCAATCAATATCAACTTAGTTTAAGTTTATTTCCTTTAGGGGGGTTAGAAAAATCAAGCGTTCGCCAATTAGCCCACGATAACCAGTTAATTACGGCCAATAAAAAAGACAGTACGGGCATTTGTTTTATTGGTGAAAAAGATTTTCGCTCTTTTTTAGCCAATTATGTGCCAATCACTCAAGGTGATATGGTTGATGAGACAGGAAAATTCATCAAACACCATCAAGGCGTTGCGTTTTATACCATCGGTCAGCGAAAAGGTTTGGGGATTGGTGGTGGGTTTGGCAATTCTGGTAAACCTTGGTTTGTGGCAGATAAACATTTAGCAACCAATGAATTATTGGTGGTTCAAGGTGAGCATCCTGAGCTTTACCACCAACAACTTATTGCCAATGATCTGCACTGGATTAACCATGTACCTGATTTTCCTCTAACTTGTGAGGCAAAAATTCGCTACCGCCAACACTCACAAACTTGCCGTATTGAGTCAAATAATCAGGGTTTACTTGTTATTTTTGAGCAAAAACAGCGCGCTATTACCCCTGGACAAGCCGTTGTTTTTTATCAGGATACTATTTGTTTAGGGGGTGGTGTCATTAATAATAGATTTAATGCTTGAAGTTTTTGTTATCAATGCGTATAATTGTTTTCTTTTAAATGATTTACGGAGTCGGTTTTGGCTAATTCAGCAGGTTCAAAAAAACGCGCAAGACAAGCAGTTAAACGCAATAAACATAATTCACAATTAAGAACTCGTTTACGCACTTTTATTAAAAAAACAATTGCAGCGATAGAAGCTAAAGAAAAAGAATTAGCAAGCAGTAGTTTTATTGCCTTACAAACTGTGATTGATCAAGCCGTTAGCAAAGGTCTGTTGCACAAAAATAATGCAGCTAGAAAGAAAAGTCGTTTAATAACGCAAATTAAAGCTTTATAAAACCTACCACATAAAAATCCATTTGGTTATAATTGCGTTGTATACAGCAACTGCATTATGGACACTGACTATAAATTCATCTTACTGCATAAAATTTTTGAACTAATACATAAGATTGTTCTTTATGTGTTGATTGCATTTCTTGCCTACATGGCTTATTTAACCGTTGACTCTCTTGCAGGTAAGACAACTATTGCTAATGTTTTTATTCAGTACTTTGCAGGCAAAGGTAACTATGGATTGCCTTGGATATTAGCTTTATTTCTTTTTATTTGGGCAACCTTGGAAAAACAATTTCGTAAAAATAAAACAATATATTTTCAAGCTAGAATTAAAGAGTTAGAAACTAGAATAGACTCTAAACGCTCCAGTAGTGATTTATCACCAAACGGTGATACCAAACCAGAGGATGCACACTTATGATAATCATTGAACAAATCCCCATGTTGCTTGAGTTATTGTTAGCGGTCGCCTTGATAATACTATTCTTTTATAGCAAATGGCAGTTAATTTGCATTGATATAACTAGACAGCAATTATTTAGAATTAGGGATGATATATTCTTATATGCTGATGACGGTCGTATAGACTTCAATGATAAAAATTATATTGAAATTAGAAATCGCCTAAATTCTTCAATTAAATATTGTCACAAAATTAAGTTATCAACACTCTTCTCTATTATTCTACTGCAAAAAAATAAGCAAATATCTGACGAATTTAATCAACAAGAACTTTTGACTGATATTGTAAAAAATATAGAAGATACCGACCTAAGACATGACTTAGAAAAACAGGCATTAGAGGTTACGTTTTTTTTAAGTGCTTTAGTTATACTTAGATCTCCTATTTTATTGTTATTTATTATGTTTGCCATTCCTGTTATATTGATAACCCAATTGCTAGGCGGTCATATAAAAAAACTAGTGTTAGATGTGGGTAAGTTATTAGAAAGAGACATCATTTACGATAAAAAATACCTATAAGTAATGTTTAGTTCTTGTTTAAACGCACTCAATGAGTGCGTTTTTTGTCTCTGTCTTTTTGAGTCTATTTTTGGTATTATGGTCAGATGATAACCGATAATGATAAATCTTTATTTTTCAAAGCAGTTAAGGATGTTACACCCTTAAAGAAGTCAAACATCCATACAACGCATACCCATAAAAATAAAACCCCACAACAAGTAAGCGCAGCAATTTATCATGCTACTCATCATACTTCAACACCTATAGAGCCTGGTATTGCCCAATATGTTGAGGGTGAGGCAATCATTAAATATGCCAGAGGCAATTTTGCCAATACTCAAGCCTATGCTAATCTAAAAAAAGGTTTGATAAACCCTGAACAAACCATTGATTTGCATAATTATACTTTGCTTGAAGCCCAACACACTTTAACCCAATTTTTTGCCCAGTCAAAACTGCCGTATTGCATTCGTATTGTGCACGGTAAAGGTTTGCATAGTACGAATGGTCACGCTTTATTAAAATCTTTTGTGGCAGAATTTTTACACAATCACCCCTCTGTTTTAGCTTATCATTCTTGTGCCTCCAAACACGGTGGGACAGGCGCTGTTTTAGTGATTACTAAGTCTTAGAGACCTTTGTATAAATAGAGATAATCATTAAAATGCGATCTTTTACTCATTTGCTAATTTTAACAAAACCTGCCA
>WASV01139785.1_pt1 | contig 13396 bp, 13 predicted proteins | sample 5698531 | NCBI WGS metagenome assembly WASV01 (sample SAMN11175559, study PRJNA528189) | sponge metagenome | isolation source: marine sponge | host: Myxilla | place: Antarctica: Western Antarctic Peninsula, King George Island | collected 2013-01 | reverse complement strand
TGGCCTACCTGACGCAACGGTCAAGGAAAGCAGAGACCTGGTCAGCGCCGCCATTCGCAACACCCAGTTAGCCCTGCCGGCACGAAAAATCACCATCAACCTCGCTCATGCCGACACCCGCAAAGAAAGGTTCGGCGCTCGACCTCCTCATCGCGCTGGGAATTCTTTCGGCTAGCGGAATGATCGAAAACGACAGGCTGAAAAAACTGGTGATTCTCGGCGAACTCTCTCTCGACGGCAGGGTCAAACCTATTCGCGGTGGACTCTCCATCACCGCCTATCTGCCTCTGGTGGCTCACCGGCATTCACTGTGTGGACAACTAGCAAGAACTCGTTTATACCCTTCAGGGGCATTAGAGTTGAGGAAGGTCATCACAAGCCGAGACAACTCTTTGCTCGCCAGCAAAAACTATCACATTCTGAGTCCAGCACCACGCTGGCCCATAAAGCCGAGAGTATGATCGATAACAGTAAAAAGCCATTGCAGTTTGAGTCCAGCGTCACGCTGGCCAGCAGAGGTTCTCCGCCACGCGAACTCCTGACTTGGGCCAAAGTTTCCCGGTTTCTTTCTCTACCCTTCAGTCCTTCCCGTTTGGATACTATTATGCAAGTAAAAAGGTTTGAGGACGTTCCCATCAAACGGCTTCTGGAACAAGATATAAAAGGGATTCTTCTCGATGCCGATGGCACCCTTGCCCCTCATCACGCCAAAGAGTTCAGCCTTTCAGTCCTGAACCATGTGGATGCCATGCTAAATAACGGATTTAAAATAGCCATTTATACCAATGCATGGGAAGACCGGTTTCAAGCATTTCAGGAAATGGGGGTCAAAGTTGTCACCAACGTGCCTGCCAAACCCGATCCTCGTGGATTCCACATCGCTATGACCGATTTTCTGCAGTTGGAAGATCCTGCCAGGGTGTGCATGATTGGGGACAATTATATAACGGATGGCGGGGCTATTGATGCGGGTATGCATTTTATCCACGTTCGGCCGGTAAAAGGAAATGAACTCTTCCTGCATTCCGCCACCCGGTTCCTGGCTTATCTGTGCGCCAAAATGCATGGACGGCAAACTGTAAAATAATACTCTGAGCAAAAACCGGAAATTCCCGCATTAAAGGGTTTACTTCTGCCACCATTACAAGAATAATGGTCAAAGTTAATGACTATAAGATCATCATCGGCAATCACCACATAAAACCGGAATATGGAACTCGAACAGGTTCAGGAATATTGCAGGGAAGCATCACAAATTGCTGAGCGTGCGGGAACGCATGCAGGCCTTTCTTTTCTGATTGGAGAAAAGTTTGGATTAAATTTCAGTCTGCTCAGAAAAGCAAGGCAAAAACTTCAATTTTTGTATTCCAGCGATGAGGCGTCTGAAGATCATCCTCTGAACCAGGGTGGGAGCGCCTTGAAGATGAGCTATGCCTTGACGGTTCAGGAGCATTACAGCGAACCTTTGGAGCAGGTCAAACATCTGGAGTCTCTCTTGGACGATTTCTCCAAAGCCATCCTCAACACGTTCAACCAAGACGAAATCAAAAGCTATCTCGAGTCTTCACCCGGGCTGGGCATTGACTCTGATCCCGAGGAACCCGCAGAGTTGGAAAGCGGGTTTTCGACCGATAATCTACTATTGGAAGCGAAAGAAATTCTGGCTTTTGAAGATATTAAAAAACTGCTTCTGCAAGATAAAAGCTATTAACAATTTATGGAACCGGAACCGATCCTAAAACAACGTACCCGGATTATCCTGGCATTCGTCATCCTCTGCATCTGCTCTGTGTTGATCCTTTTTACCGGACCAGGGTTCAGTTTCGTCTGGCAGGTGGTTCTTTCCAGCGTTCTTTTCTTTTTCCTGTTCTGGCTGGTCACCTGATCGTCAACCAGATCACACCCAATAAAGCTGCGCCCGCGAAGGTCAAAGCCAAAGTCGTAGCAGTAATTGTAAAGGTTTTTAGCACAGACAAATCCTTTGCCAGTTTTTTGTTGATGGGCTCTATGACCGACTGAACAGATTTTTTGAGTTCCTCTTTGACCTCGCTCAAAATTTCCATTTTCGCAAAACGGATGTTTTTCGCCACCAACTTGTCGATATCTTGCAGTATTTTTTCGGTGATCTCCGGAGTGGCTTTCACCAGTTCCTGCCGCACCGCTTCGAGGCCCTCTTCATTCAAACGCTCCACCTTGCGGTCGATTTCTTCCATCTTTGTTCGGATGGCTTTTTCCACTTTCGGAGCAATGTTTTCCTCGATGCGTTCCATCGAGTCCCGCGCATTGGCCAGCGACTCGTGCAGGTACTCCTGAATTTCTTCTTCCAGTGCCTCTTTCCTGGACTCCACATATTCTACAAGGACGTCCAACTTCTGGCGGATTTCAGATACCTTTCGAAATCCCTCGCCGGCTTCCTGTCGTTCTCTTTCAAATTTTGGATTCGTTAAATCAGACATAATGGACCAGCTATTTTTAGAAACCGGTTTAAGAGCCAGCGGTTGAAAAAATGTATTTATAATGTATTTATGAGGATTATAAACTCAATTCCTGATAGTTTCAAATAGTAAACATCACCTGGCACAACTTGACTTCACTCCTGTGGTCGGGTATTTTGATACTATTGATAAGTAAAGGGTTATTAAGTGAAAGAGGCAATAAAAGAATTCACAAATTACCTGCTGGCGGAGAAAAATGCTTCTCCCAACACACTGGTCGGTTATCTCCATGATATCGCCCAGTTTCAGGAATTTTTGACCCAATCCGGCCACGCCGTTGAGTCCCGCTCTATTCAAATCGAAAAAATAGACAGGTTGGCGATACGCTCATTCATGGGCCATCTCTATGAGAAGAATTATTCAGGCACCACTATGCGACGCAAGCTTTCCACGTTGAGTTCATTTTTCCGGTTCCTGTGTCGCGAAGGCTATTTAAAGACCAATGTCGCCAAAACCGTTCCGGCTCCCCGTACGCAGAGCAAACTGCCGTCTTATTTTTCCGTTGATGAAATATTCCGCCTTTTGCAATTGCCCGAGGGCGAAGGGTTCCTACCTGTCCGCGACCGGGCTCTGCTGGAACTGTTTTACAGCTGCGGCCTGCGTATCAGCGAGCTGGTTGGGCTGACTCTTGAGGACATCAATCTGGACTCCCGCATGGTCAAAGTGCTGGGAAAAGGCAACAAGGAGCGTCTCCTGCCGATGGGACGCCATTGTGTCGAGGCACTGAAAAGCTATCTCAACGCCCGGATGGATAAAGCTCGCAAACCTGGCCTTGGCACGGAGCAACTGTTTTTGAATTATCGCGGAGCCGCTATCACTGTTAGAGGAGTGCGCAAAGTGGTGGAAAAATATATCAAGCAGGGAAACTTCGCCGGTGGAGTTTCTCCACATTCAATCCGGCATTCTTTTGCCACCCACCTATTGGATGGCGGGGCAGATTTGCGGTCCATTCAGGAATTGTTGGGTCATTCCAGCCTGTCCACCACCCAGAAATACACCCATTTGACGCTCGATCGATTGTCCGAAACCTATGACAAGGCACATCCCCGCGCTAAAGAAAAACCCGCATTGGAATAATATTAACCTCCATTTTTTGTCTGATACCAGTACAATACTCAATATGATGCACGCAACCACAATACTCGCTGTCCGCCACAAGGGTCAGGTCGTCGTCGGCGGTGATGGTCAGGTCAGCCTGGGCAGCACAATCATGAAACACTCGGCTAGCAAGGTCCGGCGTATGTACCACGATAATGTGGTTGGCGGTTTTGCAGGGTCCACTGCAGACGCATTTGCACTGTTTGCCCGGTTTGAGGAAAAACTTGAAAAATTTCAAGGCAACCTGCCCCGCTCGGCAGTGGAACTGGCTAAAGACTGGCGCACTGATAGAATGCTGAGACGGCTTGAGGCCATGCTGATTGTGGTCGATAAGGAACACTCCCTCCTGCTTTCTGGAACGGGAGACGTGATCGAACCCGATGATGGTGTTTTGGCAATCGGTTCAGGAGGCATGTTCGCAGCCGCTGCTGCCAAAGCACTGGTACAACACAGCGATCTTTCGGCACGGCAAATTGTCGAAGAAGCGATGAAGATCACCGAGACGATCTGCATTTATACCAACTCTAATGTAACGATTGAGGAATTGTAGTTCATGAACGATACAGCAATAACCGAACCCACAGCCCAGAAAACTAGCGATACGTTCATGGCGTCATTGACTCCAAAACAAATTGTTGAAGAACTGGACAAGTTTATCGTCGGGCAAACCAACGCCAAGCGTGCAGTGGGCATTGCCTTGCGCAATCGCTGGCGTCGGCTACAGCTTCCCGATTCTCTTCGCGATGAAGTAGGCCCCAAAAATATTCTCATGATCGGCCCAACGGGAGTGGGCAAGACAGAAATCGCCCGGCGGTTGGCAAAGCTTTCCAAGTCTCCTTTCATCAAAGTCGAGGCTTCCAAATACACCGAAGTGGGTTATGTCGGGCGCGATGTCGAGTCCATGGTCCGGGATCTCGTGGAATTATCGAAAAATATGGTTAAAGAAGAAATGGAAGCCGCCTTTCGCGAAGAAGCCCGCGAGCTGGCCATAGAAAGGCTTCTGGATTTGCTTCTCCCTCCACCCGCAGGACAACAAGGGAAACCCGGCTTTAATCTCGACACAAACGGAAAACTGCATTACGAGCAAACTCGTGAAAAATTTGCCCAGATGCTAAAAGAAGGCAAGCTCGATGACCGCGAAGTGGAAATCCAAGTGCAGGATAAAACGCCTTCAATCATTGACCTGAACGCCGGAGCCGGAACAGAGGAGATGGGCAATAACATTAAGGACATGCTCGGCTCCCTCATGCCACAAAAAACCAAAAACAAAAAATTGAAGGTTCCGGATGCGTTCAAGATTCTTTGTCAGGAAGAAGCAGAAAAATTGCTCGACCAGGACATAGTGATGCAAAAAACCTTAAAGCGTGTCGAGCAAAACGGAATCATCTTCATCGATGAAGTAGACAAAATAATCGGTCGCCAGTCGTCAGGTGGAACCAGTGGGCCCGATGTCTCCCGCGAAGGGGTACAACGTGACCTTCTGCCTATCGTTGAAGGTTCATCGGTGAACACCAAGTACGGCATCGTGAAAACAGACCACATCCTTTTCATTGCAGCGGGAGCGTTTCACTCCGCCAAGCCGTCGGACCTGATCCCTGAATTTCAGGGCCGTTTTCCTATCCGTGTTGAACTGGATTCCCTGACTAAAAATGATTTCATCCGCATTCTCACCGAGCCCGACAATGCTTTGGTCAAGCAATACACCGCCTTGCTGAAAACGGAACAGGTCAACCTGAGTTTTCTGGAAGATGCCATCGATCAGATTGCTGAAATGTCCGCCTTGGTTAATCAGCGCACGGAAAACATCGGTGCCCGGCGACTGCAAACCATCATGGAAAAGTTTCTCGAAGAAATCTCTTTCAATGCCCCTGATATGGAAGAAAAAAATATAACGATTGATGCCAAATATATCCAGGAAAAACTGAAAGATATTATTCAAGACGAAGACCTGAGCCGCTACATCCTTTAGCGGAGAATCTCCGCAGACAAACTATCCATGAAAAAACTCATCCATAAAGCAGAAATCCTTTTAGAAGCTCTGCCTTACATCAAGAACTTCTACGGTAAAACCATCGTCATCAAATACGGCGGCAATGCCATGGTTTCAGAAGATCTCAAGAAAAACTTTGCCCTTGATATCGTCATGATGAAATACATCGGCATCAACCCGGTCGTGGTTCACGGTGGCGGTCCGCAGATCGACAAAACCCTCAAGGCACTGGGAATTAAATCGCAATTTGTCGAAGGACAACGTGTCACCAACAAGGAAACCATCGACGTGGTGGAAATGGTACTTGGAGGAAAAGTGAATAAGGAAATCGTTTCCCTGATCAACCATCAGGGGGGCAGTGCGGTAGGCATCACTGGCAAAGACGGTGACCTGATTCTGGCAAAACGACATAAAAAGGTGAAGCATTCGCCGGAGACAGATCGCCCTGAAATTATTGACTTGGGACTGGTCGGTGAGATCACTAAAGTGAACCCCAGGATTCTGGAAACACTGGATCAGAATGAATTCATCCCCGTTATCGCACCGATCGGCAAAGGGGAAAATGGGGAAACACTCAATATCAACGCTGACTTTGTCGCCGCCAGGATCGCCTCAGCCCTGAAAGCCGAAAAACTGGTTTTGATGACCGATACCGAAGGAGTCAAAAATAAAGCCGGGAAACTGCAATCCGGCCTTACCCGAAAACTGGCTTCCGATATGATCCGAAGCAAGGTCATTCGCGATGGAATGCTGCCAAAAGTCAATTGTTGCATGGAAGCTCTCAAGTCCGGAGTGTACAAAACCCACATCATCGACGGTCGTGTTCGGCATGCCCTGTTGCTGGAAATTTTTACCGAGGAAGGTATTGGAACCCAGATCGTGGAAAAAGCCAAAGACCTGAAACCGGCGTAGCCACCACTAGGCATGGAGCTAGCACAACATAACCCTTTACTCTGCTAGTAACCCGGTTCTTGGCTCAGTGAGCCCTTGCCCATTGCCCCTGCCGCGAGTAGCGGCAGTAGATAAATATTGATAAAATTTTTGCTGATTGATAGTTTAGACGGAGTGGATAGGATGCCAAAAACCTTTCAACATTGCCTGATGCCATGAACTCATCTTTATTAGATGAAAGAAGCAAAGTCGTTCTTTTAGCGATCATCGATAAATATATCGAGTCCGCCGAGCCGGTAGGTTCTCGCACCCTGGCCAAGATTCACCCTGAACACCTCAGTCCCGCCACGCTCCGAAACGTGATAGCAGATTTAGAGGAAAAAGGTTTTCTGAGCCAACCGCATAGGTCGGCAGGTCGGGTTCCCACGGATGAAGGCTACCGGTTTTATGTGAACCACCTCCTGCGCCCGCAAAGCTTTTTAATGAAAGCCGAAGTGCTGTCGGACACCCATGAGCTAGAATACCCATTCGACAAACAAAGTATTCAAGGACTGCTTGAGCAAGCCTGCGAAAACCTTTCCACAGTTTCCCAGCAAACAGGGCTGGTCATGCTGCCTAGTTTTTCGCGCTCTTGTTTTAAACATATTGAATTTACCAAAGTGAGCCCTCAAGCGGCATTGGCCGTCTTCTTCTCCGAACAAGGCGTTCTGCAAAACAAAGTACTGTCCATTGATTCTGATATGACCCAGGATCAGCTGACCTCCATTTCTAATTACCTGAATAGTGAGTTTAGTGGAAAACCGATCCAATGGATCCGGCGGGAATTGCTGAAACGGTTGAGACTTGAAAAGGAACACTATAATAACCTTGCCAGAAAAGCCCACGCCCTTTCCTCGGCCCTGTTTGCGGAACAACAGGAAGATAACGAACTGATTGTGGAAGGCTCCTTAAATTTTCTCGACCAGCCTGAGTTCACCGAAGATATCAGCAAAATTAAAGCTCTTCTGGTAACGCTTGAAGAGAAAACCAAGTTGATCAACTTGCTTGACCTTTGTCTACACCATGATGGAATGACCATATTGATCGGCGAAGAAAACCTCCAGAAAGAAATGGAGGACTGTAGTTTGATCGCGCAAAATTATCAGTTGGGGCAAGACAATGTTGGCACACTGGCTGTTTTCGGTTCCAAAAGGATGGACTATAAACGTATAATTTCTATTGTGAACCACACTGCAAAAATGGTTTCCAAGTTAATTTCTGAAAATCAGGAGGGTTTAAAAAGGTGACATCTAAAGAAAAATCAACAGAAGAAGAAGGTCCAGAAGTTCTCGATTCTGAGAAGATGACATCTAAAGAAAAAGCAACACAAGAAGAAGGTCCAGAAGTTCTCGATCCTGAGAAGGTGGCATCTAAAGAAAAAGCAACACAAGAAGAAGGTCCAGAAGTTCTCGACCCTGAAATTCTCGACCCTGAAATTCTCGACCCTGAAGTTCTCGAGCCTGAAGTTCTCGAGCCTGAAGTTCTCGAGCCTGAGGAGGATGCTCCTACCGAAGAGGCAAAAGACCCCATCGAAGAGTTGCAGGAACAATTAAAGAAAAAAGATATGGAACTTGCCGAACAAAAAAATGATTTCCTGAGAGAAAAAGCCGATCTTCAAAATTTCCGCAAAAGATTGGTCAAGGACAAGGCAGATGCCGTTCAGTTTGCCAACGAGCGACTCTTGAAAGAGTTGGTGCAAATTGACGACAATCTGGAGAGAGCCTTGAATGCTCCCAATGTCTCCCTGCAAATCTTGAAGGACGGCGTGGAAATGATTCAGAAACAGTTCACCACGTTTCTTAAGAACCAGAAGGTGGAACCGATTGAAGCCATAGGAAAACTCTTTGACCCCAACCTGCATGAGGTCATGACCCAGATGGAATCTACAGAGCATGACGAAAACATCGTCATGCAGGAATATTCCAAAGGCTATACTTTAAATGGACGGATTCTTCGTTCTGTAAAAGTAGTGACCGCCAAAAAACCCGCTAAAGAAACGCCAAATCCAAAAGAAGAAAATGTTGAGGGTGTTGAGGGTAATGTTGAGGGTGCTAAAGAAAAAAATGTTGAGGGTATTGAGGGTGAGGAATAATATGTTTGCCCGGTGCTATTTTTGCTGGACCTTCATTCTCACTTGCATCCATGCCTGAACTTCCTGAAGTCGAAACCCTGAGACGGGCACTTCTTCCTCTTATCGTCAACAAAACCTGCACCGCCATCAAGTTCTACCGCAAAGACATCCGCTTTCCCATTCCCCAGACCACTTTGCGTAGACATTTCGAGAACCAGATAGTTTCCAAAGTCCAACGCAAAGGAAAATACCTGCTCCTGAAAGTTCCCAAAGGGGCGATGCTTTGGCACATGGGTATGAGCGGGCGTGTTGCCCTGCAGACATCAGTGGACCCGCAGGAAAAACACACACACGCTATTTTTCAGTTCGGACCCGAAACCTTTCTGCACTTTATCGACCCGAGGCGTTTTGGCTGCATACTCTGGGTTCCAGAAAACGGAAAACACCCTTTACTGGACAAAATGGGACCGGATCCCTTCGCACCAGAAACCAACGCCACGGCCTTAAAAAACCGTGCCAAAAACTGCCGGTCACCCATCAAAACCTTCATCATGGATGCGCAGCGCATCGCTGGAATCGGCAACATTTACGCCTGCGAATCCCTATACATGGCGGGCATTAACCCTAAACGGAAAGCCTGGAGAATCACCCTCGCAGAATGGGATCGGCTCATCTCCTGCATACGTTCCACCCTGAAAGACAGTATTTCCGCCGGAGGAACCACCTTACGCGATTTCTTCGACCCCAACGGTTCGGCAGGATATTATGCAGTGAAACTGTCTGTTTACGGCAAAGAGGGTAAACCTTGTGCAAAATGCAAAACCCCCATATCCCGCCTGATTCATTCAGGCCGCTCCACTTTTTTCTGCAAAACCTGCCAACCGGCCAGTGGCCGATGACAATATGGCGGTAACGCTGATACATAGCCAGAGCATGAAGGCTAGCGAGGGGACATAACACGCAACCACCTAAACCAAGAAAACTCTTTACCAATCTGATGTGATATTCTTCCTAAACTTTCATGCTCAGGAGGGGTATAAAATGATCGCTATTTGCCCCTCCCCAGAAGAAGGTCGAGTGGTATGATGTCGTAATATTCTCAACATAAGACAGGGGCTGGACGTGAAACGTTCTATTGGACTCATAACGCTCAACGCAAAATTCATTCACTCTTCGCTGAGCTTAAGATATCTGAGAAACGCCAGCCGAAATGCAGGCTATCAGAATGTATGGATCCGAGAGTTTACCATCAACCAGCCGATCTGGAAAATTGCCGCAGAGATTCAGAAACTTAAGCCCGATGTATTGGGCGTTAGCATTTATATCTGGAACCGGATCCAGAGCATGGAGTTGATCGAGCGCCTGCAAAAACAAATGCCTCACCTTAAAATTGTCCTGGGAGGACCGGAGGTATCATTTGAAAAGGACAATTCCCTGCCCTTCCCTGTAATTTCAGGAGAAGGAGAAAAGAAATGGCTGGAGTTTCTGGAATTGACCTGCCAGGAGAAGACCCCCTCCGAGGAGGTACTTACACGCTGGCGGACCTATGGCACCGACCTGCCGGAACTCACCCCCGCTTACCTGCCAGAAGATTTCCCGCACCTGAAAAACCGGATCGTCTATTTTGAAACATCCAGAGGATGCCCTTACCTTTGTTCGTTCTGTTTATCAGCGTTGGACAAAACGGTTCGCTACTTCGATGAAACAATCATCCAGAGCCAGATTAAAGAACTTGTAACCGCTGGCATTCAAAAAATAAAATTCGTCGACCGTACGTTCAACCTCAAACCCAGACGCGTGAAAAAGCTGATGCAGTGGTTGACTCAATTCAAAGGCAACGAATTTCATTTTGAGGTGGTGGGGGATATTTTAACTTCCGAAGTTCTGGATTTTCTGAAAACAGTGCCCCCTGGAATGTTTCAATTTGAAATCGGCATTCAAACAACCACAGATTCGGTTCAAAAGACCATCCAAAGAAAACAGAACAACGAAAAACTTTTTGAGACCATTAAACAGTTGGTGGATCAAGACCGCATTCATTTTCACTGCGACCTGATATTCGGACTGCCAGGAGAAACCCTGGAAGATATCCAGCAATCTTTCTCCAGGGTAATGGCGCTGAAACCCCACGAATTGCAATTGGGCTTTCTAAAATTCCTTCCTGGTGCCCCCATCAACGACCTTATAGAGAAGGAACACTACCGTTACCAATCCACTCCCCCTTATGAACTGATCTCGCACCGAAATCTATCGGCCGAAGAGGTTTTGTATTTGAAACAATTCGAAGATATTTTCGACCGCTATTACAATTCCAAGCGATTCCGTTTTTCCATCCACTACCTACTCGATAAAATGGACCCCGTAACCCTGTTCAACCGCCTGCTGGAACATCATGATGCTCGCGGACTATTGATGAATTCTGTTTCTCTGGATGAGCAGTACCGCATTTTCCGGGACACATTTTATTCAGTTCCCACTTCTATGGAACAGGATATCTTGAAGCTCGACTATCTCTATGCCCAGAGGTCGTTTCGCCTGCCTAAAATTTTGTCCTCAAAATTCCCAAGCAAAACCTGGACAAAAGACCGAAAAACACCGGTCATTCCCTTCGATCATGAAATTGAAATATCTGGCTCGCAAGCCATTTTAAAAGTAGCTGCAAATCCTGTATACTACGCCATTGCGCATTCTCAGAATGGCGACGGTTATTTTCACCGCCCTGTCGTCAATGCCATTTCAGTGCCGGAGATATAGCCCAGCTCTTTAAACGTTGAATAAAACAGGGCTGTAATCTCTCTTAATAGCTGTAATCCCTCTTAATAAAAGACACCATCAGGAAATAAAGATGACATCCAAAAATCTGAATACAAAAAGCCGAGCTATCACCCAAGGGGACCGGCGAGCCCCCAACCGCGCTATGCTAAGAGCAGTCGGGTTCACGGATGAAGATTTCAATAAACCCATCGTGGGAATCGCCAATGGGCAAAGCGAGATCACTCCTTGTAACGCAGGGCTCGGGAAACTGGCCGACATCGCTTCGGCCCAAATCCGAAAAAGTGGCGGCATGCCACAGATGTTCGGAACCATCACCGTCAGTGACGGCATCTCCATGGGAACAGAAGGCATGAAATGCTCTCTGGTCAGCCGCGAGGTGATTGCCGACTCCATAGAGACCGTTTGCCGCGGCGCCAGCATGGACGCTATCCTTTGCATAGGCGGTTGCGATAAAAATATGCCTGGAGCCATGATTGCCATGGCCCGTTTGAATATTCCCGGACTCTTTGTTTATGGCGGCACTATCAAGCCCGGTCACCTCAATGGCAAAGACCTGACCGTTGTCAGTGTTTTTGAAGCGGTGGGACAGTTTGGCGCTGGCACCATTGACCAGAATGAACTCACTGATATCGAAAAAAATGCCTGCCCGGGTTTTGGCTCTTGCGGGGGAATGTTTACCGCTAACACAATGTCTTCCGCTTTTGAAGCGATGGGCATGAGCCTGCCTCACAGTTCCACCATGGCCAATGAAGACAAGGATAAGGAAATCAGCACAGGGAAAAGTGCTAAGGCTCTTGTAAACATGATCGAAAAGAATATCCTTCCTCTGGACATCATGACACGGGAGGCTTTCGAAAACGCCATCGCCATCGTCATGGCCGTTGGCGGTTCCACCAACGCCGTCTTACACCTTCTGGCCATCGCCCACTCTGCCGGAGTACCGCTGTCTATAGATGATTTTGAGGTAATTCGAAAAAAGGTTCCCGTCTTTTGCGACATGAAACCGTCAGGAAAATATGTAGCCATCGACCTGCACCATGCCGGTGGCATTCCGCAAGTAATGAAGATGATGTTGAACGCCGGACTCCTGCACGGCAGTTGCATGACTGTGACCGGAAAAACGATCGCTGAAAACCTGAAGGATATTCCCAACCAGCCCAGAGAAGATCAGGATGTCATTTTGCCGCTGGATCGGCCAAAATCTACCGAAGGCCATCTGGTTATTCTCAATGGCAACCTCTGTCAAGAAGGCGCCGTCGCAAAAGTTTCCAGTGGCAAAACCCAGAGCTTCACCGGCCCGGCACATGTCTTCAACTCAGAAGAAGAATGCCTGGATGCCATTCTCGATAACCGTATTAAAGCAGGCGATGTCGTGGTCATTCGTTTTGAAGGTCCGAAAGGTGGACCGGGAATGCGGGAAATGCTGGCCCCTACCGCAGCCATTGTCGGCAAAGGTCTTGGGGACAGTGTCGCCCTCATCACCGATGGCCGGTTTTCCGGAGGAACCTATGGAATCGTTATCGGCCATATCGCGCCGGAGGCACAAATGGGCGGAACGCTGGCCCTCATCAAGGATAACGATACCATTACCATCGATATAGACAGCAACCAGCTAAATGTAAAATTATCCGACGAAGTACTTGAGCAAAGAAGAAAAGAGTTCGTCGCGCCAGAGACAAAATATCAATCGGGTGTTTTGGCTAAATACGCAAAACTTGTCGGCTCAGCCAGCAAAGGTGCCGTCACCGACTAGCGGAGAACCTCCGCTGGTAAGTTGCAATATCTTTATTTCGCCAGTAATCGGCATGGACGGCTTAATGAATTAATGCTTATTGCCATCACGGTTAGTGACCACTCGGCATGGAACCAGTATGCAGGCTTTCTCTGGCTAATAAGAGGTATCGGTAGCTTGATGAGTCCTTGCTTGCTACCCAATCCCGCCTCCCTTCATAGGAGAGACCTTTGCATAAGTCGAAAAATTTAAAAATCGAGATGCTTCGAGATACCCCTACGGGGCAAGAATTCAAAGGTCAAATA